>Ga0209050_1000706_pt1 | contig 49523 bp, 42 predicted proteins | sample Araplavi_mTSA_r2_FD_184276 | JGI IMG/M metagenome (GOLD analysis project Ga0209050, IMG submission 184276) | Arabidopsis root microbial communities from North Carolina, USA - plate scrape MF_Cvi_mTSA_r2 (SPAdes) (version 2) | ecosystem: Host-associated > Plants > Roots > Endosphere | place: USA... | reverse complement strand
CGAGATCTCGGTGACGAAGGACGGCGACGTGTACTGGAACGCGCAGGCGGTGGCGGACAACAACGCGCTGGTGGAGCGGCTGAAGAAGGTGTCGGTGCTGGTGCCGCAGCCGGAGATCCACATCCGAGGCGATGAGAAGAGCCGCTACGAATCGGTGGGTCGGGTGGTGTTCGCGTGCCAGCGCGCGGGCATCCAGAAGATCTCGTTCGTGACCGAGCCGCCGCCGCGGGGATGACAGCCCCCCAGTCGCTTCGCTCCTGCCCCCAAGGGGCGCCTCCCCTCGGCCCGGCGGAGCCGGATCCTGGGGAGTGGCTTGATGGGCGCGCGCTGCGCTTGCGCCAAAAGCGCGAGCAGGTGGCGCGACATTCGATGGAAAGGATTGAGTTATGGGAATGAACGTAGGCTCCGGCGGCGGCGGTGGCGACCCCGACGTGATGGTGGAGATGAACACGACGCCGCTGATCGACGTGATGCTGGTGCTGCTGATCATGCTGATCATCACGATCCCGATCCAGCTGCACTCGGTGAACCTGAACATGCCCACGGGCAGCCCGCCGCCGCCGCTGCGCGACCCGGTGGTGGTGACGATCGACATCGACTTCGACGGCACGATCCTGTGGAACGGCGAGGTGGTGCCCGACCGCAACGTGCTGGAGACGAGGCTGGCGGCGACGGCGGCGATCGCCGATCAACCCGAGGTGCACATCCGCCCGAACAAGCTGGTGGAGTACAAGTCGGTGGCGATGGTGCTGGCGAGCGCGCAGCGCCTGGGCGTGTCCAAGCTGGGCATGGTGGGCAACGAGCAGTTCATCAAGTGAGCACCATGGCGATCAAGTTGAAGCCGCTGGTGGCGGTCACGCTGCTGACGGCAGCGCTGACGAGCGGGTACGCGCAGGATGCCGTGCGCCCGGACATCGGCAAGCCGCTGCAGGCCGCGGGCGAGCTGATCAAGGCCGGCAAGTACAAGGAGGCTCTCGCCAAGGTGCGCGACGCCGACGCGGTGCCGAACAAGAACGCGAGCGAGAGCTACACGATCGAGCGCATGCGCATCGCGGCGGCCTCGGGCGCGGGCGATGCCGACACCGCGGGCAAGTCGTTCGAAGCACTGGCGGCCACCGGCAAGCTGGCGCAGGCCGACAAGCTGCGCATGCTGGAGTCGCTGGCAGGCACGGCCTACCGGGCCAAGGACTACGCGAAGACGATGCAGTGGGGCCAGCGCTACTTCAAGGAAGGCGGCACCAGCGGCACGGTGCGCACGCTGCTGATCCAGAGCCAGTACCTGGGCGGCGACTTCGCCGGTGCGGCGCGCGAACTGCAGGTGGAGATCACGGCGTCGGAGAAGGCCGGGCAGGCCCCGGCTGAAGACCGGCTGAAGCTGCTGGCCAATGCGACGCAGCGCATGAACGACACCAACGCGTACGTGTGGGCGGTCGAGAAGCTGGTGACGTACTACCCGCAGAAGCAGTACTGGACCGACCTGCTGGGCCGCTTGCAGCGCAAGCCGAACTTCAGCGACCGGCTGGCGCTGGACACCTACCGGTTGAGCCTGGCGACGGGGGCGACGAGTGCGGCGGCCGACTACATGGAGATGGTGCAGCTGGCGGTGCAGGCGGGCAGCCTGAACGAGGCGCAGCAGGCGATGGACAAGGGCTTCGCGGCCGGCGTGCTGGGCGTGGGCCCGGAGGCCGAGCGGCACAAGCGGCTGAAGGACCTGGTGGCCAAGCGGCTGGCGGAGTCGAAGGCCGGGCAGGCGCAGGCGCTGACGGACGCGAAGGCGGCCAAGGACGGTGGCGAGCTGCTGGCGATCGGCATGGACCAGGTCTATGGCGGGCAGGCGAAGGCGGGGCTGGAGCTGATGCAGCAGGGCATCGCGAAGGGCACGAAGCGCCCGGACGATGCGAAGCTGCACCTGGCGATCGCGCAGCTGGTGGCCGGCGACCATGCGAAGTCGGCGGCGACCTTCAGGACCGTGCAGGGCAACGACGGCACGGCCGACCTGGCGCGGCTGTGGGCGTTGTACGCCCGCAAGAAGTAGCCCGGATGCCAATCCGGGAGTGGCGCGCACCGGCTTGGACTGGTATCGTCACTTCGAACCGCCCCGCAACGGGGCGGTTCCCAAGACACGGCGCAGCCACTGCGCTGTCTGACAATCGCATGTAAGCGATTGAATTCAAAAGAAAAATTCCTTCTCTAAGACAACTCTAATACCAATTGACTTATTGGTATTGCTGGTACTAAACTGGTTTCATCGCGGGCATCGATGCCCGTCCATGAACAACGTGCCAGAGAGCAGTCGATGATCGAATACCTGATCGGCGTGGATGGAGGAGGTACCGGCACCCGGGCCCTCGTCGCGCGCCGTGGCGGGCCGGTGCTGGGGCAGGGCGAGGCGGGTCCGTCGGCGCTGGGCCAGGGCATCGAGTCCGCGTGGCAGCAGATCGAGCTGGCGATTGCCCGCGCTTTCGATGCCGCCTCCGTCGCTCGGCCGCCCTTCGCGCAATGCGCCCTCGGCGCCGGCCTGTCCGGCATCAGCAATGCGCCGTGGCGCGATGCCTTCCTGGCGCAGAACCCTGGCTACCCGAAGCTGCTCGCCGAGACCGACGGCTTCACGATGCTGGTCGGCGCCCATGAAGGCCGCCCCGGCGCGCTGCTCGCGGCCGGCACCGGCAGCATCGGCGAGGTGTGGCGTGCCGATGGCACGCGCGCCAGCGTCGGCGGCTGGGGCTTTCCGGTCGGCGACGAAGGCAGCGGCGCCTGGCTCGGCCTGCACGCGATGCGCATCGCCCAGTGCGCGATGGATGGCCGCCTGCCCGCCGGCACGCTGGCCCGCCGCGTCTGGGCCCAGTGCGGCGAAGACGCCGAGACGCTGCAGGCCTGGTGCGGCCGCGCCGGCCAGTTCGCGTATGCGCAGCTCGCACCGGCGGTGTTCGACACCGAAGACAGCGACCCGGCTTCGGCGCACTTGCTCGCCCGCGCGGTGGCCGAACTCGAAGCCATCGCCCACGCGCTCGACCCGGCCGGCACGCTGCCGCTGGCGGTGCTCGGTAGCGTCGGCCAGCGCCTGTCGCCCCGCCTGTCACCCGCGTTGCTCGCGCGCTGCGTCGCCGTCGCCGACGGCCCGGCCGCCGGCGCGCTGACCCTGATCCGACGAGAGGTCGAGACCGACCGATGAGAAAACCCCTGTTCGATTTCAAGCCCGACGCGCGCGACAGCTCGCCGCTGTACGTGCAGCTGGCCCGCAAGCTGGGACAGGCGATCCGCGACGGCCGCTACCAGGCCGACGAAGCGCTGCCGTCGGAGCGCGTGCTGTCGGAGTCGCTCGACGTGTCGCGCGTGACCGCGCGCAAGGCCATCGACCAGCTGGTCGAGCAAGGCCTGATCGTGCGCCGCCGCGGTTCGGGCAACTACATCGCGCCGCGCATCGAGCAGCCGCTGTCGCGGCTGACGAGCTTTTCCGAAGAGCTGCACCAGCGCGGCTACACGCCGAGCTCGCAGTGGCTCGAACGCAGCATCACCGCGGCGGTGCCCGACGAGCAGCTGAGCCTCGGCCTGTCGCCCGGCGCGCGCGTCGCGCGGCTCGAGCGGCTGCGGCTGGCCGACGAGGTCGTGATGGCCTACGAGGTCAGCGTGCTGCCGCAGAGCGTGCTGCCGCAACCCGAGCTGGTCGACGGCTCGCTGTACGAATACCTGACCAGCACGCGCCAGGCGCCGGTGCGCGCGCTGCAGCACATCCGCGCGCTGAACGCACAGCCGCGGCTGGCCGAGCAGCTCGGCGTGCCGGTCGGGCAGGCGGTGCTGTTCATCACCCGGATCGGCTACCTGGAATCCGGCCAGGCGGTCGAGCTGACCCATTCCTATTGCCGAAGCGACTACTACGACTTCGTGGCCGAAATGAGAAGAGACGCATGAGCACCCACCTTGAAGGCAAGGTCCTCACCCCGCAGGGTTTCGTGAACGGCCGCATCGAGTTCGGTGCCGATGGCCGCATCGCGCGCATCGAGGGCACGCCGATCGACGTGCGCAAGGTGCGCGACAAGGCCGGCCCGATCGTGCTGCCCGGCTTCATCGACCTGCACGTGCACGGCGGTGGCGGGCACGACATCATGGAAGGCGGCGATTCGGCCGCCCGCGTGTCGGAGCTGCATGCGCGGCACGGCACCACCGCGCTGCTGGCGACCACGATGACCGCGCCGATGTCCGACCTGGAGATCGCGTTCGCCGGCCTGAAGTCGGTGTGCACCAGCCGCAGCCCGAAGGGCGCGCGCGTGCTGGGCGTGCACCTCGAAGGCCCGTACATCAACGGCGGCAAGCTCGGCGCGCAGCCGAACTTCGCGCGGCCGGTGCAGACCGCCGAGCTGGCGCGGCTGAACGAGCTGGCGCCGATCCGGCTGATCACGCTGGCGCCCGAGATCGCCGGCAACATGGACCTGATCGAGTCGCTGTGCGCGGCGGGTTTCCGCGTGCAGCTCGGCCACACGCTGGGCAGCTACGAAGACGGCGTCGAGGCGCTGAAGCGCGGCGCCGGCGGCTTCACCCACCTGTTCAACGCGATGAGCGGGCTGCACCACCGCGAGCCCGGCATGGTCGGCGCCGCGCTCGCGCATGCCAAGTACTCCGAGATCATTCCGGACCTGCTGCATGCGCACAAGGGCGCGATCCGCGTCGCGCTGCGCGCGATCCCGCACCTGTACTGCGTCACCGATTCGACCGCCGCCGCCGGCATGCCCGACGGCGACTACCGGCTCGGCCGCCACAAGGTCACCAAGTGCCTCGGCGGCGTGCGGCTGGCCGACGGCACGCTGGCCGGATCGACCCTCACCATGGACCAGGCGCTGCGCAACCTGGTCAACGAGCTGGACATGGACCTGATCGACGCGTCGCGCCGCGTCTCCACCCATGCGGCCGACTACCTCGGTGCCGCGGACCGCGGCCGGCTGTCTGCCGGCGCGTGGGCCGATGCCGTCGTGCTCGACCGCGACCTCACTGTTTCGGACGTCTATGTTGAAGGAAGCTCGATTGAACTCGCGCATGCTGGCTGAGGCCCGCGAAGCCCCCTCTGCGGTCGCCCGGCAACTGGCCGAGAACGACCAGGCGTACAGCGACTTCGGTGCGCTGCTGCGCAGCAAGCCGCCGAGCTCGGTGCTGACCGTCGCGCGCGGCAGCTCCGACCATGCGGCGCATTTCATGGCCTACCTGATCATGGCGCGCATGGGCCGGCTGGTGACCTCGCTGCCGATGTCGCTGATCACGCTGTACCAGTCGCAGATCCAGTGCGACGGGCTGGCCGCGCTGGCGTTCTCGCAATCGGGGCAGAGCCCGGACCTGGTCGCGCCGATGCGCTACTTCACCGACGGCGGCGCCTGCACCGCGGCCTTCGTCAACGACCCGGAGTCGCCGCTCGCGAAGGCTGCGCAGTGGGTGTTCCCGCTGCATGCCGGCGCCGAGACCAGCGTCGCGGCGACCAAGAGCTTCATCACGCAGCTGGTGGCCGGCGCGCGCACGGTGGCCGCCTGGCAGGACGACCTGGTGCTGCAGGCCGCGCTGTCGGCGCTGCCCGGCGTGCTGTCGCGCGCCGCGCATGCCGACTGGACGCCGGCGGTCGATGCGCTGGTCAATGCCGACAAGCTGTTCGTGATCGGCCGCGGCACCGGCCTGCCGGTCGCGCTGGAGGCGGCGCTGAAGTTCAAGGAGACCTGCGCGATCCAGGCCGAGGCGTTCTCCGGCGCCGAGGTCAAGCACGGCCCGATGGCGCTGATCGACGAAGGCTACCCGCTGCTGATCTTCGCGCCGCGCGGCCCGGCCCAGGCCGGCCTGCTGGCGCTCGCCGACGAGATGCGTGCGCGCGGCGCCAAGGTGCTGCTGGCGGCACCCGGCGGCACGCCGCACGCGAACCTGCCGATCGTCGAGACCGCATCGATCGAACTCGATCCGATCTCGGTCGTGCAGAGCTTCTATCCGATGGTCGAGGCGCTGGCGCGCGCGCGCGGCTTCGATCCCGACAAACCGAAGTTCCTGGCCAAGGTGACGAGGACGCAATGAGCACGGTGTTCCACCCGGGGCAGTTGGTGATGGTGAACATCCAGGGGAAAGCCTTGGATGCACCGACCGCGGAGTTCCTGCGCGAGCACCACGTCCGCGCGATCTGCCTGTTCCGCTGGAACCTCGGCACCGAGGCCGAGGTGCGCCAGCTCACCGCCGACCTGCGCGAGGTGATGGGCGAGCATGCGCTGATCGGCATCGACCAGGAGGGCGGCTCCGTCGTGCGCTCGACCTTCCTGCCGCAGGCGCCGGCCGCGATGGCGCTGGGTGCCGCGGCCGACGAGGCGATGGCCGAGGAGGTCGGCGCCGCGGTCGCGCGCGGCCTCGCGAGCCTGGGCATCAACTGGAACTTCGCGCCGGTGCTGGACGTCAACAACAACCCGGCCAACCCGGTGATCGCCGAGCGCAGCTTCTCGGAAGACCCGCTGGCGGTGACGAAGCTGGCCGGTGCCTGGATGCGCGGCTCGCTGCGCGAGGGCGTGGCCTGCTGCGTGAAGCACTTCCCCGGGCATGGCGACACGCACGTCGATTCGCACCGCGACCTGCCCGAGGTCAACAAGTCGCTGGCCCAGCTGGAGGCGCTGGAATTCGTGCCGTTCCGCGCGCTGCGCGGCGCGGCGCCGGCGATGATGACGGCGCACATCGTCTACCCGCAGCTCGACGCCGAGCACCCGGCGACGCTGTCGCGCCGCGTGCTGGGCACGCTGCTGCGCGAGAGCTGGGGCTACGACGGCGTCGTGATCACCGACTCGCTGGTGATGAAGGCGATCCACGACCGCTACGGCCACGACCGCGCCGCGGTGCTCGCGCTGCAGGCCGGTGCCGACATGGTGATGGCGCTCGGCACGCAGGAAGAGCAGCTGGCCGCGATCCGCGCGATCCAGCGTGCGCAGGCGAGCGGCGACCTGGGCGCCGCGCAACTGGCGACCGCGAACGCGCGGCTCGACAAGCTCGCGGCCCGCTACCCGGTGCGGCATGCGGCCTACACGCCGGCGCAGGCCGAACGCGACGACGACCTGATGCACCGCGCCTGGGCGGCAGGCCTGACGACGCGCGGCACGCCGCCGGTGCTGCGGCGCGACCACCGGCTGCGCGTGTTCACGCAGCGCGCGGTGCCGAGCGACGGCGTCTCCGAAGCCGGTCTCGCCGGCGTGCAGGTGGCCGAGCTGTTCGGCGGCTTCGCGAGCGTCGACATGGTCGAGCTGGCGTCGCTGGCCGAGCTCGACTGGTCGACGATCCCGCGCGACGGGCGATTGAACGTGGTCGTCTCGAACCACCGCGACCGCTACGACGCGCGCGCGAAAGCATGGCGCGCCGACCTGCACGTCGTGCTGTGGAACCCCTACCAGGCGCTGGACATCCCGGCGCCGGCCGTCATCACCTGGGGCTATGCCACCGGGGCGCTGGTCGCGCTGCGCGACTGGCTCGAACGCCGCACCACCGCACCCGGGCGCTCGCCGGTGCGGCTGGACACCCGTCGCTGAATCAACGCTTTCGTTCCTGGAGTCCCCCGCATGTCCACCGCCACGAAGGGTTCGCCGATCCGCTGGGTGCCGAGCCTCTACCTCGCGCAGGGGCTGCCGTTCTTCGCGGTCAACGTGATCGCGCAGCAGATGCTGATCAGCATGCAGGTGCCCAACGAGCAGATCACGCGCTGGCTCGGCGTGCTGAGCCTGGCCTGGGGCATCAAGTGGCTGTGGAGCCCGTTCCTCGAACTGGCGCCGAGCAAGAAATCGGTGGTGATCGTGTTCCAGCTGCTCGGCGCGGCCGGGCTTGCGCTGACGGCCATCGCGCTGCACCTGCCGGTGTTCTTCGTGGTCTGCATCGCCGCGCTGTCGCTGGTATCGCTCGCGTCGGCCACGCACGATGTGGCTTCCGACGGGCTGTACATCGCGAGCCTCGACAACAAGGCGCAGGCCGAGTACGCCGGCTGGCAGGGCGCGTTCTTCAACGTCGCGCGCTTCGTGTCGGCCGGCGGGCTGCTGATCCTGGCCGGCTCGCTCGAGAAATCGATCGGCGTGCCGGCCGCCTGGACCGCGATCTTCCTGATGCTGGCCGCAGCGATGGTGGTGCTCGGGTTGTACAACGCCTGGTCGCTGCCCGGCACGCGCAATGCGCCGGCCGAGGCCGGCAGCGCCGCCGACGTGAGCCGCACGCTGTGGCACGTGATCCAGGATTTCCTGCGCAAGCCGGGCATCTGGCTCGCGATCCTGTTCATCATCCTGTTCCGCGCCAGCGAGGGGCAGATCCAGACCATCGGGCCGATCTTCCTGCGCGCCGCGCGCGACCTGGGCGGGCTCGGGCTGACCACCGACCAGGTCGGCTGGGCCTACGGCACGGCCGGCACCATCGCGTTCATCGCCGGCAGCATCGTCGGCGGCTACTTCGCCGCATGGCTGGGGCTGAAGCGCGCGATGGTCTGGCTGATCCTCGCGATGAACCTGCCGAGCGTCGCGTTCGTGTTCCTGAGCACCGCGATGCCGACGAACTTCGGCATCATCGCCGCCGCGCTGAGCCTGGAGATGTTCGGCTACGGCTTCGGCTTCGTCGGCGTGATCCTGTACCTGATGCAGGTGGTGTCGGTCGGCCGCTACCAGACGGCGCACTACGCGATCGGCTCGGGCGTGATGGGGCTGGGCATGAGCCTGTTCCGCACCATCAGCGGCGACATCCAGGTGGCGCTCGGCTACCAGAACTTCTTCCTGTGGGGCCTCGCGTGCGCGGTGCCGGTGCTGGTCCTCGCGCGCTTCGTGCCGCTGGAATCGACGCCGGCCGCGCCACCCGTTGCGCCGCCGCAGGTGGCCGAGGTCTGAGCGCGCGATGAAGATCCACCGCTTGTCACTGGCTGCGTGCGTCATCGCCGGCACCTTGCTGGCGGTGGCGGGATGTGCGGCCGTTCCTGCGCCCGTGTCGACGCCCGATGCCGGCGTGTTCTTCGACGACTTCAGCCAACCGAGCGTGGCGGCCCTCGCCGCCGGCGGCTGGACCGTGCGCGACCGGCGCGGCCACCCTGGCATTGACGGCGCGGGTTGGGGCGCCGGTGCGTTGTCGCTGGTCGACGACCCGGCGCAGCGCGGCAACCGCCTGCTGCGGCTGACGGCGCGCACCGACGGCACGCCCGGCGGCACCACGCAGGCCCAGCTGTGCCACGCCCGCAAGTACCTCGAGGGCACCTATGCCGCGCGCGTGCGCTTCAGCGACACGCCGGTGCAGGGGCCCGACGGCGACGTGCTGGTGCAGACCTTCTACACCGTGAGCCCGCTGCGCTTCGCGTACGACCCGCAGTACAGCGAGATCGACTGGGAATACCTGCCCAACGGCGGCTGGGGCGATGCCCGCACGCGGCTCTACGGCGTGACCTGGCAGACGGTGCGCCTCGACCCGTGGGATGCCTACAACCAGCCGCTGCAGCACGTTGCGGCGCTCGGCCCGGCCGGTGGCGGCTGGCATGTGCTGGTGATGCAGGTGGCGCAGGGCAAGAGCCGCTTCTTCCTCGACGGCCGGCAGCTCGACGAGCATGGTGGCCGCAACCACCCGGTGGTGCCGATGGCGATCGCCTTCAGCCAGTGGTTCGTGCCGGCGGGGCAACTGGCCGGCGTGTCGGTGCCGCGCGCCTATGAAGAAGATGTCGACTGGGTCTACCACGCCCGCAACCGCGTGATGACGCCGGCCGAGGTGGAACAGGCGGTGCAGGCGCTGCGCCGCAGCGGTCAGACCGCGATCGACAGCGTGCCGGCGGCCGAGCCGCCGCTCGCATCGACCTGCGACTTCTGAGGTCTCACCGTGCAGCCCGCGCCCATTCCGATGAACGCACGCCGCACGCTCCCTCTGCCGTTGCCGGTGTTGCCGTGCTCAGCCGGCGTTCAGCTCGGCGACGAAGTCGTACATGTCGCCGCGGTAGAAGCTCTGCGACAACTCGATCGCACGCCCATCGCGCAGGTACCCGAGCCGCTCGACCAGCAGCCCCGCATCGCCGACGTTGGCTTCGAGCAGCCGCGCCTGCTCGGCATTCAGCAGCAGCGCCCGCAGCCGCTGCAGCGCGCGCACCGGGCGGTTGCCCTGCTGCTCGAGCGCCGCGTACAGCGAATCGCCGACCGCTTCGAGCGACGGCAGGCAGCTCGCCACCACCGTTGCGATCTCGAGCGCCATCGGCGCGTCGTCGGCATAGCGCAGCCGGTTGAAGCGGTAGACCTGTGCGCCGGGGCTCAGCGCGAGCTTCAGCGCCTCTTCGGGCGTCACCGTGCCCTGCGAGCGTTTCAGCCACACGCTGTGCGGGCGGCTGCCGCGGGCGCGCATGTCCTCGGAGAACGAGGTCAGCTTCGCGAAGTTCTTCTCGACGCGCGACGACACGAAGTTGCCCGACCCCTGCCGGCGCACCAGCCAGCCTTCTTCGGCCAGCCCCTCGATCGCACGGCGCACCGTGATGCGCGAGACCGCGAAATCCTCGGCGAGCTGGCGCTCGGAGGGCAGTGCGTCGTCGGGCCCCAGCACGCGGCGCTCGATGGCTTCGCGCACTGCACGCTGCAGCTGCTGGTACAGCGGCAGGCTGTGATTCGGGTCCAGCGGCTTCAGCACCTGGGCCAATGTGGTCATGCAAACCCCTTTTGTTTTGTCCGGCCGACAGGCCGGGTTGCGGCGATCTCTCAAGGGCAGATGGGGGTCGACCATACCAATTCAATACAAGAAGTCCGAAAGGACCGCACGAATGACAGTTTGGGTGGCCGCCAGACCGCACTTTACATCAGTGGTTACCCCGCTGTTGCAGGGCTCAGACGCTATTGCAATCGCGTGAAATTGGTAGCATAGTGGCCTCTAGTGGTAGCTTACTGGTACTAGAACTGGCATCAAAAGCGTCACGGTTCTCGGGGGAAGGAGCTGCAGTCCACTTCCCAGGTGGTCTGCAGATGAGGTCCCAGGTTTCCTAACAGGCCGAATCAGTTTCGGCGGCCCATTAACCCAGGCAACAGAGGCAGACATGAAAGCTAAAAGGACTCCCATCGCATCGGCGGTCGCGCTTGCATTGATGAGCGCGATGGCCGCGGCCCATGCGCAGGATGCGGCCGCGCCAGCGGCGGCGGCGGCATCGGCACCGCAGCCCGCGCAGGCCGCTTCGGCGCCCGAGGCGACCGAGAAGCCGGCCGAGACGGCAGCCCCGGCGAAGGGGGCCCAGAACCTGGAGGCGGTGGTCGTCACCGGCATTCGTGGTTCGCTGCAGCAATCGCTGAACCGCAAGCGCAATGCCGATTCAGTGGTTGAAGTCATCACCGCCGAAGACATCGGCAAGATGCCCGACAAGAACGTCGCCGACTCGCTGCAACGCATTCCGGGCGTCAACATCAGCTCGGCCGGTGCCGGCGAAGGCGGCTTCGACGAAGCCGATCGGGTGAGCCTGCGGGGTACCAACCCCAGCCTGACGCAGACGATGATCAACGGCCACATGGTCGGCTCCGGCGACTGGTTCGTGCTGAACCAGGTCGGCACGGTCGGTCGCAGCGTCAGCTACTCGCTGCTGCCGTCCGAATTGGTCGGTGCCGTCGTCGTGAACAAGAGCTCGCGCGCCGACCTGGTCGAAGGCGGCGTGGCCGGCACGGTCGACATCCAGACCCGCAAGCCGCTGGACTTCAAGAAGCAGCTGACGCTGGAGGCCACGGCCGGTGCGGTGTATTCCGACCTGCCGGAGAAGACCGATCCGCAGCTGAACGCCTTGTTCAACTGGAAGAACGAGGCCAACAACTTCGGCGTGCTGGTGCAGGGCTTCTCCGAGAAGCGCCACCTGCGCCGCGACGGGCAGGAGATGCTGGGTTATACGCAGATCAAGGCGGGTACCGTCACAGCCACGAATCCGGACTTGCTGGGCGTCTGGTACCCGAACGGCATCGGCTCGGCCCTGTTCGAGCAGGAGCGCAAGCGCGAAGGCGCCTTCATCGACCTGCAGGTCAAGCCCAGCAATGACGTGACGCTGGACCTGAGCGGCTTCCGCTCGAAGATGGAAGCCACCAACTACAACCGCAATTACTTGATCTTCCCGTCGAAGATCCTGGACGGCGGCGCGGGGCAGGCCCCAGAGCCGGGCTATGTCGTGCGCAATGGCACCCTGGTGTCTGCCACTTTCACGCCGCAGTTGGACGCCAACGGCAACCCGCGGCAGTACGGCATCGTCGACCAGATCTACCGCCCCGGTGCGAATGCGGTCAGTGACTTCTACAACCTGGACGGCAAGTGGAACGTCAACGACAAGCTGACGTTGATGAGCAAGATCGGTACCTCGAAGGGCAAGGGCGAGACGCCGAAGCAGGCGGTCTATGAGCAGGACATCCTGGGCACCGGCGCGAGCTACACGCTGCACGGCATCGGTTCGCCGGCCGACGCCGCCCTGCCGGGCATCAATCAAGGCACTTTCAGCGTGCCGGGCCAGACTCGACTCGACTGGGTCTTCGGCGCCAGTCCGTCTGCCACGAAGGACAAGGAGAACTGGGGCCAGTTGGATGGCGAATACGCCCTTGAGGCCGGTGCCGTGACCGGGCTGAAGTTCGGTGCGCGCTTTGCCGAGCACACGCGCGAGTCGACCTGGGTCGCGCAAGGACCCGCAGGTGATGTGGCCACCTTGCCGCTGCCGGCCTGGAATGGCACGACCTATCCTGGCAACTTCGGCAATGGACTTGGTGGTGGCAACTTCCCGCACACTCCTTGGCAGCTCGATCCGGCATCCCTCGAGGCATGGGGCGACCTCTATTCGAATCGCGATCCGGTTTCGCGCGAATACTGGCCAGGCGAGTTCGCGATGCGCGAGAAGAACAGCGCCGTGTACCTGATGGCCAACCTCGAAGGCAACCGCTGGAGCGGCAACGTTGGCGTGCGCGTGGTCAGCACCAAGGAGCAAGTGACTCAGAACGTCGCGATCAACGCGGGCACCGATCCGGCGACCGTGCCAGGCGCGATCACCTCCTCGGCGTTCGGACCGTTCTATCGCAAGGAGATCAACAACACCTACACCGACGTGCTGCCCAGCCTGAACCTGAAGTACGACCTGTCCAAGGACTTGGTGGCCCGTTTCGGCGTGGCCAAGACCATGGCGCGGCCGGACTACAGCGCACTGGCCGGCTCGGTGAGCCTGGATGAACTGAACCACACCGGCAGCGGCGGCAACCCCGACCTGAAGCCGATCCGCTCGACGAACGTCGACGTCGGCCTGGAGTGGTACTTCGCGCCGCGCTCGCTGCTGTCGGCCGGCCTGTTCTACATGGATCTGAACAACTACGTCAGCTACGGCACGTCGCAGTTGCAGTACCTGAACATCAAGACGGGCGCGTATGAGACCTTCAATGTCTCGTCACCGACCAACAGCAGCGGCAAGGTGCAAGGCTTCGAACTCTCGTACCAGCAACCGATCGGCGCCGGCTTCGGCACCATCGCGAACTACACCTACGCCGACGCCGAGGAAACCGGCGGCGGGCCGCTGGTGGGAGCGTCGAAGAACACCTACAACCTGACCGGCTACTACGAGAACGACAGCTTCAGCGCCCGCGTGAACTACAGCTTCCGCTCGAAGTTCTACAACGGCCTGGACCGCAGCACCGCGCAGTACCAGGACGACACCGACAACGTGTCGGCATCGATCGGCTACAAGATCAACGACAACCTGACGATCACGCTGGACGGCATGAACCTCAACAACCCGAAGTTGAAGTACTACGCCAACAACCCGGACCAGCCGACCGCGTTCTACGTGAACGGCCGGCAGTACTACCTGTCGCTGCGCTTGAAGATGTAATTGCAGAGGACGTCGAGAACAGCACCGGCCCCGCGAGGCGACCGGTGATGGGGATCAAGGGTGAGGCAGTGATGCCTCACCCATTTTTTATTTGTGCCTTCATCGTGAGGACCAACCATCGAGTTGTTGACAGCGATGAGCCCCATGTCCGAATTGATGACAACGTGAACTCGGCATGTTCGCTGCAGGATGGCGTGAAGCCGCTGACGATGCGAAGCGTTTGCCAAAAGGGGGGCGCGTGAGCTAATCTGCGCCGCGATCAAAAAGAACGAAATCCCACAACAGAGAGGGGTCGACCGAGTCGACCTGCGGAGGACACCATGATTTCAGCGCGGCTTGTTTCCCCGAACCGTCGGGTTCCCAAAATCCTTGGTTCAATCGCGCTGCTGCTCGCGGCAACGCTGAGCTTTCCGGTTCGAGCATGGGATGGACTTGCGAGTGGCAAGGTGACCTCCATCGACATCACCGGCGGAAGCAACTACGGCTTTCGTGTCGTGCTCGACGGTGGGACGCAGATGTGTGCCGGCGGAACCACGTGGGCATTCCTGAACGAGACCGACAGCAACTACAAGACTTACGTGGCTGCGCTGTTGATGGCCAAGGCTCAGGGAACCAGCGTGCGGCTCTTCACGACGACCGAAGGGGGCTTTTGCCACATCGGGTACGCCTCGATCGCGCAGTAGGCCCGCTCCAGCAGCGCACGTTTCGGCGGCGCTGACTTCCGTCCGGAGCTCGGTCTGCCTCGTCCAATTTCCAGCGCGCCAATTTGGCGCCAGTTTCTTCCGAGCTGACAACCATGCGCCAAATCCCTGTATGCGCGGTCCGGCGGGTGCTCACGCGCATGTCGCGTGCTGCACCCTTGCTCTTCGTCGCCGTGGCGGCGCAATCGCAAGTGGCTGTCTCCAACGGCGGTACCGCCAGCTATGAACACACGATCGCGGTGCCACCGGGCATCGGTGGGATGGCGCCGCAACTGAGTTTGTCGTATTCCAGCGGCGACCGGCACAACGGCGTCGTCGGCTATGGCTGGTCGCTGCGTGGGCCATCCACCATCGGCCGCTGCGCCGCAGTGCGCGCGACCGACGGCGTGCACGTCAGCGTCGGCTATACCGCCAACGACAAGCTGTGCCTGGATGGCGAGCGCCTGATCCCACTCGATGCGACGGGCGCTCCCGTGGTCGGTGCTGGCAAGGGCGACGCTGCCGGCCTGGCGGCTGGCAGCTATCGCGAATACCGCACCGAACGCGACAGCTACGCGCGCATCCGTGCTTACGGCATGGCTGATGGCGGCAACCCTGCCTCGGGGCCGGCGTGGTTCCGCGTTTGGACCAAGAACGGCCGCATCGTCGACTATGGCAACAGCCCGCCGGGTTCCGACGCCAACACCAACGCGACCATCGGTGCGTACTACCCACCCGGCCAAACGGTGCGCTATGCCGACCTGTGGGCCAACTCGCGCATCGCCGACATCTTCGGCAATCACGTCGACTTCAAGTACGCGCAGCGCGATGTCGCTGCCGGCACGCGCAGCGCGGCCTATTCGCAGGGGCACGAGTGGACGCTGGTGGAGATCCAGTACAGCAACAACAAGGTGGTCTTCAACTACACCGACCGCATCGGCGGGCCTCCGCAGGACATCAGCGAGGACTACCGCGGTGGCATCGCGAAGCGCATCAGCGCGCAGCGGCTCGCCTCGATCACGACGTACACCAATGCACCGAACACCGGCAGCCTCGGGGTGCCCGCGGGTGCGGTGGCCGTCGCGACGACGCAGCTCGCCTACCAGCCCGGGCCGGTGACCAAGCGCTCCCGCCTGGCATCCATCAAGACCTGCGCCGGCGACGCCAGCAGCACCCGGTGCCTGCCTGGGCCGCAATTCGGCTATTCGGCGGGCGGCAATGGCGAGTACCAGGCCGCGAATTTCAACCTCGCATCGACCGTGATCTTCAACACTGGCCGCTCCGACAGCCCGCTGGGCCAGCGCTTGCCCACCGGCATCTTCACTGCGGACTTCAACGGCGATGGCCGCACCGACATCCTTCATTGGGAGTCTTCCCCCGCGAACAACCGGCTGTACTTCAGCAACGGCGACGGCAGCTTTTCCGAGGCGCCACTGTTCAACATCAAGGACCGGCGGCTGGCCGGCGGCGGTAGCGAATGCCTTCGGACAATTTTGCGGGACTTCGACGGCGACGGGTTGGTCGACGTGCTGGCGTACTCCGATGCCAGCGGGCAGCAGCCGGCCGCCTGCGGGCCTGCCACTCCATCGGTGCTGTACAAGAACCGCGGCGACGGCAGCTTCGACAAGCAATCACTCGCTAATGTCAACCTGGCCCTGCGCGAGGCCTACGACAAGGAGTTCGACGGCGGAACGATCTGGGGAGGCGGCGACATGTTCTACATCGTTGATGTCGACGGCGACGGGCAACTCGACTTCGTGACGGTGCACCGCGATGCCCGCGACTACGCGCACCGAATGGATCCGCTGGTGGACAAGCCGTGCGACACCGTTTGCACGCATGTCTTCCGCAATGAAGGCGCCAACGGCTTTCGCGAGATTCCGACCAACATCAGCCGGTTGTCGCTTTACCCCTCGTACGCGGCGCCCATGCGCGACCTGGTGCTCGACGTCGACAACGACGGCCTGCCTGATCTCTTCGATGAACGCCCGTGGTCCGGTCGCACGGAGGTGTTGCGCAGTCGTGGCGACGGCAACTTCGACCAGATCCTGGTGGCTCCGAGCGTCATCATGGACAGCGCGCCCATCGCGATCGACTACAACGGTGACGGTCGCACCGACCTGCTGATGCAAGGCTATCAGCGGCCGTGGCTGATGGTGGTGGATGACGTCGCGAAGAAGCTCTCTACAGCTGCTTTCTCTACGAGTCCCGACATCGACATGCCGCCCCGGTCTGGCTCCGCGATGGTGCCGGTGGACATGGATGGTGATGGCCGTCAGGACATCCTGATGCTACGAACCAGTCCATCCCAGCGCACTGCGCTCTACCTCAGCATGGGCAACGGCAGCTTCGTGGAGTCCACCGACTTCAACCTGACCAACGTGGACCTTCGTCCGCTCGACAACAGTTTCCTCCCGCTCGGCTCGTTCGTCGTCGGCGACTTCACCGGCCGCGGCAATGCCGAATTCCTTCGGCTCACTGACACTGGCAACACGCTCTACGTCAAGAAGGACCCCAGCCCGCCGGACCTGCTCGTCAGCGTCACCAGCGACACCGGTGCCGTCAGCAGCTTGACCTATGTGCCGTTGAGCAATCCCCAACTGCCGGGGGACCCGCTCGGCCCGCGCTATGTCAGCGACCTGCGGACCGCGAACGCAGCGGTGCTGCCGAAAATCGACATCACGCCGTCGGCAAACATCGTGGCCACGCTGCAGACCGACAACGGCGTGGGCGGCAGCGTCAAATCCGAGTACGGCTACCAGGGCCTGAAGGCCGACACTACCGGCCGCGATGCGCTCGGCTTCCGCATGGTCCGCCGCCAGACCGTGGCACCGAACGGCGCGCCGCGCACCAGTGAAGCCCTCCTGTCTCAAGACTTCCCATACATTGGCCTGCCGGTGAGCACGACGGTCTACCGCAGCGCCTTGAACGGTGCCTCGTCCAGCAATGTCCTGAGCAGCGCGACGACGGTCTACTGTGACCAGACCGCTGCTGCCGGAGCCGCTGCAGCTGCCATTGCGAGTGGCGTGTCTTGTACCTCCAGCCAGGTCATCAAGCGCCCGTATTCGGCCTGGTCCCGCAGTACCGCAGTCGATCTTCAAGGCCTCACGCTGCCGTCAGTGACCACGCTCGTGGAGGTCAATGCCAACGGCGATCCGCTGAAGACCACCACGACGACCACGTTGACGAACGGAGCGTCCGACACCTACACGCAAGTGGCTGCCAACGAATACTGGGACGACAACACGGGTTGCATCGACACCCAGACCTGCGCGTGGATCCTGAGCCGGGTCAAGCAGGGCACGGTGCGGGCGACATCGCCCAGTTCGATCTTGCCAACGTCGGCAGGAACGGCGCCCGACGCAGCCGCCACGGCAGGCACATCGGCGAAACCGCCGCTGAACCCTGCGGTGATCAGCCTCATCCTGCAGCTGCTGTTGGACGACTGATCGAGCTGCGATGCGCCATCGCGCCGCCACCGACGAACTCCTGCAATCGCCGCCCGAAGGGTGGCGCGACATCCGCCCAGAGGGAAGCCCCGTGACCGGACTCACCCAGATCAAGACTTCTGTCTTCGCCACGCTGGCGCTGGCCGCCTGCATGCCGCTGGCCATGGCGCAGAGCCGGGCCGATGTGCCCGGAAACCCGTTCGACTACACACGCACCACGAGCGCGATCTACAACGCGAACGGCACGCTGCAAAGCTCCACCGTCGAGCCGGGCATCGGGCCGCTGTGCGTCACGACGAGCTATCTGCGTGACACCGTGTACGGCAACCTCACCGACACGACGGTGGCGAATTGCGCGGGCGCGACGGGTCGTTCCGTGTTCGCTCTTCGCACTGCGACGGCCGACTACGACAGCGGCAGCAACGGCATCACGATCAACGGATCGTTGACGCCGAACATGACAGTGCAGGTACCCGGCGGACTCTTCATGAGCACGTCGGAGAACGCGCTGCGCCAGTACGATCAACGGCTGTATGACCCGCGTTTCGGCGTGGCCACCGAGGTGAAGGACATTAACGGATTGACGACCGGCGTTGTCGTCGACGACTTCGGCCGCACGATCAAGATGACGCTGCCGGACGGCACGAGCACCTTGACTTGGCACTGCATCGTCGGTGCGGGCTTGGACACCAGCAGCAACACGGTGATTGCCGGAGTCGGCTGCCCTGCGCCGGCCGCCAACGAAAAACCCGCGCTGGCCGCGCGCTTCGTGCACAGCGAAGCGCGCAATGCAAACGGGGTAAAGATGGGCGCCTTCGCGCGGACCTACTACGACAGGCTGGGCCGCGCGATCCGCACGTCAACGGAAAGCTTCGACGGCCCGAACCAGCCGGCTGGCCGCAGCGGCGCGGTGATCGTTGCCGACGTGGTGTACGACGCCAACGGCGCGAAGGTGATCGAGACCCAGCCGTATTTTCTGGCGAGCGGTTCGGCAACGACCAGCGGCAGCAACAACGTGGGTGCCGTGCTGACCGTGGTGGACGAGTTGGGTCGCACGACTGCCGTCTACACCGCTGACCCCAATGCGGCTGCGTCGCAAGGCCGCAATTTCGGGGGCAGCGGTCCGGTGGCCTATGGCAACTACGGCTACATGCTGGCGTCGTCCACCACCTTCACCTACAGCGGCCTGGTCACGACGACCATCAATGACAAGGGCCAGTTGCGCACGGAAGAGAAGAGTGCGCGCGGCGATGTCCTGCGAGTGACGGATGCGACGGGCGCTCAGATTGCCTACCTGCCGGATGCGTTCGGCAATGTCGTGAAGACGGTGGACGCCCTGCAGAACAGCGTGATCGCGCTGTATGACTTCAAGGGCCGGAAGGTGGAGATGCGCGACCCGGACAAGGGCGTCATCAGCTACTGCTTCGATCCGCTGGGTCAACTCAAATCGCAGCAGAACTCGAAGATGCGCGGCAGCCATGTGGTTGCTGCCTGCCCAGAAACCAACGACAGCGAGACAACCGCCACGGCGGTCGCCGGGTGGACGACGCTGGCCTACGACAAGCTGGGCCGCCTGACGCAGCGCGTGGAGCCTGAGTTCGTGAGCACCTGGAGCTACGACCGCTATGCTGGCGGTGCAGACTGCAACAAGGGCGCCGGCAAGCTGTGCGAGGTGGTGACCAGTCACGGACTGGACAAGAAGATCGCCTATGACAACCTGGGCCGCGAGCAGAGCAATCGCACCGACGTGAGCGCCGGCCCCAGCTTTGCCAGTGCCGTGAGCTTTGATGCCATCACCGGCCGGTTGGCAACCAAGACCTTCCCGACCGGGCTGCAGATTGGCTACAACTACAGCGCCCGCGGCTTCTTGCAAAGCCTGTCGCTGAAGACCGCGGCCACAGTGCATCCGTTGCCCAATGCGCAAGGCCAAGTGGCCGCCGACATGAGCCTGCCCGCCAACACGGTGCTGTGGCAGGCCAACGTGGTCGACGCGCGCGGCAGCATCGAGCAGGACCGCCTGGTCAACAACGTCATCGACGCGACCAGCTATGACGCGGCGACCGGCCACGTGCTCGCGGTGAATGCCGGCGTGGGCGGAGGCGGCGCCGTGCTGAGCCACCAGTACGTCTGGGACAGCATCAACAACCTGAAGAGCCGCATCGACAACAACGGCGATGGCACGGGCGCGGCGGTGAGCGAGACCTTCGGCTACGACGGATTGAACCGCCTGACGCAGTACACCGTGGTGGCACCGGCGATCCCGCAGCTGAGCCGCAGCGTGGACCTGAAATTCAACGCGCTGGGCATGTTGTTGAGCAAGAGTGACGTGGGCAACTACGCCTACGGTCCGCAGGGCGCGAACGCATTGCAGCCGCATGCGCTGAAGACACTCAACGGCACGACCTATGGCACCGACCTGAACGGCAATGTGATCGGTGCGAGCGGTGGCAAATACACGCAGCTCGCGTACACCAGCTTCGACAACGTCGATGCAGCCACCGGTTCAGGCGCGCAATACAACTGGCAATACGACGAGAACCACGCACGCATCCGCGAGACACGTGTGTCTGGCGGCAACACTCGGGTGCTGTGGTACCTGCACCCTGACAACGTGGGCGGACTGGGTTTCGAGAGCGAGATCGACAGCAGCCCCGCGACGCAGAGCAACCGGCACTTCATCAGCGCAGGCGGCAAGGTGGTGGGCGTGCTGGTGTCGACGGGCGCAACGCAGCCGTTGGCTGCCGGGCAACTGGCGCCGACGAAGCTGGATTTCATCGAGCTGAACAAGGTCGAGTATTGGCACAAGGATCACTTGGGCAGCCTGAGCGCGACCACCGATCACCTGGGCAACGTGACGCAGCGCTACGCGCACGACCCCTTCGGCAAGCGGCGCTACACGAACGGGCGCTACGACGAATTCGGCAACGTGGTGGTCGATTGGAATCCGGCCGTCAACTACGGCACGGCGCGTGGCTTCACGGGGCACGAAGAGCTGGACGACATTGGGCTCGTCAACATGAACGGACGGCTGTACGACGACACCGCGGGCATGTTCATCCAGGCGGACCCGAACGTCACCCAGCCGCTGAACCTGCAGAACTACAACCGCTATGGCTACGTGCTGAACAACCCGCTGAACGCGACGGACCCGAGCGGGTTTGACACGGACGGGAAGGAATACCGGCACGAAGGGGGCGATCCGCAGTGGGATGCGTTGAAGGAATTCCTGCGGGCGCTGTCGGGCATTGCCAATGCATTCGGCGGGAGCAGTGGGGGCACCGCGAAATCCGATGGCAGTGGATCGGATGGGCGCTCTGGTGAGGCGACGCCGCAGGATGGAGACAAGCCGGGCAGCAATGGCAACTCACCATCCAAGCCGCCGAAGATCCAATGTCCGCGTGGATCTGGATGCGCGGTGATTCCGATCAGCGACGAAGCGATTGTCCGCGCGCAGGAGGACCGACAGGCGCGCATCGCGGCAGCGGCAGCGGCGTTCGATCGCGCGGAGACTTCCGCGATTAATGCCTATCAGAACTGCGGCAGTGACAAAGCCTGCATTAGTGATGCTTTGAGTGCCATGGTGCAACTGCAACAGCAGGCGCGGACTGCGGGTATTCCGATCCAGGAGCGGACGGCCATCAACGCTAATATCGCTCAGGCTGCGCTGCTGATGGGCGATGAGCGGCCGGCGATGGATGCGATGGGTGCTGTGGGCATCGTTGCGCTGATGAATCAGTCGGGTGGGGCTGGGAAGGGCGGAATCCAGATCCTTGAAAGAGAACGCAATCTCATAATTGCTTCCTTTAAAGTAGCCAACGGCGAGGCGCGCGTGATGGCTGAAATGGTTCGAGATGGTGACAAGCTCATCTTGAGGGGTGCTCACATCGAAGGAAGCGGAACTCTGAAGGAAGCGTTGTCAGCTGCCAAGGCGTTCGGGCGCGAACAGGGTGTAAAGCAAGTCGTAATTGAAGGCGGTACGCGTACCACAGGTGCCAACCCGGGACATGTACCCCGTCCCATAATCATCGACACAGGGCTATGACGACTCTCACAATAACTTCTTGGAAGAAGGGACTGCAGGTGATATCGCTCACCGAGGCAGTCAAGCAATATTCGACCGGGTCGTTGATCCGAGCAAAGGCGGAGGTTGACCGTCTATTGGCGGGGGAGCCAATTACACTCGAATTTTCATCCGAATTGGTGATGGAGGAGTTCCGGAAGAGGGCGCAGGAGCTTGGTGCGATCCTTGATTGATTGAATGCCGGAATTTGCATGATCCCGACGACTTGCACGGGTCGTGCCAACGATGCCTTCGATGTAGTGGCATGTAGCCACTTACACGCCGCGACAACCGCGCCGCTCTGTTGCGGGTTTCCCTCTATCCCCTTACGCCAGCCGTCGATTACCCTCTTTGCTTGGAATCGGTTCCAAGTGGCCTGAAGAGCAACTACAGCCGTCAAATCCCGCCGCAAGCATCCACCGTGCCGGTTCCTCATGCGGCGGGCGCAGCCTCTGCGCCCGTGCCTTTCGCCAGCCCTGCCGGGCGGCCTTTGACGGAGATCGACATGTTGACTTCAACAGGGATGCACCGCGTCCCCCGCCCGCGCGCGACCCGCGCCGGAGCGTGGGTGACGCTCTTCTTGTGGGCCTGCGCCGCGCTGTTCGCGGCCATCGCCCTTCCGGCCCGCGCGGCCGACTACACCCAGGGCGTCGCCGTCTCGGGCAGCACCGCGACGATCTGGTTCAAGTCCAGCGTCAGCACCACGTGGGTCGACGCGCACTACACCGTCAACGGGGGCGGCCAGCTGAACGTCCGCATGACGTACTCCAGCGCCAACGCGCGCTACGAGCAGGCAGTGACGAACGCGGCGCAAGGCACCGTGCTCGGCTACTCGTTCACCTACAACAACGGCAACCCGGCCTATGACACGCCGGCGTTCAGCTACACCGTCGGCGGCACGACCCCGCCGGTCGACCCGGTGCCGACCGGCATCGCCTGCTTCTACGAGAACGCCAACTACGCCGGCGCGGTGACCTGCGCCGATGCCGACAGCAGCTGGGTCGGCGGCACGTGGAACGACCGTTTCTCGTCGGTGAAGGTGCGCGCCGGCTACAAGGTGCAGCTCTTCAACGACATCAACTACGGCGGCGGCTCGGTCACTCTGACCGGCGACACGCCGAACCTCGGCACGGTCGGCTTCAACGACCTGGCCTCGTCGTTCAAGATCACGACCAACGGCACGACGCTGCCGACCTCGGACACGCCGGACTTCGGCCCGAACGTTTCGATCTTCGAGCCGTCGACGCCGATCGACACCATCCGCAACAAGGTCAACAGCGCGTTCGACTCGATGAACAAGAGCTCGACTGCCCAGTTCGGCGGCCAGCGCTTCACCTTCCTGTTCAAGCCGGGCACCTACAACGACCTGTGGATCAACCTCGGCTTCTACACGACGGTGGCCGGCCTCGGCCAGAACCCGGACGACGTGCGCTTCCAGAACGGCGCGCTCAACGTCGACAGCGGCTGGAACCTCGGCGACGAGAAGAACGCGACGCAGAACTTCTGGCGCTCCGCCGAGAACCTGTCGATCGTGCCGAACGGAGGCACCAACCGCTGGGCCGTCTCGCAGGCCGCACCGATGCGCCGCATCCACGTGCTGGGCAACATGACGCTGGGCCCGTCCAACATGGACGGCGGTCAGGGCTACGCCAGCGGCGGCTACATCGCCGACAGCAAGGTCGACGGCCAGATCAGCTCCGGCTCGCAGCAGCAGTGGTACACGCGTGACAGCAACCTCGGCAGCTGGACCGGCGGCGTCTGGAACATGGTGTTCTCCGGCGTGCCGGGCGGCCCGGCCGCGACCACCTTCCCGCAGCCGGTCTACACCGTGCTGGGCACGACGCCGTTCTCGCGCGACAAGCCCTACCTGTACATCGACGGCGCCGGCAAGTACCGGGTGTTCGTGCCGTCGCTGCGCACCAATGCGTCCGGCGCGAGCTGGGCCAACGGCGCGACCGCGGGCACGTCGATCCCGATGAGCCAGTTCTACGTCGCCAAGCCGTCCGACAGCGCCGCGACGCTGAACCAGGCGCTGGCGCAAGGCCTGAACCTGTTCTTCACGCCGGGCACCTACCAGCTCAACGACACGATCCGTATCACGCGGGCCAACACCGTGGTGCTGGGCCTGGGCTTCCCGGCGCTGGTGCCGGTGGGCGGGGTGGTGCCGATGAGCGTGGCCGACGTCGACGGCGTCAAGGTCGCCGGCCTGCTGTTCGATGCCGGCACCGTGAACAGCCCGTCGCTGCTGACGGTCGGCCCGACAGGAGCGGCGAACAACCACGCGGCCAACCCGATCAGCATCCACGACATCTTCTTCCGCATCGGCGGCGCGGTGTCGGGCAAGGCGACCAACAGCCTGGTCGTCAACAGCCACAACACGATCGTCGACCACATCTGGGCCTGGCGTGCCGACCACGGCATCGCCGCGACCGGCTGGGGCATCAACACCGCCGACACCGGCGTGGTCGTGAACGGCAACGACGTGCTGGCCACCGGCCTGTTCGTCGAGCACTACCAGAAGTACGAAGTGATCTGGAATGGCCAGAACGGCAAGACGATCTTCTTCCAGAACGAGTTCCCGTACGACCCGCCGAACCAGGCCACCTGGCGCAGCGACGCGCTGGGCTACGCCGCCTACAAGGTGGCCGACTCGGTGACCACGCACGAGCTGTGGGGCGGCGGCGCGTACTGCTTCTTCAACATCAACCCGCAGATCCACGCCGGTCGCGGCTTCGAGGTGCCGGCCACGCCGGGCGTCAAGCTGCACAGCGTGCTGACGGTCTCGCTGGGCGGCGTCGGCGTGATCGACCACGTGGTCAACAACACCGGCGCGGCGGCACAAGGCGTGTCGACGATCCCGGTCAACGTGATCAACTTCCCCTGATCGACTTCGCGCGATGAAGGCCCGCCGCTGAAAAGCGGCGGGCTTTTTTTTGTGTGCCGACAGACAGCGCCTGCAGTTGCGCGTCGATCAAGCCTTGGCCCTCGTCAGCCAGGAACTGCTTGAACGCCGCGCTGACCCGCGGCAGCCGGCGGGCCGCCAGGTGCATCGCGTACCAGTCGCGTTGCAGCGGGTTGCCGGCCATCGGAAGCAGCTGCAGCAGGCCGGCTTCGAGCTCCAGCGCGCAGGTGTGCAGCGACAGGAAGGCCACGCCGAGGCCGGCCGCGCACATGTGCTTCAGCGCCTCGTTGCTCGACAGCTCGGAGCCGATGCGCAGCGGCACGCCGGCGTCCTTGTAGAGCCGCTCCAACGTCGTGCGCGTGCCGGAGCCACGCTCGCGCGCCAGCAGGTTGGCGTCGACCAGGTCGGCCAGGGCCGGCTTGCGCCGCCTCTCCATCAGCGGGTGCGTCGGCGACGCGAGGAAGCCCATCGGGTGCTTCGCGAACGCCACCGCCGTCGTCTTCAGTTCGGCGGGCGGGCGGCCCATGATCGCGAGGTCGACCTCCTGCGCCGCCAGCATGCGCACGATCTCGTCGCGGTTGCCGACCTGCAGCTTCATCTTCACGTCCGGGTGCTGCCCGGCAAAGGCCACCAGCAGCGGCGGCAGCAGGTACTCCGCGGTGGTGACCGCACCGACCCGCAGCGTGCCCGAGAACAGGCCCTGCTGCGCCGCCATCTCGTCGCCGGCCTCGCGCCACAGGTCGAGGATGCGCGCCGCATAGCCGGCCATCAGCTCGCCCGCCGCCGTCAGGCGCACGCCGCGGCCGGCCCGCTCCAGCAGCGGCGCGCCGGCGCTTTCCTCCAGCAGCTTCAGCTGGATCGACACCGCCGGCTGCGTCAGGTGCAGCTCGCTCGCGGCGCGCGACACGCTGCCCAGGCGCGACACCGCATGAAAGGCGGCGAGCTGTCGGAAGGTGGCGTTCTTCAGCATCAGTCGAAGCTTATGGGTTCGCGAAAAGAATTCACTTTTTTCAATGCGTCGCGGTTTCTAAAGTTGCGGCATCAGCAAGGAGAGTGCCCATGGGCCACATGAAAGATGCCACGCAGATCACCGACGCGAAGAAGCGCTATTCGGCCGGCGTGCTGAAGTATGCGCAGATGGGCTACTGGAACGCCGACTACGAGCCGAAGGCGACCGACATCCTCGCGCTGTTCCGCATCACGCCGCAAGACGGGGTCGACCCGGTCGAGGCCGCCGCCGCGGTGGCCGGCGAGTCGAGCACCGCCACCTGGACGGTGGTCTGGACCGACCGGCTGACCGCCTGCGACATGTACCGCGCCAAGGCCTACAAGGTGGAGCCGGTGCCCAACAACCCCGGCCAGTACTTCTGCCACGTCGCCTACGACCTGAGCCTGTTCGAAGAGGGCTCGATCACCAACGTCGCTGCGTCGATCATCGGCAACGTGTTCAGCTTCAAGCCGCTGAAGGCCGCGCGGCTCGAAGACATGCAGTTCCCGGTCGCCTACGTGAAGACCTTCAGCGGCCCGCCGACCGGCATCGTGGTCGAGCGCGAGCGGCTCGACAAGTTCGGCCGGCCGCTGCTGGGCGCCACCACCAAGCCGAAGCTCGGGCTGTCCGGCCGCAACTACGGCCGCGTGGTCTACGAAGGCCTGCGCGGCGGGCTCGACTTCATGAAGGACGACGAGAACATCAACTCGCAGCCGTTCATGCACTGGCGCGACCGCTTCCTGTTCGTGATGGACGCGGTCAACAAGGCCAGCGCCGCCACCGGCGAGGTCAAGGGCAGCTACCTGAACGTGACCGCCGGCACGATGGAGGAGATGTACCGCCGCGCCGACTTCGCGAAGTCGCTCGGCTCGGTGATCGTGATGATCGACCTGGTGGTGGGCTACACCGCGATCCAGTCGATGAGCCACTGGTGCCGGCAGCACGACATGATCCTGCACCTGCACCGCGCGGGCCACGGCACCTACACCCGCCAGAAGAACCACGGCGTCAGCTTTCGCGTGATCGCGAAGTGGATGCGGCTGGCTGGCGTCGACCACATCCACGCCGGCACCGCAGTCGGCAAGCTCGAGGGCGATCCGCTGACGGTGCAGGGCTACTACAACGTCTGCCGCGACACGCACACGGTGGTCGACCTGCCGCGCGGCATCTTCTTCGCGCAGGACTGGGGCGCGCTGAAGAAGGTGATGCCGGTCGCCTCCGGCGGCATCCATGCCGGGCAGATGCACCAACTGCTCGACCTGTTCGGCGACGACGTGGTGCTGCAGTTCGGCGGCGGCACCATCGGCCACCCGCAGGGCATCCAGGCCGGCGCCACCGCCAACCGCGTCGCGCTCGAGTCGATGGTGCTGGCGCGCAACGAGGGCCGCGACATCGCGAACGAAGGCCCCGCGATCCTGGCCGACGCGGCCCGCTGGTGCGGCCCGCTGCGCGCCGCGCTCGACACCTGGGGCGAGGTCAGCTTCAACTACACGCCGACCGACAGCTCCGACTACGTCCCGACCCTCGCGGTCGCCTGAGCGCAGGAGACTCCCATGCGAATCACCCAAGGCAGCTTCTCGTTCCTGCCCGACCTGAGCGACGCGCAGATCGCCGCCCAGGTGGACCACGCGCTCGGCAAGGGCTGGGCCGTCGGCATCGAATACACCGACGACCCGCACCCGCGCAACACCTTCTGGGAGATGTTCGGCAACCCGATGTTCGATGTGTCCGACGCGGCCGGCGTGATGCTGGAACTGCGCCAGTGCCGACAGACCTTCCCCGACCACTACATCCGCCTGACCGCGTTCGACTCGACGCACGGCACCGAATCGGTGGTGCTGTCCTTCATCGTCCACCGGCCGGCGGTCGAGCCGGGCTTCCGGCTGGTCCGCACCGAAGTCGCGGGACGAAGCTTGCAATACAGCATCGAAAGCTACGCCGTGCAGCGCGCGCCGGAAGGCGAACGGTACGGAATGCGCCAGGAGTGACCGCGCCGTGAACGAAGACCGCGACAGTCTGTGCCAGCCGCCCGGCGAGATGCCGCAGGCATCGGCCGTGCGCGCGCTGCTCGACCAGCTCGATGCCGAGCTGGTCGGCCTCGCACCGGTGAAGGGCCGCATCCGCGACATTGCCGCGCTGCTGCTGATCGACCAGCTGCGCGCCGAGCAGGGGCTGCAGTCGCAGCCGCCGTCGCTGCACATGTGCTTCACCGGCAACCCCGGCACCGGCAAGACCACCGTCGCGCTGCGCATGGCCGAGGTGCTGCGCCAGCTGGGCTGCGTGCGCAAGGGTCACCTGGTGGCGGTAACGCGCGACGACCTGGTCGGCCAGTTCATCGGCCACACGGCCCCGAAGACCCGCGAGGTGCTGAAGAAGGCGATGGGCGGCGTGCTCTTCATCGACGAGGCCTACTACCTCTACAAGCCGGAGAACGAGCGCGACTACGGCCAGGAGTCGATCGAGATCCTGCTGCAGGTGATGGAGAACCATCGCGACGACCTGGTGGTGATCCTCGCCGGCTACAAGGACCGCATGGCCGGCTTCTTCGCCAGCAACCCCGGCATGGCCTCGCGCATCGCGCACCACATCGACTTCCCGGACTACAGCGAGGCCGAGCTGATGCGGATCGCGCAGCTGATGCTGACCCGCCTGAACTACCGCTTCGATGCCGGTGCCGAGCCGGCCTTCGCGCGCTACCTGAGCCTGCGCCGGCAGCAGCCGCACTTCGCCAACGCGCGCTCGATCCGCAATGCACTCGACCGCATCCGGCTGCGCCAGGCGACGCGGCTGTTCGCGGCCGACCGCCGGCTGACGCGCGAGCAGCTGTGCACGCTGCAGGCCGAAGACGTGCTTGCGAGCCGCGTCTTCGCCGGCACCCCACCAGGAGCCATCTCATGAGCATCGAAGCCCTGATCTTCGACGTCGACGGCACGCTCGCCGACACCGAGGAAGCGCACCGCATCTCGTTCAACAGCGCGTTCGAGCAGCACCGGCTCGGCTGGAACTGGACCCGCGCCGACTACCGCCGGCTGCTCGAGGTGCCGGGCGGCAAGGAGCGCATCGCGGCCTACATCGCGTCGCTGCCGCTCGGCGCGGCCGAACGCCAGCGCCTGCTGGCCCGGGTGCCGCAACTGCATGCCGACAAGACGCGCTTCTACGGCGAGCTGGTGGGCGAAGGCGTCGTCACGCTGCGCGACGGCGTGGAGTGCCTGCTGGACGAGGCGCTGGCGCAGGGCTGCCACCTGGCGATCGCGAGCACCACCACCGCCGCCAACATCAACGCGCTGCTCAATGCCACGCTGGGCCCGCGCGGGCTCGACCGGTTCGCGGTGATCGCCTGCGGCGACCAGGTGCGCGCGAAGAAGCCGGCGCCCGACATCTACCGGCTCGCGCTCGACACGCTGGGCCTGCCGCCCGAGCAGGCGCTGGCCGTCGAGGATTCGGTGCACGGGCTGCGTGCCGCCACCGGGGCCGGCCTGTGGACGCTGGTCACGCCGACCTTCTGGACGCAGGACGGCGACTTCCGCGGTGCCGGCCTGGTGCGGCCCAGCCTGGCCGGCCTCGGTTTCGACGAACTGGTGCGCCTCGCGCGCCCGGCCCGCGCCGCGTCGCCGGTGCAGGTGCTGTACCAGGAGGCGCGCTGATGCGGATCGCCGCGCTCTGCTTCGATCTCGACGGCACGCTGGTCGACAGCGCCGCCGGCATCGCGTTGGCGCTGAACGCCGCGCTGGCCGACGCGGCCTTGCCGCCGTTCGACCTGGACACCGTGCGCGGCTGGATCGGCGACGGGCCCGATGCGCTGATCGTGCGCGCGCTCGAGGCGAGCGGGTTGAACGACCTGCCGGTGCTCGCGGCCCGCCTGCGCCTGCGCTTCGACGCCGCGACGCTGGATGCACCGTCGGCGCAGGGCGCCGCCTACCCCGGCGTCGCCGCGCTGCTGGCCCGCCTGGGCGGGCGCTACCCGATGGCGGTGGTGACGAACAAGCCGACGCCGCTGGCGCACGCGGTGCTGGATGCCGCCGGCCTGCTGGAGCATTTCGCGCAGGTGCACGGCGCCGATGCGCCGGCGCAGCGCAAGCCGGCGCCGCTGCTGATCCAGCAGGCGGCGCGCCGCTTCGGCGTGGCGGTGTCCAGCGTGCTGATGGTCGGCGACGGCGCCGCCGACCTGGCGGCCGCGAGCGCCGCCGGCAGCCCCGCCGCGTGGGCTGCCTGGGGCTACGGCCCGCTGCCGCCGGCCGGCACGTGGCGCCTCGACGCGCCCGCCGATCTGCTCGCCCGGCTGCCGGTGCGCACCCCGATTCACCAGTAGGAGACCACCATGCTCAGCAAAGGACGATCGACGCTGACCCAGTTCCTGATCGAGGAACGCCGCCGCCATCCGGACGCCACCGGTGAGCTGAATGCGCTGATCACCGAGCTGTCGCTGGTCTGCAAGACCATTGCGCGCAAGGTGGCGTACGGCGCGCTCGGCGGCGTGCTGGACGGCCTGCTGAACCGCGGCGCGCCGACGTCGCCGCGCGGCCGCTACCTGCTGCTGTTCGAGCCGCTCGACGATGCGGCGAACGTCGAGGTCAACGTCGCGGTCGGCAGCATCTTCTCGGTGCTGCGCGCCGTGACGCCGGAGCAGGATCCGCAGCCGCACGACTTCCTGCAGCCCGGCACGCAGCAGGTCTGCGCCGGCTACGCGATCTACGGCCCGTCGACGATGCTGGTGCTGACGCTGGGCCGCGGCACGCATGCGTTCACGCTCGACCCGCTGCTCGGCGAATGGGTGCTGAGCCACCCCGAGCTGCGCATTCCGGAGAAGACCTGCGAGTTCGCGATCAATGCATCGAACAGCCGCTTCTGGGAACCGGCCGTCAAGCGCTATGTCGACGAATGCCTCGCCGGGCAGGCCGGCACGCGCGGGGCCGACTTCAGCATGCGCTGGATCGCATCGCTGGTGGCCGAGACGCACCGCATCCTGATGCGCGGCGGCGTCTTTCTGTACCCGCGCTGCCCGCGCGACGGCCAGGGCCCGTCGCGCGCCGGCCCGCTGCGCCTGCTGCAGGACGCGAACCCGATCTCGTTCCTGGTCGAGCAGGCCGGCGGCGGCGCGAGCACCGGGCGTACGCGCTTGATGGAGGTGAAGCCCGAGTCGCTGCAGCAGCGCATCGGCTTCGTGTTCGGGTCGCGCCACGAGGTGGCACGCATCGAGACCTACCACCGCGACGAACCGGCGGTGAGCTACGACTCGCCGCTGTTCGGCAAGCGCGGCCTGTTCGCCGCCACCGCCTGAGGGAGTGTCGATGTCTGCGCTGCATCCCATCATCGCGATCACCGGCTCGTCGGGGGCCGGAACCACCTCGGTCACCCGCACCTTCGAGAACATCTTCCGCCGCGAAGGGGTGGCGGCGGCCATCGTCGAGGGCGACAGCTTCCACCGCTACGACCGCGAGGCGATGAAGGCGGCGATGGCCGAGGCCGAGCAGAACCACCGGCCGCATTTCAGCCACTTCGGCGACGACGCGAACCTGTTTGCCGAGCTGCAGGAGTTGTTCCGCAGCTATGCCGAGACCGGCAGTGGGCGCAGCCGCAAGTACCTGCACAACGACGAGGAGGCCGCGCCCTATGGGCAGCCGCCCGGCACCTTCACCGCATGGGAGCCGCTGCCGCCGAGCAGCCTGCTGTTCTACGAAGGGCTGCATGGCGGCGTGACGACCGGCCAGGTCGACGTGGCGCGCTTCACCGACCTGCTGATCGGCGTGGTGCCGGTGATCAACCTGGAGTGGATCCAGAAGATCCACCGCGACCGCAGTACGCGCGGCTACTCGACCGAGGCGGTGACCGACGTGATCCTGCGCCGCATGCACGAGTACGTGGAATACATCTGCCCGCAGTTCACGCGCACGCACATCAATTTCCAGCGCGTGCCGGTGGTCGACACCTCGGACCCGTTCATCGCGCGCACCATTCCGACGGCCGATGAAAGCCTGGTGGTGATCCGCTTCGCGAACCCGCGCGGCATCGATTTTCCGTACCTGCTGTCGATGCTGCACGACTCGTTCATGTCGCGCGCCAACACGCTGGTGGTGCCGGGCGGGAAGATGGAACTGGCGATGCAGCTGATCTTCACGCCGATGATCCTGCGGCTGGTGGCGCAGCAGAAGAACCTGCTGTAGCCCGGATGCCAATCCGGGGGCGGCCGTCGAAGTCAACCCGGATTGGCATCCGGGCTACGATGGCCGGGCCCATGCGCACCGCCTTGCATCCCGAGCTCGCACCGTACCGCGTGCACGAACTGCGCGTGCCGGGCGGACACCTGCTGCATGCCGACGAGAGCGGTGACCCGGACGGCATCGCCGCGCTCGTGCTGCACGGCGGCCCCGGGTCCGGCAGCTCGCCGCTGCTGCGCCGCTTCCTCGACCCGGCGCGTTACCGCATCGTCAGCCCCGACCAGCGCGGTGCCGGCAAGAGCCAACCCCGCGGCAGCACCGTCGACAACACCACCGCCCACCTGGTCGCCGACCTGGAAACCCTGCGCGACGCGCTCGGCATCGCCCGCTGGCTGGTGGTCGGCGGGTCGTGGGGCGCCACGCTCGCACTCGCCTACGCCGCGGCGCATCCCCACGCGGTCGCCGCACTGCAACTGCGCGCGACCTTCCTCGCGCGCGAGCAGGACATCGCCGGCTTCTTCCAGCCCGCCGACGGCGAGCACGCCGCCGCCTGGGCGCAGTTCGCCGCGGTCGCGCCCGCGGCGCAACGGCACGCGCTGCTGCCCTTTCTCGCCCAAGGCCTGCTGGGCGATGCCGACACCGCCCGCCGCATCGCGCTCGCCTGGTGGCGCTGGGAACAGACCCTCGCGACCGGCACCGCGCCATCGACCGAACCCGGCGGCGCCGCGCTCGATGCGCAGGTCGACCGCTACCGCGTGCAAAGCCACTACCTGCTGCACCGCTGCTGGCTCGATGCGCCGCCGCTGCTCGATCGCTGCGATGGCATCCCGCCGGTGCCGACGCTGCTGCTGCACGGTCGCGCAGACCGCATCTGCCGCCCCGAGGCCTCGATCGCGCTGCACCACCGCCTGCCGCACAGCCGGCTCCAGCTGATCGACGGTGCCGGCCACGACCCGACCCATCCGGCGATGGTGCACGCCACCGTCAGCACACTGGACCGCTACGCGAATAGCGGCGATTTCTGCGCCGGGCGGGCCGAGCGCCGGGCCGCTCCCAAGCCGGCCCGCGTCCCCTCGGGGGACCGGCCGACGTACCCGTCGGACGAGGGGACGTCATGACATTGCGACTCAAGATCCACCTGATCGTCGGCCTGCTGACGCTGCTGTTCCTGGTCGTGATGCTCGGCTTGCAGCTGCGCAGCATGCGCGAATCGGTCAACGAGGAGGTGGTGGCGGCCAACCGCGTCGCGTCGCAGTTCATGAACCGCACGGTGTGGCGTTATGCGGCGCAGGGCACGCCGGCGGTGCTCGGTTTCCTGCAGGGCATGGGCCGCGTGCGGTCCAACGACATCACGCTGTTCGACAAGCAGGGCACCGTGCTGTACACCTCGCCGAGCTCGCCGTACAAACCGGGCCGCGATGCGCCCGACTGGTTCGATGCACTCGTCGCGCCGCCGCCGGCCGTGCAGTCGCTGGACCTGCCCGACGGCCGGCTGACGGTGCAGGCGAACGCGTCGCGCGCGGTGCTCGACGCGTGGGACGAGGCCATCGTGCTGGTGTTCGGCGCCGTCGTGACGCTGGTGGTGCTGAACGGGCTGGTGTATTGGCTCGTCGGCCACACGGTGCGCCCGTTCGGCCGCATCGTCGACGCGCTGAACCAACTCGAAGCCGGCCGCTTCGACGTCGTGCTGCCGCCGCTGCCGGGTGCCGAGGCGGGCACCATCGGCAAGGCGTTCAACCGCATGGTCGGCATGCTGCAAGGCCACATCGAGACCGAACGCCGCGCGGTGCGCGCCGAGCTGCAGCTGTCCGAAAGCCGCGAGCTGACGCGCTGGGTCGACCACCAGATCGAGCAGGAGCGTCACTTGATCGCGCGCGAGCTGCACGACGAGCTGGGCCAGTCGGTGACGGCGATGCGCAGCATGGCGCTGTCGATCGCGCAACGCATGCGAGCGCTCGACCCGCAGGCCGAGCAGGCGGCGCGCCTGATCGCCGACGAAGCCTCGCGCCTGTACGACGCGATGCACGGCATCATCCCGCGGCTGACGCCGCTGGTGCTCGACACCTTCGGCCTGGCCGATGCGCTGGCCGACCTGGCCGAGCGCACCCGCCGCAGCCACCCCGGTGCACGGATCGAACTGCAGGCCGACCTGGCCGGCGTGCCGCTCGGCAGCGAAGCGGCGCTCGCGTTGTACCGGGCCGCACAGGAGGGCCTGACCAATGCGCTGCGCCACGGCCAGGCGCAGCGGGTCGACCTGCGGCTGCAGGCGGTGGCCGACGGCGTCGTGCTCGAACTGGTCGACGACGGCATCGGCCTGGCCGCCGACTGGGCCGACAAGAAGGGCCACCACGGCCTGCGCTGGCTGGCCGAGCGCGTGCAAGGCCTGGGCGGCAGCTTCGAGCTGCTGCCGCATCCCCCTCGCGGCGTGCGCCTGAGCGTGCGCCTGCCGGGGCCTGTTCCCCGAACCGAGGCGGTCCCCGAATGATCCGAGTGATGCTCGTCGACGACCACGCGCTGGTGCGCATGGGCTTCCGCATGCTGCTGGCCGATGCCGGCATCGAGGTGGTGGCCGAGGCCGACACCGGCGAACAGGCCTGCGCCGACTACCCGAAGCTGAAGCCGGACGTGGTGGTGATGGACTTGTCGATGCCCGGCATGGGCGGCCTGGAGGCGGTGCGGCGGCTGCTCGCGCAGGACCCGAAGGCGCGCGTGCTGGCGCTGTCGGCGCATGAGGACACAGCCCACCCTCGGCGGGTGATGCAGGCCGGCGCGCTGGGCTACCTGACCAAGCGGGGCGCGCCGGAGGCGCTGATCGCCGCCGTCAGCGCGGTGGCGGCGCACCGGCCGTATGTCGATCCGCAGACTGCCCAGGTCTTGGCGCTGGCGCAGGTGAAGGGCGACGCGAACCCGGCCGAGATGCTGAGCGAGCGAGAGTTTTCCGTCTTCATCCAGCTGGCGCGCGGCCTCGGCGTGGCGCAGATCGCCGCCAACCTGAACCTGTCGCCCAGCACCGTCGGCACGCACCTGTACCACGTGAAGCAGAAGCTGGGCGCGAGCAACCAGTCGGAGCTGACGCTGGTGGCGCTGCACTGGGGCCTGATCCAGGCCTGAGTTCGATGCCTGCCGGCACCGAAGGCACCGCGTTTGCCCGTGCATTCCGGCACGGCGCCCCCCGGTTCGCGGTGAATGCCCGGGTAAACCCTTGAATCGGGCCCGGTTCTTGCGCCGTAATCCGGCACAAGGGTCTGCGCAGGAGCGACACGGCATGCGGTGGTGGTGGTTGATCGGAATGGCACTGGCGGCGAGCGCCGCGCATGGCGAAGACATCACGCAGGTGCTGGCGCGTTCGCAGGCCGCGCAACTGGAGCGGCTCGCGCCGGCACCGGTCGAGAGCGAGCGGGCGCAGACGGTGCGCGACAGCTTCGACCAGCTGGTGCGCACGCTGGGGCTGGAGGGTGCCGCCGAACTGCGCGTGGTGCGCGGCGACACCGTGGCCGAGACGCTGCGCGGCCGGGTGGTGATCGCCAACGAGGCGATGGGCGACTGGCCGGAAGAAGGGCGCTTGTTCGTGCTGGCGCACGAATTGGGTCATGTCGCGCTGGCGCATTGGGCGCAGATGGGCGAGATGTACCAGAAATGGGTGCCCGGCAGCGTCACCGCCGACCAGACCGACCCGATTGCCGGGCGGCTCGGGCGCGAGGCCTCGGCGCTGGCCTATCAGCAGGAGTACGAGGCCGATGCGTTTGCATTGCGCACGCTGGAGGGCCTCGGCGTGCAGCGCGACGCGGTGTTGTCGGCCCTCATGCGCATGGGCGCGAGCCGGGACACCGCCACCCACCCCGGCACGAAGCGGCGCCTGGCCGCACTGCGCGCCCAGTAGGTTCCATGTCAGGCGTCAAGCGGGTCGAGCGCCGGGCTGCCCCAAGCCAGCCCGTGTCCCCGGGGGACCGGCCGGCGTACCCGCCGGACGAGGGGTCGTCATGTCACCCTGAACGAGCTCATCGCTTCGGTGAGCCGGCCTGACTGACCCTTCAGCGACAGCGCCGCCGCCGCCAGCTCTTCCACCAGCGCGGCGTTCTGCTGCGTCATCGTGTCGAGCTGCGACACCGCCTGCTGCATGCGGCCGATGTCGCTGCCCTGCGACTCGCCGGCCTGCGCGATGCCGGCGATCAGGCTCGCCACCTGGCCCACGCTGTCGACGATCTCGCGCATCGTGCGGCCGGCGTCCGCCACCAGCTGCGATCCGGCGGTGACCTTCGCGCTCGAATCGCCGATCAGCGCCTTGATCTCACGCGCCGCGGTCGAGCTGCGCTGCGCGAGGCTGCGCACCTCCTCGGCCACCACCGCGAAGCCCCGGCCCTGCTCGCCGGCGCGCGCCGCCTCCACCGCCGCATTCAACGCGAGGATGTTGGTCTGGTACGCAATGCTGTCGATCACGCCGATGATCTCGGCGATCTTGCCGGCGCTGGTGTTGATCTCGTCCATGCGCACGATCACGTCCTGCATGGTCTGCGCGCCGCGCGCCGCGATCTCGCTCGACCCGGTGACCACGCTGCGCGCATCGCGCGTGCTGTTCGAATTGCTGCTCACCGTGGCGGCCAGCTGCGCCATCGAGCTGACGGTCTGCTGCAGCGCGCTCGCCTGCTGCTCGGTGCGGTTCGACAGGTCGGTGTTGCCGCTGGCGATCTCGTCCGACGCGGTGTTGACGCTCTCCACCGTCTGCCGCACGTCCAGCACCATCGTGCGCAGCTTCTTGCGCATGCCGTTCAGCTCGGCGCGCAGCCACGAGATCTCGTCCTTGCCCGACGAGCTGATCTTGGTCTCGAGGTCGCCGCCGGCGATGCGGATCACGCACTGCACGGTCGACTCGACCGACTCCTTGATGCTGGCGCGGATCAGCCAGCCGGCCAGCAGCGCGACACCGCAGCCGGCCACGGCGCACAGCATGAACCACCACGCGGCCGATTCGGCATCGACCTTGTTGCCCGCGGCGACCTGCTTCACCGTCCAGGCGGCAGCGCCGCCCACCAGCAGCACGATCACGCCCATCGCGACGAAGCCGATCATCACCCGCCTGACCAGGCTGACCTGGCGAATCCATTCCATGATGTGTCTCCTTGTTGTTGTCGGGAAAGACAGGCGCTCACGGGCCCTGGTCGAGCACCGGCCAGCCGGCCCGCAGCGCATGCGCGCGCAGCGCCGGCTCGGGTCGGACGGCCACCGGGTGCGAGACCGCCTGCAGCAGCGGCAGGTCGCTCGCAGCGTCCGAATAGAACCAGGATTGCTCGAACGCCCCCAGGCCGCCGGGCCGCGCCAGCCAGGCCAGCACGCGGCTCAGCTTGTGCTCGCGGTGGCAGGGCTCGTCGTCGATCTCGCCGGTCAGGACGCCATCGCGCCACTCGCCTTCGGTCGCCAGCACCTGCGGGATGCCGAACAGCCGCGCGAACGGCTCGGCGATGAAGCGCGTGGTCGCGGTGACGACGGCGCACAGGTCGCCGGCCTCGCGATGGCGCGTGACCAGCGCCTGCATGTCGCGCGGTATCTGCGTGGCCATCGCGAGCTCGAACTCGCCGCTCCACGCGTCGATCTGCGCACGTGGAAACGCCGACAGCGGCGCCACCGTGGCCCGGTGCATCGCGCGGATGTCCAGCGTGCCGGCGACGTACTGCTGGCAGCAGGCGAGGTAGGCCGCGGGCGCCTCGGCCGGCAGGATGCCGCGCTGCGTGAGGAAGCGTGTCCAGGCCATGCCGCTGTCGAACGGAATCAGGGTGTGGTCGAGGTCGAACAGCGCGAGCTTCATCGCACGCTGTGTTCCAGCGGCCTGATCGGCTGCGGCAGCCCGGTCAGGAAACGCGCCTTCAGCAGGCATTCCTCGAACTCGTCGTCGGCGCGGCTGTCGAGCACGATGCCGGCGCCGATGCCCAGCCGTGCCGGCCGCAGCCCGCCGGCGTCGGCGCCGAGCGTCAGCGTGCGGATCGCGACGCTGAGGCAGAAATCGCCGAGGCGCGCATCGCCCTGCGGCGCATCGAGCCAGCCGATCGCGCCGCAGTACAGGCCGCGCGGCGTGGTCTCCAGGCTGGCGATCAGCTCCATCGTGTGGTGCTTTGGCGCACCGGTGATCGAGCCGCACGGGAACACCGCGCGCAGCAACTCGGGGAAGCCGACCTCGGGCCGCACGCGCGCCTGGATGGTCGAGGTCATCTGGAACAGCGTGGTGTACGGCTCGATCGCGAACAGCGACGGCACCGTCACCGAGCCGGTCTGCGCGACGCGGCCCAGGTCGTTGCGCAGCAGGTCGACGATCATCAGGTTCTCGGCCCGGTTCTTGATGTCCAGCGACAGCAGCCGCGCGGTCTCGCTGTCGCTCTCCGGTGCGGCGATGCGCGGCGCGGTGCCCTTCATCGGCCGCGCGGTCAGCAGGCCGGCGTCGTGCCGCAGGAACAGTTCGGGCGAGCGCGACAGCACGTGCGTCGTGCCGCGCCCGTCGTCGGGCAACGCGATCAGCGCGCCGAAGGCCACTGGCTGCCGGGCGCGCAAGCGGCGGTACAGGTCGACCGGCGAGCCATGGGCCTCGCCATGCAGCCGGTACGTGTAGTTGACCTGGTAGGTCTCGCCGCGGCGGATCGCTTCGTGGATGCGGGCGATGGCCCGCGTGAAGCCCGGCCGGTCGACGCTTGGCCGCAGGTTCGACACGCCGCAGTCGCCATCCTCACCAAGCGAGGCCAGCCAGGCGTCCACCTCGTCGCTCGACAGGTGCGCGAGGTCGCGGAACATCAGCACCCGCAGCGACGACGCATCGTCCGGCCGCAGCGTCGCATGCCCCGCCTTCAGCAGCTTCGCGCCCCATTCGTAGTCGGCCAGCAGCACCGCATGCAGGCCGGCACGCAGGTCGACGTCGACCGCCTCCCACACGGCATCGAGCCGCGACGGATCGACGCAGCGGTGCTCGCGCTCGAAGCCGGTGCAAAGCCGGCTGAGCGGCTTGCCACGCGTCGCGTGGCAATCGTCGAGCAACGCGAAGATGCCGTTCACACGAGTCAGCTCCAGTCGTCCATGTCGTGCTTGATTTTGTGGCGGTTGGCGATCAGTTCGTCGACCGACGGCTCGTTGTTCAAGGCCCGCCGCAGCGCGAGCTTCGTCGCCTCGTGGTTGGTGCGGTACATGTCCTTCTTGTCGAGGTTCGGGTCTTTCGCGCAGCGCGGGTCGATCCACACCAGGCTGATGATGCACAGCTCGTTCGCGAGGTCCTTCGGGATCGTGCCGTCGATCAGGCAATCGACGACCGCATCGGCGGTGGCGCTCTGCACGACACCGCCGTACAGGTCGATGTTGGCGAAGTCCTTCAGCGTGACCTTGGGCACGATGATGGTCGCGGGCCGCACCAGCTGGTTGCAGGCGCGGATCGCGAACATCGCGGTGTGGCCCTTGCTCTGCGCCATCAGGTTCGCGAAGGCCTGGCCGACCGGGCCGTCGGTGCGGCCGATCAGGATCTCGGGCATCGCGTCGGTGAATTGCCCTTCGCGGGCGAACACCGTCGCCTCGCCGGCGTGGAAGAGATAGGTCTTGCTCATCAGAGTGCCTCAGGTTGCCAGGATCAGTTCGCCGCGGCCGTCGGACGCGAGGTCGCCCAGGTGGCGCGTGATCGCGCGCGACGGCAAGGCCGCGAAGGGTCCGCCGTGGCGCGCCAAGTCGCGGGCCAGCAGTTGCCAGAACACCAGCGCGTCGGCGACCGCGGGCACGAAGGTCGGCGCGATCTGCGGCGCGGTCGTCGCGAACACCACGCTGCCGCGCCGCATGCCGTAGCCGACGTGCGCACCGGCCCGCCCGCCGATGCCGATGGTGCCGGCCACCATGCGCGACGCGAGGAAATCGCCGGCGTCGCCGAACACCAGCGCGGTGCCGCGCCGCATGCGGTCGCCGAAGCGCTGGCCGGCGTGGCCGGTGACGATCAACGTGCCGCCGCGCATGCCGTCCATGCTGCCGGGCAGCGTGCTCGCGGCGAAGTCGCCGGCATCGCCGTCGACCGTGAGCTGCCCGCCCGCCATCTCGCAGCCCGCCAGCAGGCCGACCGCACCGTTCACGCGCAACTCGCCGCCGCTCATGCAGCCGCCGGTGTAGTGGCCGGCCGGGCCGTCGACGATGACGCGCCCGCCCGCCATCTGCCAGCCGACGCGGTCGCAGCGCGACAGGTCGCCGACGAAGCGCAGCGTGCCGTCGTCGCCGTCGGGATCGACCGTGAAGAACTCCGCCAGCGGCACCAGCGAGCGGCCATGCCCGACCGGCAGCTGCCCGACCTGCGCCACCGACAACCCCGCCAATGCCGCCGGCAGCACGCCGCGCAGGTCCACGCGCACCGCAGGCGCGTGCTTCAGGCTCAGGCGAAACCCGCTCATGCCGCGGCCGGCGCAGCGAGCAGCTTGCGCAGGTGGAAGTGGAAGGGGCCGAGCTTGCCGCCGTAGTTGCCGGCCGAGATGCGCAGCAGCCCGCCGGCCGCGCCGATCGCGATGCCGGCCTGCATGCCGGCGCGCATCGCGGCGCCGACGTCGGCCTCGGTCAGCCCGTCGATCACGATCTCCATCACGCAGCGCGTCCGCGGCGTGATCTCGCTGCGCGCCGCGAGCCCATGCAGTCCGGGGCAGAACGCATCGTTGGTCGACGCGCCGAGCGTGGCGTACTTGCTGCCGACCTTCGAGCCCGAGCGCACCACGCCGCCCGGGAACGGCATGATCACGTTCGGCAGCGCCTTCATCGCGGCCACCGCCGCCTCGGCCACCGCGAGCGCCGCGTCGGTGTCGGTGCACATCAGCAGCAGGTTGCCGCCGCCGACGCACTTGACCACCGCGGTCGTTTCCTGCGCGACGAACTCGCCGTCCATCACCGGCACGCGCCAGTAGCGAACGCCGTCGATCACTTTCGAGATCTGCCAGCCGTCGCCGAAGAAGCGCAGGTTCTTGCCGAGCGCGATCGCCTCGCCTTCGGCAATGCCGGCGAACACGGCCGTGGTCGGGCAGGTCAGCACGCACTGGCCGACGCGCCGCTCCACCTGCTTCGCGAGCTCCTTGCCCGACATCGAGAAGATCAGCACGCTGACGCCGGGCCGGCCATCGGGTGTGTCGGCGGGCGAGAGTTCGCGTTCGATGCCGGCCTCGCAGCCGCAGGCGATCACCGAGGTCGCGAAGCCGGTGGCCGACACCGCGGCGTTCAGCGCCCAGGTCAGGTTGTGTGCGGTGATGACCAGCCGCGTGGCCTTCATCGGAAAGGCCTCGGCAAAGCTGTCGTCGATCGCGACGCCGTTCTCGATCATGGCGTGGCCTCGAAGCACGCCGCCGGCAGCAGACGACCCCCGTTGCAGCAAGTGCACAACTCGTCGTGATCGATGGCTACCGCGTCGAAGTTCACCGACCCGTGCGACGCCAGGTGCTGCCGCAGGTAGCGCTCGATGCCGCGGTCGTACGCGGGCTCGACGAAGTGCGTGCCGCCCGCCGGCACCGCGGTGATGCGACCGGCGTGCGCGACCAGCAGCCCGTCCTTGTAGACGCGCTCCGGCGTGCTGAACATCGCCTCGCGGTCGGCGTGGTCGCGGTACACCGCGATGTCGGCCGCGGCGCCGACGCCCAACTGGCCGCGGTCTCGCAAGCCCAGCAGCCGGGCCGGGCCGGCGCGCGTCATGATCGCGATCTCGTGCAGGCTCAGCTCGCGCGTGATGGACCCGAGCGCGCTGTTCGCCGCGACGTCCGGGTGGAGCTTCGCGAGCTGCTCGTTGCGGAAGCCCTTGTCCATCAGCAGCCGGATCAGGTGCGGGTAGCTGGTGAACGGCCCGCCGTTCGGATGGTCGGTGGTCAGCGCGACGCGCCACGGGTCCTTGACGAGCAGGAAGATCTCCAGCCCGATCGCCCATTGCAGCGCGTTGACGTAGCTCTGCTCGCGGTAGCGGAACGGCACCACGCCGCAGCCGGCATCGCATTCGATGTCGGCGCCGATCCATTTGCGCGGGCTCGCGAGCCCCGATTGCGCATGCTGGCGCATCGTGTCGCCCGATGCGGTGACGGTCTGGCCGAACATGATCTGGCCGACGTCGATGCTGACGTTCGGGCTCGCGTTCACCGCGTCGGCCAGCTGCGCGGCGGCCGACGAGAACTTCTTCGCGCCCTCGGTGCCGTAGGCGTGGAACTGCACGTGCGTCAGGTGCGCCGGCAGGCCTTCGAGCGCGGCGATGGTGTCCAGCGTCGACTGGATGTTGCCGGCCACGCCGAGGTTGCTGCCGTGGATGTGCAGCGGGTGCGGCACGCCGAGCTCGCGCAGCGCGCGCGCCAGCGTGTGCACCACCTGCCGAGGCGTGACCTGCCAGTGCACATGCGCCTCGTCGACATCGAGCTTGCGCTGGTTGAACTTGAAGGCCGAGATGCCGGCCGGGTTCACCACCTTCACGCCGAGCGCCTTGGTGGCATTGATGACCCATGCCATGGTGTCGCGGATGCGCTCGAAGTCCTGGCCCTCGGCCAGCATCTGCAGGAACAGCTCGTCGTTGCCGAGCATCACGTAGGCGCCGTGGTCGAGGATCGGCGTGTCGCCCATCTCCATGTGCGTGTGGCGCGCGTTCGACGCCATCATCGCCGGCTCGAACGCTGCCGTGTAGCCCATCTCGACATAGCGGTAGCCGGTGGCCAGCGTGCCGGGTGTGCAGCTGCCGCATGACGCCAGCTCCAGCGGGTTGGTCGGCAGCGCGAACGGCTCGGCACCGCGGCGCTGCATCTCCGGCAGCAGCAGCCGCGACAGGTTGACCTTGCCGCCGCCGATGTGGGTGTGCATGTCGATGCCGCCGGCCATCACGACGCAGCCGCTCGCATCGACCTCGTCGTCGACGGCTTCATGTGGCGTGAGCGCGGCGATGCGGCCGTCGCGCACGACGACATCGCGCACGACCGGCGAGGCGTCGTTCGCCGGGTCGATGACCAGGCCGCCGCGCAGGCGCAGGCTGCTCATGCCAACGCTCCCGCGATGCGATCGAGCACGCCAGCGAGCGTCGGCAAGCCGTCGTCGTGCACCGCGAACAGCGGCAGCATCACCGAACCATCGGCGCGGAACAGGTGCCCCGGCGAGCCGATGCCTGGCGTCGACACCGGGATGAACACCGACGCTGGCGACTGGGCCAGGTCAGGGTGGCCGAGCACGATGCTTTGTAGCGATGTCGACGGTGGCGCCACCTCCGGATCGAAGCTCGACACCCACAGCAGGCTGTCGACCGCCTGCTCGTGCAGCAGGCGTGGCGCGTCGAAGCACAGCGGCTCGTGCTCCAGCCCGTGCGGCCCGGCGCGCGAGCGCAGCGGCAGCCCCGACAACCACGTGAAGACCTGGTTCACCGTGCCGGCGCCGTTGCCGCCGCCCAGCCACAGCGCCGCGGCGCGGGTGCTCTGGTTCAGCGTGCCGACCAGGCGATTCAAACCTTCGACGATCAGCGCGCCGTGCGGCGGCAGCCGACGCGTCTCGCCGACGATCACCGCATAGCGCGCCTGCTTCAACTGCGTGGCCAGCGACTGCAATGCCGCGGGCGCCTCGCGCACCGCACGCCCCGACACCAGCGCGGACAGCAGCGCCACGGTGCCGAACAGGTCGCGGTGCCACGGGATCGATTCCACCGTGACGCCGGGCCGCGTGCGCAAGTCGGCCAGCACCGCGTCGTCGGCCGGCGTGCCGCCGAGCACGACCACATGCCGCTTCACGACCAGCGCTTCACCGACGCCGCAGCGATCGAAAAACTCGGGGGCCTGGTCGACCGGCGTGCCGCCGACGCACAGCAGCAGGTCGGCGCGCGTGCGCACTTCGGCCAGCGTCGTGAAGAAGCTGCCGCGGTCCTGCGTCGCGCGCATCGTGGTCATCAAGGCTGTCCCTTCGGCCGCATCGCAGATCGCGCCGGTGCGGCAGGCCAGGCGGTACAGCGCGCGGGCGCCCGACACATCGGTGCCCAGGCCACCGAACAGCGGTTGCCGGCTGGCCGCGAGCAGTCGTGCGGCAGCCGACACCGCGTCGTCGAGGCTGCAGTCGCGCCCGTTGACCCGCGCCGAGGCCGTCGACGGCCGTGCGACGAACCGCGCCAGCGCGCGCCGAGCACAGGCACAGCCGCCGTCCGACAACGTCAACGCCCCCGAGGGCCCGACCTGCACGGTCGAGGTGTCGCACAACAGCAGGCAAAACGGGCAGGTCCAGCGCGTGGCGCCGGCGCTCGGATTCACGGAGGTGTCGGTCATGTGCCCGCTGCAACGCAAGCGATGTGCCACGAGGCATGCCCCGGCAGCGCGTTGGATGATCCCGGTGGGCTCGGCCAGAACCGAGACACTGTGTCGCGTTTCTGGCCGATGGCGGCCGCGGCGACCGCCCCTGCGGTTGGCACGAAACGTGATGTGTCGTCTCGTCATGAACGCCACTGCTTCATTCGCACCGGCCGCGACGGTCCTTGACAAAACCCCTCAGGTCGACATCCGCGGCAGCTTCCTGTCGTGCAACGCGCTGGCCACCAGCCAGGCCGACGCACCGGAGGCCTGCGCGAGCGCCAGGTCGGCTTCGCTGCCGATGCCACCGGCGCCGATCAGCTGCGTGTGCGGTGCGCGGGTTGCGACGTCGCGCAGCGTGTCGACATCGGGCCCGGTGCCGGCACCGACGCGCTCCAGCGTCATCACGATCACGCGCGACGGCCACAGCGCCGGCGAGTCCCAGCAGCCGGCGGTGTCGAGGCGTTCGCCGTGGCGGCGGTCGAGCGACAGGATGCCGTGGCCCGGCGGCGTGAAGCAGGCTTCGAGCGCCGCGCGCGAGCGCAGCGATTCGCTGCCGAACACCGGCACCAGGCGTTGCGCCAACGGCCCGAGCGCTGCACCCAGCGCTCGGGCTTCCGACACGTCGGCGAAGCCGGCGTCCAGCCACAGCTCGAGGCCTGGCAGGGCTTCGAGCAGTTGCCGCACGACGGCGACGTGGCCCCCCCCGCCTTGCAAGGCATCGAGGTCGGCGATGTACAGCTGCCGGGCCGCCACGTGGTCGCACAGGATGCGCGCGACGGTCAACGGATCGCTGCTGTCGCACAGCGCCGAGACGATCGGCCGGTAGTGCTGCCGGTCGCCGCGCAGCGCTCGCACCACCTGGCCTTGCAGCAGGTCGATCACGGGAATGACGGTCATGGTGAACGGATCGGGAGCATCGATGAAACGCGTTTTCGTGTACGAGTATCTCAGCGGCGGCGGGCTCATTCCGTCGGCCGGCGACGCAACGGTCCATGACGAAGCGGCCGCGGCCGCGCTGCTGCCGCTGGGCCTGTCGATGCGCGATGCGTTGGCGCAGGACCTGCTGCAGGTCGACGGCGTGTCGCTGTCGGTCGCCGCGAGCGGGCGTGCGCCGCGCGTGCCGCGCAATGCCGAGCCGGTGCGGCCGCGGGCCGGCGAATCGGCCTTCGATTTCGTCGCGCGACAGGCGGCCTTGCACGACGTGGCCTGGGTCGTCGCGCCCGAGACCGGCGGGCTGCTGGCGCAGATGCAGCAGGTGGTCGGGCCGGCGCGCTGGCTGGGGTGCTCGGCGGCGGCCATCGCGGTGGCCTCGGGCAAGCGGGCCACGCTGCTGCGGCTGGCCGGGCAGGGGCTCGCGACGCCGCTCGCCTTCGAGCATGTGCCGGAGGTGGAGCGCTGGGTCGTCAAGCCGGACGACGGTGCGGGCGGTGTCGCGACCCGCGTGCACCGGTCGCAGGAAGACGCGCTGGCCGACTGGGACCGGCGCTCGACCGCCGGCAGCCCGATGGCGATCGAGCCGTGGGTGGACGGTGAGCCGCTCAGCGTGTCGATGCTGTGCACCGCCGGGCGCACCGAGCTGCTCAGCGTCAACCGGCAGCGCATCACCGTGGATGGCGCGGGCGGGTTGTCGTTCGACGGCGTCGATGTCAACGCGATCGCGGTGGGTGGCGAGCGCGGGCCGGTGCTGTCGCGCCTGGCGAAGCAGGTGGCCAAGGGCATCCCCGGCCTGCGCGGTTTCGTCGGCATCGACCTGGTGTGGCACCCGCGCTGCGGGCCGGTGGTGATCGAGGTGAACCCGCGCGTGACGTGTGCGTACGTAGGGCTGTCGGCCGCGCTGGGCCGCAATCTGGCTGCCGAGCTGCTGCAGGACCATGCCGTCGGTCACGTGGACGGCAGCGATGGCTGAGGCCACCGTGATCGGCTGGGACATCGGCGGCGCGCACGTCAAGGCCTGCCTGCTGCAGCGCGGCCGCGTGATCGACGTGGCGCAATGGGCCTGCCCGTTGTGGCAGGGCATCGAACACCTGGAGCGCGCGCTGCAGTCGGCCCGCGAGCGCTGGCCCGCGGCCGCGCAGGCGCGGCATGCGGTGACGATGACCGGCGAGATGGTCGACCTGTTCGAGCACCGCGAAGAAGGCGTGCAGCGCATTGCCGCGCTGCTGTGCGATGCGTGGCCCGAAGCGCCGCCGCTGCAGTTCTTCGCCGGCGACCGCGGCTGGTGCGGCCGCGAGCGCGTGGCCGGCGAGTGGGCGCACATCGCGTCGGCCAACTGGCTGGCGACGGCTATGCATGCGGCGCGCGAGCTGGATGGTTTTCAAAGAGACGGCGTGCTGGTCGACATCGGCAGCACCACCACCGACATCATCGCGTTCAAGGGCGGCCGGGTCGTCACGCAGGCGCGCAGCGACGTGCAGCGGCTGGCCACCGGCGAGCTGGTTTACCAGGGCGTGGTGCGCACGCCGCTGTGCGGGCTGGCGCGGCAGATTCCGTGGCGCGGGCAGCAGCTCAACGTGATGAACGAGTACTTCGCGACGGTGGCTGATGTGTATCGCCTGACCGGCGAGCTGGATGCGGCGCACGACCTGTACCCGAGCGCCGACAACGCAGCGAAGGATGCGGCCGCGACGCGCAAGCGCCTGGCCCGGATGATCGGCATGGACGCTCGCGATGCGAGCGATGCCGAATGGCTGGTGTTTGCGCAGGACTGGCGTGCTGCGCAGGTGGCCGAGCTGGGCGCGCAACTGCAGCGGGTGATGGCGATGCATGCGTTGTCGGCGGATGCGGTCGTCGTCAGCGCCGGGTGCGGCGATTTCCTGGTGGCCGATGTGGTGGCGCAGGCGCATGGCGCGGACCGCGCGTGCCGATCGTATGGTGCCGACCTGGCGCGCATCGGCACCGGTGCCGCGCCGGATGCGGCGCGCTGGGCGCAGGTGTGCGCGCCGAGCGTGGCGGTGGCGATGCTGCTCGACATGGAGCTGCGCTGATGTGGATCGTCAAGCTCGGCGGCAGCCTGTGCGCCGACCCGGTGCTGCCGCAGTGGCTCGACCTGCTGGCACAACTGGGAGGAGGGCGGGTGACGCTGGTGTGCGGCGGCGGCACCTTTGCCGACGAGGTGCGGCGTCTGCAATCGCACTGGCAGTTTCATGACCTGGCCGCGCACAACATGGCGGTGCTGGCGATGGCGCAGACGGCCTATCAGCTGAATGCGCTGAACCCCGCGCTGCAATTGGCCACCAGCCGCAGCGACATTCGCCGCGTGCTGCACAAGGGGCAGACGGCGTTGTGGCTGCCTTTCGAGTTGCAGCGCGAGCAGGCGGATGCGCACACCAGCTGGGAGGTGACGGCCGACAGCATCGCGCTGGACCTGGCGCGGCGCTTGAATGCGGAGCGGCTGGTGGTGGTGAAGTCGTGCCGTGTGGATGCGGCTTCGACGCTGGCGCAATTGAGCGAGGACGGCATCGTCGATGCGCGGTTCGCGTCGCTGGCGGATGGGGCGGCGTTTCCGATCGCGATCATGCACAAGGATGATCTGGAGGGGATGCGGGCGTTGTTGTATGGGGAGAGTGCAGGGGTGGGTGTGCGGGGGTTCTAGTTATCCATCGTTGCGGTGGGCCGTTTCCATTTTCCCCTTGACCACAATCGCCAGACATCCGAGCGATGCGCCCAAGGCGCACAAGTAGGCGAGCAAAGCAAGTTGGAAAGAATCGCGAGGGAAATGGAGGGCGCGCTCCGCAATGACTGTGCTGATGGAAAACGAAAGTGCCCCGATCATGAACCCGATCCAGCCGCCTATGTAGATGCTTGATCGCACCTCAAGATCGAGGCCCATGAGGTTCCAGAAAGCGGGGAAGGCGATGCCGCCAACAATCCCGAGTACAACGCTGGAATGGATGAAGCCGGCCATTCCGTGAGGGCTTATCGCGCCCACCAGAAACCCACTTGCCGTAGCCGGGCCGGCCCACAGCAGGAATGCGGTGAGAGACTCGACAATATTTCTCATGCCTTCGATGGGTTACGCCATTTCGTCGTCGACTGCTGATCGACCTTTTTCCGCAATGGCCTCGATGCAATCGATGCAGACCGGCTTCTTCTGTAGCGGATAGACCCCCTCCCGCAAGAATCGGCGATCGAGTAGCCGCTCGCAGAGCGCACAGTGACCGGCTCGTTCTGGAGGGAGCGCAGATCCTGTCTTTGCACAGCGGAATGGAACAGTGGTCAACGCGGGCTCCCTAGTAACTGCTTGGGTCTGTGCCACAGCTTGCCATACAGCCGTATGACGAGCCGACTGTCCATGCGACGCAAGTCGCGCTCGCGTATGCGGAACCCCTCGAAGCGCCAAGTAGACGCGTCGCAAGTCCCGGACTGCGATGCTTCAAGTATCTGAAGGCATCACTTTGCTGGCGCTCGTATCCACGCAGGTTGCCGGTGCCGTAGTCGAATAGTGGGACAACTTCATAGGGAAGTGCATTGATTGCGTTCGCGCCGATCGCAATGTTCCAGGCGTCAGTTGTATGAAGTTCGCTCACGCAAGCGGAATAGCAAGCCAGAAAGTCGCCACTGGTTGCGGGATCCTTCGGCATCTTCATCCACTGTTGGGCCGCGCTCCCGTTCGCCAAGCCCCGCGGATCGACATTCGAGAGTGGATTGCCATCTACGTACGTGTATGTCGACAGGCTTCCTCCGAGAAGTCCGATGGGGTCCGGCTGCGTATAGCCGCCTTGAGCGTGGGTGGGGACAAGTGCAGCACCAAGTAGGGCTGCAATCGAAATGAAATGCGTTATTGCGCTCCGACGCGCGTGGGCGGTGCTTTGCATGGATTCTTCCCTGAGATCTGTTCGTCAATGGCTTTGCAAGTGAGCGCGCAGCCTCGCCGATTTCTCATTGCAAAGGGAGGGTACAAACGACCAAGGGTGAAGCTTTTGCAGATACCGGCATCTGCCAAACAGATCGTTGTCGCGCTTGGATGTGCGGGGAATCGACAAGCCCAATTCGGACATTGAGCTTCGGGAGGTACACGGTCACGGCAGTTCGTCGCACAAACGGTTGATGAGTTCCGGAGTGACAGCGGCTGCGTCATGGGGGTCTGTCCGGATTTCTGTGTGCGAGGCGGTTGAGATGGAATTGATTGTTGGCTGATCAGCTTATCGACTGCCGTGCGCCGGCAGAGTGAAGCGCTCCTCGTAGACCACGGCGAACTGGTTCATCGCCGG
>Ga0209050_1000702_pt1 | contig 49716 bp, 35 predicted proteins | sample Araplavi_mTSA_r2_FD_184276 | JGI IMG/M metagenome (GOLD analysis project Ga0209050, IMG submission 184276) | Arabidopsis root microbial communities from North Carolina, USA - plate scrape MF_Cvi_mTSA_r2 (SPAdes) (version 2) | ecosystem: Host-associated > Plants > Roots > Endosphere | place: USA... | reverse complement strand
TTGCGCACAGGGCAGGCCGTGGCGGAGCATGAAATCCTTGGCGAAGACCTTCGAGGATTCGAGCTGGGCCGCGGCTTTCGTGGGGCCGAAAATGCGCCGGCCAGCGGCCTGAAAACGGTCGACGATCCCCGCGGCGAGGGCGTCATCGGGGCCGACCACGGTGAGATCGATGCCTTCCTTTTCGACGAAGGCGAGCAGGCCATCGTGATCGCTGATCTTGAGCGGCACGCAGGTGGCATCCTGAGCGATGCCGCCATTGCCCGGAGCGCAGAAGATCTGCGTGACGCGGGGCGATTGCTTAAGCTTCCAGACGAGCGCGTGTTCGCGTCCGCCGCTGCCGATGACGAGGATTTTCATGAGGAAAAGGGCGCGGAGGCTAGGGGCTGGTGGGCGCCGGGGCAAGGGGCGAGGTGACCGAAGCGAAATGGTGCAAAGCGTCGGTGGGGCCGCCGGCTCCAGGCCAGCGCAGGAAATCGGTGATCGCCCGGCTGAGGTATCTCTTGGCGGCGCCGACGGCCGAGGGAAGATCGAGGCCATGCGCGAGCCCGGTGGCGATGGCTGCGGAGTAGGTGCAGCCCGTGCCGTGGGTCGCGACCCCGGGCACAAACGGCGCCGAGTATTCGTGCACGCTGCCATCGAGGAGAAAGAGCAGATCGGTCGCGGTCGCGGAGCGGAGATGCCCGCCTTTCAGTAGAAAAGCGGTGCCGTAGCGTGCGACCAGATGGGGGCCCGCCGCGCGCAGGGCGGCGAGATCAGGGATCGGTTCGCCGAGGAGGACGCCGGCTTCGTCGAGATTTGGGGTGGCCAGGGTCGCGCGGGGCAGGAGGGCTTCCCGGTAGAGCTCCATGGCTTCCGGCTTGAGCAGGGGATCGCCGCTGGTCGCGATCATTACGGGGTCGACGACCAAAGCCGGGCGCGGCGAGGTGCGGGCCAGGCCTTCGTCGAGGGTGGAGACGACCGCTTCGATGATCTCCCGGGAGTACAGCATGCCGGTTTTCACCCCCGCGACGGGGAAGGCGCCGAAAAGCAATCGGATCTGCTCCGCGACAACCGCGGGTTCCACCGCCTGGATCATGGAAACTTTCCCCGGTACTTCCGCGACGATGCAGGTGATCGCCGTGAGTCCGTACCCGCCCAGAGCCGAGATCGTTTTCAGATCGGCTTGGGCTCCGGCGCCGGCGCTGTTGTCGGAGCCGGCGATGGTGAGGACGGGAGGCAAGAAAGACGACATTTCGTGAAGGACGGATTTAGATATCGGGGCGCGAGTGTGGTATGTGGGCCGGACCGGCCTTGTGCCAGCCCGAAAAAATCCCGCCCGCTTTGCCTTCCGTCTCCCTGAATGTCGCCTGAACCGATTACCGAACTCGCCGGCCTGGTCGTGACGGTGGATCGTGTTGTCCACGTCTCCCATCTCGAAGCGCCGCCGGACCGGCCCTACCCGTTTGTGTACTTCATCAGCATCCGCAACGACTCCGCCGAGACGGTGACGATTCGCGGCCGGAAGTGGGTAGTGACCGATACCGCCGGGCAGCGGCTCGTGGTCGAAGGTGACGGTGTAGTCGGCCAGTTTCCCCGACTCGAACCGGGTGGCCGTTTTTCCTACCACAGCTACCACACCATCGGTCTCGACAGCATCGCCGAGGGCGCCTTTTTCGGCGTGACGGAAAGCGGAACCCGCGTCTTTACCCGCATCCCTGCCTTCGACCTCCGGGTGCCAAAGGATTCGTAAGTTGGAGTCCAGGCTCCAGCCTGCGGGGGAGCCGTGCGGCCGCAACGTTGGAATACAGCCTTCAGCCTGTGGAAAGGTGGTGGAGCCTTTGTTGTGCGGCCCCGAGCAGTCTGAAGCCTGGACTCCAACAAAACGCAGGCGCTCTACGCGTTCGGTTTTCCCGCTTTCACGAAATCGGGCCGCTGCAGCCAGCCTTTTTCGGTGACGACGCGGTGGACCCGCTGGTCGTGGGGTTCGACGGGAACGCTGTCGAGAACCTGCCGGTCGAAACACACGCCGACTTTAAACGCGCGAAAACCCGGCGCGGAAAGCAACCGGTCGTAAAAGCCGCCGCCGCGGCCGAGGCGCTCGCCATTCGCGGTGTATGCGGCGCCGGGCACCAGCACGAGATCGAAGGTATCCGGCGGGATCACCCGGGCCTGATCGAAGACGGGTTCGCGAATGCCAAATGGCCCCGTCTGCAAGGAGTCTGGTCCGACCACCCCGATAAAATCGAGGCCGCCCTGCCGGATCGTGGGATAACAGAGCGTCTTCCCGGCGGCCTCTTTCCAGAGCAATTCCACATCCGGCTCCGACTCCATCGGGGCAAAAATGGCTACGATGACGGAGCGACGCCAGGAAGGGTGGGACGTGATCGCCTGGCAAATTTCGCGCGAGCGGCGGGCTTTCTCCCGCAGCTTAGCGAGAGCCGTTTTGATTTCGCGGCGCACCGCGTTTTTGTATTCGCGCGGCGTGCTGGGTGGAGGGGCGGCAATCGACGTGGCTGCTGGTGGGCGAGGCCGGGGGGTGGCGCGTACTGGGATTGGCACGGGAGGAACCGGTTTCGGCTTCGGCTTTTTGACCCCGGCGCTGGCTGGGGCCGCGGGCGCTGCTTTGGCGACTTTGGCTGCTTTCGAAGGTCCAGACGTCCTGGCTGGCTTGGCCGCAGCCTTTTTTGCCGAGGCCGCAGACGCCTTGGCCGGGGCCTTTTTCGGGGGCGATTTTATGGCCAAAGGAATCGCCGGTCGGGCGGTTTTCCTGGGGGATGGCGATTTCCGGGGAGGCATAACCACGAATCTAAGCGCGGCCAGCCGGGCGCTGGCAAGTTTGCCCGTGCCTGGATGCGGTTTTCGCGGTTGATCTTGACGTCAGGACAACCCCCGGCTAATGCCCGCCGCTCCTTCGCCCCAACCAAGCGACATGATTTCACACAAGGCCTGCCTTGCTCTCTTCGTTGCGTCCGCCGTCGTCCTGACTGGCTGCCGCATGCCCAGCCATTTCCGCGACGATACCCTCTACATCGGAGGTTTCCGCCGGAACACCAAACCTCACAAACGCGCGGCGCACGATGATGTGTCGTACTGGGAAGGCGATAGCGTGACCGGCAAACCGTCGATCCGCATCGATCTGACCGAGCAGAAAGCTTTCTTCTACAAGAACGGTCAGCTCGTCGGTGTCTCCTCGATTTCCACGGGTCGCGAAGGCTTCGACACCCCGACCGGCAGCTTCAAGATCCAGCAAAAAGATAAGGATCATGTTTCTTCGATCTATGGTGACTACGTCGACGCAGTCACCGGCGAAGTCGTGCAAAAGGACATCGATCGGGGCAAAGACAAGATGCCGAAGGGGGCCAAATACGACGGAGCCCGGATGCCGTTCTTCATGCGCATTCATGGCGGCGTCGGCATGCACGAAGGCTTCCTGCCGGGTTACCCGGCCAGCCACGGCTGCATCCGCATGCCCGGCTTTATGGCCGAACATTTCTTCGACCACGTGAGCGTCGGCACCCCGGTGACGGTGACGCACTAAGAGGAAACGCAATGTAGGCGGCTCTTCCCAGAGCCGCCGGGGTGCGCATGGCAACACGGGACGGGTGTTGCATCGTGAGTGCACGGGGGCTGCGTGAATCACGGATATTGGCCGCGCTCTGCGCGGGGTGGATTTCAAGGCGGCTCTGGGAAGAGCCGCCTACATTGGCGGGATCACTCCACTGGACGAAGTACGACGCGGCGTAAGTCCATCACCGCGTTGCCCGGTTTGGTCTGAGGTTTCACCGCGAGCGTCTGCGGCCCGGCGGTCAGATCCACCGTGCCGATCACGCGCTGGATGAAGTTTTGAAAATGGCCGGTCGCGGCCACGGTGAAGGGGAGCGTCCTGCCGCCGAGCTCGATCACCACTTCCGCGCCGCCGGCGTTGCCGCACCCTTGCAGGATCTCGATTTCGTAGCGGCCCGCTTTGTCCACGGTGAAATCCCAACTCGCCCAATCTTCCGGGCGCACCCAGAAGCCGAGGGTGTTTTTCTGCGGCTGTGGTTCGTAGCGCAGTTTTTCGCCGTGGACCTGGGCGTCCTTGGCCAGCAGGCGGATGTCGCCTTTGGGTGGCGTCACCCGGCGTTTCGTCCCTTTCACGGCCGCATCCATGCTGGTGCGCCATTCGGCCCACTCTTTTTCCGTCTCCGCCGCCGTGCGAGCCGCAGCGAGTTTGGAAGAATCGCGCTCGACGTACAATGAGCGATGGCCCGCGTCGTTCAGGTCCGGATTCGGCGTGGTCTCCTGCGCGCCGATGCGGACCCGCCACGCGGCGAGCTGGCCTTGCATCTCGGCGACCCGGGCGGATTCCTGGTCGGCGATATTGGTGGCTTCGCTGGGATCCTTGGCCAGGTCGTAGAGCTCGGGTTTGGCGTCTTCGTACTGCTCCACGAGTTTCCAGTTCCCTGCGCGCATGGCTCCCGCGGGCCGGCCGCCTTGGTTCGTGTAATTCGGGAAATGCCAGAAGAGCGGGTGGGCCGGGAGTTCGCCGCCGGCGAGGAATTTTGAGAGGCTCACGCCATCGAGCGGCCCGACTTGTTTGGCCAGATCGAGCCCGGCGGCTTCGAGCAGCGTCGGCACGAGATCGGTGAGCACGACCGGTTCATCGCTGACCCACGCGGGTTTGACCGTGCCCGGCCAGCGGATGATCAGCGGGACACGCAAGCCGCCTTCGTAGACGTAGCCTTTGCCGGAGCGATAAGGCGTATTGTGCGTCGCCGGCGTGCCGGGAAATTCGAGCACGTGCAGGCCGCCATTGTCGCTGGCGAAGATAAAGATGGTCTGCTCCCGCAGGCCGAGGGCATCGATCTTCGCGAGGAGTTGGCCGACACAGCGGTCGAGATGCTCGATCACCGAGGCGTACACCGGGTTGAAGGCATCCTTGTGCCGTTCCACGTCTGCCGGCAGCGCGGCAAAGGGGATGTGTGGCGTATTGTGCGCGAGATAGAGGAAGAATGGGCCCCCCTTTTTCTGCTCGATCCATTGCTCGGCATGAGCCGTGAGGTCGTACTCGCCCTTGCTGCCTTCGGTCGCGCTTGGGGGGGTGTTCGCCTTGCCCGCGTAGACGTAGTCGAAGCCTTGTTCGCCCGGCCCAAAACCCGGTCCGCCGAGGTGCCATTTGCCGATGCACGCGGTGGCGTATCCAGCATCGCGCAAACGCTCGGCGACGGTCACTTCCTCCAGCGGGAGTTGGCCTTCGATGACCGGTTGTTTCAGCCGCTGGGTGGCCGCATCCGGCCGCCCGGGGAGGAAATTGGTGAGGTGCAGCCGGGCGGGAAATTTGCCGGTCATCAGCGCGGCGCGGGAAGCCGAGCAGATCGGTTGGGCGCAGTAGCTACTGGTGAAGCGCACCCCTTCACTCGCGAGGCGGTCGAGATTTGGCGTCGATTGATCTTTGCGGCCGTAGCAGGAGAGATCGTTGATGCCGAGATCGTCGCAGAGGACGAGGACGACATTGGGCGGTGCTCCCTGGGCGGGGAACGCAAGCGCGGTGAAACAAACGAAGAGGAGGGAGAGCAGGCGAAGCATGGAAAACAGGAAAGAAGGGAGGGCGGGGAAGGTTAGAGGTCTTTCTTTTTCGCCGGTTTCGCCGCATCTTTGATCGGGTCGAAATCGGGATTCGGCGTGGGCACCTGAGCCCCGGCTTCCTGCCGCCAGGCGTCGAGTTTGGCGCGGAGGGATTTCGTGCGCTCAGGCTGCGACGGAGCGAGGTCGTGTTTCTCCTCGGGATCCGTGCCGAGATCGTAGAGTTCCACGTGATCGTCTTCGTAGAAATGGATGAGTTTCCACCCGCCAAAACGCACCGCAGAGTAAGGTGTCGCTCCGCCGGGATGATAGTGCGGGTAGTGCCAGAAAATCGGCCGATCGGCAAACGCCTGGCCGCCGAGCAAGGGACGAAGATCGGCCCCATCGCCGGGCAGCGTGGCTCCGGTTGTCGCCGCGATGGAGGCCGGCCAATCCATGGTCACGATCGGCTTGTCGATCACCGCGCCCGGCTGAGTGACTCCAGGCCAGCGGCAGAGGCCGACCACATGCACGCCGCCTTCGTAAGCGCTGCCTTTGCCGGCGCGCATCCCGAGATTGTAGGTGATCTGGTTCAGCACGAGGCCCCCGTTGTCGCTCGTGAAAATGAAGACGGTGTTTTCGCTGAGCCCGAGCGCATCGAGCTTCGCACGCAGAGCCCCGACGCTGTCGTCGACGGCCTGGACCATGGCTGCGTAGGTGGGGTTATGCTGTGGTGCGCCGGTCTGGACCTTGGCCTGGTATTTGGCGACCACCTCCGGCTTGCCGCCGAGGGGCGTGTGGACGGCGTACGGCGCGAAGTAGACGAAGAACGGCTTTTCGCGGTTCGTCTCGATGAACTTTTCCGCTTCCTGGGTCAGCCGCCCGGTCAGCTCTTCGCCGGGCGGGCCATCGGGCAGATTGGGGTTGCGATACGGCGGGAGATATCCGCGCGGCGAGCCGATGCCGTTGTCGCCGACGGTCACATCGAAGCCGTGATCCCGCGCGGTGTGTTCGAGGTGCCATTTGCCGAAATGCCCGGAGACGTAGCCCTTTTCATGGAGGGCTTCGGCGAGAGTCCGTTCGCCGAGGGACAGTTCCTTGGTCCAATCGGGAATGCGGAGTTTGGCAAAGGGGCGGTCGTGCCCGGCGATCCAATCGGTCAGGTGCAGCCGCGCGGGATATTTCCCGGTCATCATCGCCGCGCGGGTGGGGGAGCACACCGTGCACGCGCTGTAGGCTTGGGTGAACTTCGCACCTTCGCGCGCCAGCCGGTCGAGATTCGGGGTCTCGTAGAAAGTGGAGCCGTAACCGGAGAGATCGGTGGCCCCGAGATCGTCGGTCAAAAAGACGACGAAATTCAGCGGCGGGGCGGCCACCAAAGGGCGGGCCAGGGCCAGCGAAAGGAGTAGGAGGAAAAGGCGCTTCATGGCGGGAGAAGGTCCATCGTGATCGTCCGGGAGCGCTGCGCCAACTCCCGAGTCGTAGAGCTTTTAACGATCCGCTCGCGCGAGCAGCGCGGTGACTTCTTCGTCGGAGGTCTGCGAAAAATCGTCGTACCATTCCCCGACCGCCCCGAAGGAATGCGCCTCGATCACCGCGATCACCGCATCGGCTTCGCCTCGGAGCATTTCGGCGGCATCACTCGCCACGACCGGGGCGGCAATGATGACCCGCTCCGGATTTCCCTTTTGCACCGCGTGCAAAGCAGCGCGCGCCGTGGAGCCGGTGGCGATGCCGTCGTCGACGAGGATCACCATGCGCCCGCGAAAATCCGGCACGCTCTTTTGGCCCCGATAGAAAAGTTCGCGCCGCTGGAGTTCGCGCGACTCCGCGGCGGTGATCGCTTCGAGCACCTCGTCGGGGATGGTCAGATAGTCGAACAACTCGTCATTCAAGACGCGGATTCCACCGGTGGCGATGGCGCCCATGGCCAGTTCCGGCTGGCCCGGCACTCCGAGTTTGCGGACGACAAAAACATCGAGCGGAGCAGAGAGGGCTTGGGCGACTTCAAAGGCCACCGGAAAACCTCCCCGCGGCAAGCCGAGGACGAGCAGCTTGGGATCGCCAGCCCAGGAATAAAGTCTCCTGGCCAGTTGCTGCCCGGCATCCTGCCGGTGGAGGAAGGGCGCTTTCACGGAAGCAACCCTTTAGCCTGCGTTACCCCAGCGGCAGGAACTTCTCAAACCAGCCTCGCTAGTGATTGCGGCGGGCCTCGGTAAAATTCATTTTCAGGGGAACTGGCTGGGAACTCGGCCAATGGATGAAACCGCCCCGGGGACCTGCTGCGATACCCTGCGGCTGCCGGGTAGGGACCCGCTGCGACCATTTAGCCTTTCATGAATCGAGCCAACCTGATCCAGCCATCCTCACCTCTGGGCGCAACCTGCCGGCCCGACGGGGTGGCTTATTGTGCGTGGAGTCCGATTCACCGCCGGATCGAAGTCGAAATCGAGCGGGCTGGGGAGATCGTGCGGCGGGTGCCGTTGCAAAAGAGTGCGCAGGGGTACCACACCGGAGTCGATCCTGAAGGGCGGGCTGGGGACGATTATCGCTTTCACCTCGACGACGGACCCGCGCGGCCGGATCCGGCCTCCCGCTGGCAACCGGCAGGAGTGCATGGACCCTCGCGGGTGGTCGATCCCTCCGTGTTCCGTTGGAGCGAGACGGCGTACCGGCGCCCGGCGTTTCGCGACCTCGTGATTTACGAACTGCACGTGGGCACCTTCAGCGCCGCGGGCACGTTTCGCGGAGTGATCGAGCATCTGCCGCACCTGGTTTCGCTCGGGGTCAATGCTATCGAGTTGCTGCCGATCGGTGACTTCCCGGGCGAACGAAATTGGGGCTACGACGGCGTGTGCCTCTACGCCCCGGCGCGTTGCTACGGCTCACCGGACGATCTGCGCGCGCTCGTGGACGCCGCGCACGCGGCGGGCCTCGCCGTCATTCTCGATGTGGTCTACAATCACTTTGGTCCGGCGGGAAATTACCTCGCGGATTACGTGGGCGACTATCTCGACGAAACGGCCAAGACTCCCTGGGGCGGCGCGATTCGTTATGGGCATTCCGATTTTGCCGGCTTGCGCCAATTGGTAGCGAGCAACCCTGGCTATTGGATGGAGGAGTTTCGCATCGATGGCTTCCGCTTCGATGCGACTCATGCGATTTTCGATCCGTCCCCGCAGCATCTCCTGGCGGAGTTGACCGAGGAAATTCACCACCGCGGCGGTTACGCCATCGCCGAGGATTCGCGCAACGATCGCCGTCTCCTCGCCCCGGTGTGCCTCGGTGGGCTGGGCTTCGATGCGGTGTGGGCGGATGACTTTCATCACGCTGTGCGGGTGCGCAATACCGGCGAGCAAGAAGCCTACTACGGAGATTACGCGGGCTCGATCACGGAGATCGCGCGCACGCTGCGGGATGGCTGGTTTTATGCGGGTCAAATCGCCCCCTTCCACGGAAAGCCCCGCGGTACTCCGGCGGAAAAGCTGCCCCTCGGAAGCTGCCTGCATTGCCTTTCGAATCACGATCAAGTGGGCAACCACGCCTTCGGCCAGCGGATTTCCGGCCTGATCTCCCGGGAGGCGTTTCTCGCCGCTTCGGTACTGCTGTGCCTTTCGCCGCACACGCCGATGCTGTTCATGGGACAGGAGTGGGCGGCTTCCACGCCGTTTCTTTTCTTTACCGATCACGAGCCGGATCTCGGGCGATTGATCACCCTGGGGCGGCGCGAGGAGTTTCGACACTTCGCGGCTTTTCGGGACGATGAATCGCTTGCGCAAATTCCTGATCCGCAAGCTGAGGGCACCTTCCGCGCCTCGGTCCTGCGCTGGAAGGAATCAGCGGGGGCAGTACATGCGCCGGTGCTCGCCCTCTATCGCGCCTGCCTGCAACTCCGGCGGGAAAACGAAGCGTTTCGGCCGCGCGAGATGCAAGAGTATCAGGTGGAGGAGCAGCCGGCGGGAGTGTGTCTGTTGCGCTTCGGCGCGCCGACGGTGGATTGGGTGTTGCTCGTGGATTTCCTCGGCGGACACACGGGCGAGGTGGATCTGGGCCCGGATGCGCACTGGGCTCGGGTGCTATCGACCCGTGAGCCTCGCTTCGGTGGCGATGGTGGCAGCGGGTGGGCAGGGGTGGGGAAACCACTGCATTTCGACCGGCCGGAGGCCGTACTGTTGCGCCGGCAGGCATAAATCGGGCAGGCGCGGCCTCGATGGCTCCTGCGATAGTTTTGTTGATGATCGCTGATTGGGTCAGCCCACCCTTGCCAGAGAAGCCGCTCCGACTGGTCGTCGTGGTGGATGACGACGATGAGATGCGCGCCATGGTGAGTGCGATGGCTCAGGATGCCTTGCCGTGGGCTCGGGTGGTGGAGCATCACTCGAGCTATCGGGCCTTTCAGGAAATCAATGCCGGTGGCGCCGACCTGCTCATCACGGACTGCCATATGCCCGATCTCGATGGCCCGGCCCTGGTGCGGATGATCCGCGAGCAAAAGTTCTCCGTCCCCATCATCATGGTCTCCGCCTGCGAAGACGCTCGGGAACTGGGTGAGCGCGCCGGGGTCGATCGTTTCGTGCACAAAGGCCGGCTGTCCCAGGAGCTCGATCCAGCGATCAAGAGCCTCCTGCCCCGCTAGCTGCGCAGATTTTCCAGCAGCTTTTCGAGTACTCCGGCGAGTTGCTGCAGTGTGAACGGTTTCTTGATAAAACAGGTCGCGCCGCCGGCTTCGTTCACTCCGTCAGGATGCCTCTCCGAAAATCCACTCATCAGTAGGACGGGCAGATTGCCGTGCGCGGCGCGGATTTTTTCCAGCGTGGCGTGTCCATCGAGCCGCGGCATGGTGAGATCGAGGAGCACCACGCGAAAATTCTCCGGTTGCTCGGCCAAAACTTTCAAGGCTTCCAGGCCGTCGTTGGCCAGAGTCACCTGGAAACCCAGCCACCGCAGGCTGGCGCTGATGGCGACCCGCAGCGGAGGTTCATCGTCGACGAGCAAGGCATTGCCTCCTCCGCGCCAGGTCGGCATGCCGGGCCGTTTGGACGCGGGAGCTGGTGTCGCGACGGTCGGGGTGAAGTTGCCCGGGGCTGCCGGCGGGGCCGGATTGCCGAGCGGCGGAGCCTGGTCTCCTTCGCCGAGTGCCATCCTGGCGGTTTGAGGAGGGAGGATGGAAGGCTCGGGCGGGAATGACATGGCTGCTGGGAGGTCGATGTCGGGGATAAGCGGAGAAATATGCCCTTTTTGAGCGAAGCCGTCACGCCTATTCCTCGTCTACAAATGGGTGGGGTATTTCCTGATTTCCATCCACAGTGCTTCTGAGGATTGGCAGCTTGGATTAGTTCGTTTTTAATCCGGGGTGGATGGCTTTTTTCCAAAGATACCCCGGGATCAGACCGAGACTTCGCATCGTCTTTTCCGGACTGCTGGTCACTTTTTGCGCAAGTGCCGCGAAGCTCGATGCCGCGACGCCGGCGAGCGCAAAGCAGAGTGGAGACTGGCAGAGTCACCCTGCGTTGATGATCGCACTGGTCGTCTTCATTTTGCTCCAGGCGGTAGTGATCGCCCTCATGCTGCTGCGGCGCCGGCAGCGGCATTTGATCGAGGAAAAGCTACGGCTGAGTGAAGAGCGCTATCGCGAAGTGGTCGAATGCCAGTCGGAACTCGTTTGCCGCTACCGGCTCGACCTGAAGCTGACTTTTGTGAACGAGGCGTATTGCCGCTTTTTTGGCCGGCGCCGCGAGGAACTGCTCGGCGTGAGTTTTCTGACACTGATCCCGGAGGAAAAGCATGCGGAAATCCGGGGGGTGGTGGATGCCCTGGCGAAAAGCTGTACCCCAGTGTTGTACGAACATCAGGTGATGCAGGCCGACGGCAGTATCGGCTGGATGGAGTGGAACGATTTCGCGATCGTCGATGAAAAGGGAGAGGTCGAAGAATTCCAGGCCATCGGGCGGGATGTCACCCAGCGCCATCGGGCGCTCGATGCCCTGGCTGAATCGGAGCGGAATCTGGCGCACGCGACCCGGCTGGCATTGCTCGGCGAATTGACCGCCTCGATCGCGCACGAGATCAATCAACCGCTGGGCGCGATCCTGAGTAATGCGGAGGCCGCGGAAATGTTGCTGAGCGCTGGAAAAACGGATCAGGTCGCGCAGATTCTCGCCGACATCCGCCGGGATGATCTGCGGGCCAGCGAAGTGATCCAGCACGTGCGTGGCCTCGTCGGGCGGAAAGATCCGCGGCTGGAGCGGCTGGATGTCAATGAGGTCGTTACCCGGACTTTGGGACTGGCTTCGGCCGAGGCCCAGCGTCGGGCCGTGCGGATCGAGACGCAACTGGCCGATGGCTTGCCGGCGATCGAAGGAGAGCGCATCGCGCTCAAGCAGGTCCTGCTGAATCTGATCCTCAATGGTATGGAAGCCATGAGCGAAACTCCAGCGGTTCGCCGCCGCATGGTGGTCACCACCCAGGCCTCGGGGCCGGATTGGGTCGAGATCGCGGTCTTCGATTCCGGTCCGGGTATTCCTGAGGAAAAGCTGGGGCGGATCTTCGACTCGTTTTTTACCACCAAGGAGAATGGCATGGGCCTCGGTCTGGCGATGTGCCGCTCGATTGTGGAAGCTCATCGCGGGTCGATCGCGGTCGAGAACAATCCGCGGGGCGGTGCGGCCTTTCGCTTGCGTCTGCCCGCAAATTTCGGGCATAAACCCGCCGTCCGCCTATGAGCGAAACCCTTTCAGCTGAGGTCGCGATGGTGCATGTGGTCGATGACGACGAATCGCTGCGTACGGCCATGACCCGGCTTCTCAGTGCCGCCGGCTACGCGGTGCGTTCCTACGCCTCGGCGGGTGAGTTTGCCCTGGCCTACAGCGAAGACCTGACCGGTTGTGTGCTGCTCGATGTACGCATGCCCGGACCGAGTGGACTCGACCTGCAGGCATCGCTGGCGCGCAGGGCGAACCCGCTGCCCGTTATTTTCCTGACCGGCCATGGCGACATCCCGATGAGTGTTCGCGCGATGAAAGCCGGGGCCACCGATTTTCTCACCAAACCGGTGCAAGGTTCCGAACTGCTGGCCGCAGTCCACGCGGCCTTGCAGCTGGAAGCCGCTTCGCGCCGTGAGCGGGTGCAGGGCCAGGCTCGGCAGGAGCGCCTGGCCAGTCTCACGGGGAAGGAACGAGAAGTCTATCAACGGGTGACCACCGGCCAACCTAACAAACAAATCGCCGCCGAGACCGGCATGGCGGAACGCACGGTCAAAGCGCACCGCGCCGAAGTGATGAGAAAGATGGGCGCCAACTCGCTCGCGGAATTGGTGCACATCGCGGAAGCGCTCGGCAGTCCCAAATAGGATAGAGGGCGCGGGGCGACCCTCCACGTTAGGTAAATTCCCCCGCTTTTACCAAGTCGCTTGCACCAAAGGGCAGGTGAGGTTGCCCCAAGGGCCAATATCGCCGGGCGGACGCCTTAGTTCATGCTCGGGGGGTCGTCATATTCCGGTCGTGCTCCCGCCCCTGGTGTGAGCCGCGCCCGGCGGATGGCGGGAAGGAGGTATGCCCATGTCCCCCACATCTCTCATTATCCTGGTCGAAGACGACGCCAGCATGAGCCTGGCGATCAAACGTTTGCTCGAGGCCGTGGGCTGGAAGACCATGGCTTTTTTGTCGGGGGAAGCACTCCTCGAATCAGGCGGCGCCCCCGAAGCCCACGGGTTTATCTTCGATGTTAATCTGCCCGGGCTCGACGGATTTGCCCTCCGGGAAAAGTTGGTGGGGAAAGGGATCGTCGCGCCCTTCATTTTCATCACCGGTCAGGACCGGCCGGGAGTCCGCGCTCAGGCCGAACGCGCCGGAGCTGCGGGCTATTTCGTGAAGCCATTCTCCGGGGCTCACCTGATCGATACCCTCAAACAAACCTGCGCCGCGGCATGATCACTCCTGCCGAACTCGCTGAACGTTTTTCCTACGCGCGGTTCCACCCGCAGTTTAACCTCGTGACGTGGCACCCGACGGGCGTGCTTAGCAATGAGCGGGCGGATCGTATGATGGACTTCATCGAGATGGCGGAGGATCCGCAGGAAGCACCGTTCCACCGCTACACGGATATGAGCGGCTATTCGCAGATTCAGATCGGATTCGACCATGTCGTCCGGCTCGCCCGCCGCCGGCGAAGCTATCAAGGACCGCCGGTAAAATCGGCGCTTTTTGCCGTGCGCCTGATCAGCGTCAGCATCGCCCGCATGTACGAGGAACTCATGATCGAATCCCCGATCCAGGTCTGTACCTTTCGCGACCGCGCTGCCGCCGCGGATTGGCTGGGCGTTTCGGTCGATCTCCTCTCCGCCCCAAACTGCGAAAAATGAAGCGGTTCGCTCCCCAATTTGTTGCATGAAAACCAAAACCACCATCCTCGCTCTCGCGGGTGCTTTTGCTGCCACCGCGTTCGGCCAAACGAGCCGTTTCGATGAACTGGCCAACCTGCCGTTCAACGAGGGGTATATTGCCCGGGAGAAGGTCCCGGTCCTCCTCGATGAACTATTTTTCCAGCGGGCCGTGCAGACTTATTTGTGGGCCCTCCCGTCGCTGAATATGTATGGGATGAAGGAGGGCTCGGAGAGGACCTTCGGCAAGGGCTACCACATTCTGCCCGTGTTCAAAAAGCGTCTGAATGCCAGGACACTGATTACAACTCCGAACTCCGATGTGATCTATGCCCTCGGTTATCTCGACTTGAAAGAAGACGGGCCCATGGTCATCGAAGTGCCGCCGGGTTTGCAGGGCATCATCGACGACTTTCGCCAGCGGCCGATTCCCTCCGAGGGCGAGATCGAAGGCCGCCGCTGGAGTGGCGATGTCGGCTTGCCGGGACCGGACAAGGGCAAGGGTGGGAGTTATCTGATTCTGCCTCCAGACTATCGGGGCGAGGTGCCGCCGGGCTATTTTGTCTACCGCTCCGGCACTTATGGCGTGTTCGTTTTCTGGCGGGGCTTTTTCCAGGACCCGGCCAAGCTGGAGGAACCGGTACGGGTGATGGAGCAGACGCGGATTTATCCGCTCGGGAAAAAGGATTCCGCGAAAAAGATGGAGTTTCCCGATGCCTCAGCCGTGCCGGCAAACATGCTCTACCCGCAGGATGGCAGCGCGTTCGACATGCTGGCACGGTACATCTCGCATGAGTATGTGGATCCCGCAGACGCGGAGATGCGCGGGATGGCGGCTTCGCTCGGAATCATCAAGGGCGAGCCGTTCGAGCCGGATGCCCGGGCACGAGCGCTCCTGGATCGGGCAGCGCGTACGGCAATCCGCATGTCTCACGCGAGCGCCTATACACCGCTTCCGCCGGTGAAGAACGGGCTCTGGTACAAGGATCGCCGCTGGATCAATGTTTTCCCCGGCAATGCCACCTTCGCCGCGGATACCTTCAACTATCTCGACGCGCGCACGGGGTTCTTTACGTACGCCTATTCGGCCAGCCCCGCCATGGCGGCCTCGCTGGAAAACATCGGCGCCAAATATCCCTGCGCGTTTACCGATGCGGATGGTGATTATCTTTCCGGCGACCAGAGCTATCGGCTCCACCTGCCGAAGGATATTCCCGCCGCGATGTTCTGGTCGGTGACGGTTTACGACCCCGTCACCGGCTCCGGCCTCGACAACGGCCAGCCGTTTCCCTCGCTCAATACCATGGATAAACCGGTCCAAAACGCCGACGGCTCCACCGATCTTTACCTCGGTCCCAAGTCGCCCGGCGCCGGCAAGAACTGGCTGGCGACCATTCCAGGGAAAGGCTTCTTCGTCATCCTACGTCTCTACGGCCCCAAGAAGGCGTTCTTCGACCAGACCTGGCGCCCGGATGACATCGTGAAAGTAAAGTAGAAGCCCGCTTCGTTAAAATGGCCACGAAAGTTAAATTCTCATTGGCGTTGCTCGTCCTGTCCGGATTCTGTGCCGACACCACTTTCGCCGAGGTGAACCCGGAGCAGGCCCGGACGATCGCCAGGGAAGCCTACCTCTATGGTTTCCCGATCGTGGACAACTACCGGATCATGTACTCCTACACTCAGGATCGGGGGGACAAGGAGTACAAGGGGCCCGTCAACGAAGTTCACGGTGAAGCGCGCGTCTTCACCCCGGAAGATAAAGCCCTTCAGACGCCGAATTCGGACACCCCCTATTCGATGCTGGTCGCCGATCTGCGTGAGGGCCCGTTGGTCTTGACCGTGCCCGAGGTGGAGAAGGGCCGTTACGTCTCGGTTCAGTTGATCGATCTTTATACGTTTAACTTTGAGTACCTCGGCACCCGGACGACCGGAAATGGTGGCGGCCGCTATCTTCTGGTGGGGCCGAGTGAAAGGATCGATGAGACGCCCGAGGGGATTCAGAAAATTCTGCGCGCAGAAACGAATCTCGTGCTCGCCATCTACCGTACCCAGCTCTTTGGGCCGGATGATCTCGTTAATGTAAAGAAGATCCAGGAAGGCTATCAAGCCGAGCCGCTCTGGAAGTATCTCAAGCAGCCACCGAAACCTCAGACCCCCGTCCTGCCGCTGATCAAGCCACTCGCGGCACCCGACGAACGAACTTCGGTCGAGTTCTTTGATATCCTGCGTTTCGCTCTGGGTCTTTGCCCGGTCCACCCGGAGGAAAAAGAACTGCGCGAGCGCTTCCGCAAGATCAATTTGGACATGGGTGGCCCAGCCCCGAGTGCCCTGCCGGCGGACGTCAAAGCGGCCATGAAAGAGGGTATGGAAGACGGCCAGCGGGAAATCGATGCCAAACGCGGGGAAACTCATTCCGCCTCGGAAATCATGGGTTCGCGCGCCTTTTTGCAGGGGAACTTTCTCAACCGCGCCGTGGGTACCCAGATGGGCATCTACGGAAATTCGAAAGAGGAGGCTTTTTATGGAGGCTGGTCCACCGAATCGGATCAGGTGACGCCGCTCGACACGGCAAAGAATCGTTATGTAGTGCGCTTTGGCCCCGGCCAATTGCCTCCCGTGCAGGCCTTTTGGTCCGTCACCATGTACGACCTCCCCGCACAGTTGCTCGTGCCAAACAAACTGAAGCGGTATCTCATCAATTCACCGATGCTGCCGGACCTGAAGAAGGACGCCGATGGCGGGCTAACGATCTACATCCAGAAAAATTCCCCCGGAAAAGATAAGGAATCGAACTGGTTGCCCGCCCCGAATGGCAACGCCTTCATCATCCTTCGCGCCTATTTACCGGGGCCCGAAATCCTCCATGGCACCTGGAAAGTCCCGCCCATCGAACGCGTGAAATAATTCAACGGCAAAATCCATGAAATTGCTCGATCGACTCACCCTGCTTTGCCTCCTCGCTCTGACCGCGAGTACTGCGTACGCCGAAGAGAGCGACGCCGAGATCGCCAAAAAGCTGAACAACCCCGTGGCTAGCCTGATCAGCGTGCCCTTCCAGATGAACTGGGATTTCCGCATGGGGCCGCTCGATCAGGGCTCGCAGTTCAAGCTGAACTTCCAGCCGGTCGTCCCGCTCCAGCTCAATCAAAACTGGAACCTGATCATCCGCACCATCGTGCCGTACATCAATCAGGAGGATGTATACAAAGGTCCGATCCCAAAGTATCCAGGATTGCCCGAGGACGTGCTGAATGACTTCTCTGGGCGCGCGCGTGATGACTTGGATCGCGCGGCGGAAAAAGCCTTCAACAAGGCGGCACGGAAGCGCCCGGTGGATCATCATCAGGATGGTCTTGGCGATGTCACCCAGAGCTTCTTTTTCTCGCCGAAGGAACCGGTGGGCGGATGGATTCTCGGCTTCGGTCCGGTCCTGAATTATCCCACCGCGACGGATAGTCTGCTCGGGAGTGAAAAATGGAGCGCTGGGCCGACGCTGCTGGCTCTTCGCCAGGACAGTGGCTGGACCTATGGCCTGCTCGCCAATCACCTATGGAGTTTTGCCGGCGATGAAGACCGGCGGAACGTGAACGCGACCTTCGTGCAGCCCTTCCTCAGCTACACCACCGCCTCGCACACCACCTTTGGGGTGAATGCCGAATCAACCTACGATTGGAATAATAGCCAGTGGACCGTGCCGGTGAATGGAACGGTCAGCCAGCTCGCGCGCATCGGGAAGATGCCCGTTCAGTTCGCCGTCGGTGGCCGCTACTACGCTGAAGGCCCGAGCGGCGCGCCCGAGTGGGGCCTGCGTTTCGTCGTCACCCTGGTCTTGCCCGAAGGCCATTCAGCCTCCGCTCCGCCCGATGGCAAAAGCCTCGCCAAATAGCCCTCTCTTCATCCCAGCTTTTCATGAAAACCACATCGCATACCGGTCTGTTTGCTTTTGCGCTCTTCGCCCTCGCGGGACCCCTCAGTCAGGCCGGCCCTCCGCTCGAAAAGGAAGTCAAACAGGTAGAGACCGCCGAACCGGAGAGCTGGCAGTTCAAACTCATGGTCCCCGCTTGGATCGCCACTCTGCGCGGTGATGTCGGCATCAATGGCAAAACCTCGTACACGAACACCGGCTTCAACGAAATCGTCAATAAACTCGATCTGGTCGGAGCCGCGCGTTTCGAAATCAGCAAGGGCCGCTTCGGTATTCTCGGCGACTTTTCTTACTTCAGCCTCTCCGATGGCGTGGGCGTCGATGGCGCCGTCAAAAAGATCGATGTGCGTGAGGATCAAATGCTCGGCGACCTCGGCTTTCGCTGGCGGGTCATCGATACACCCAAGGGTTCGCTCGATATCCTCGGCGGCGTTCGGTATACCTATCTCTACGAGGAGATCGGTCTGCACGGGAACGACGCCGGAATCGGCGCGGCTGCCAATCGGCTCGCCCTCGTGGGCGCGCTGCTGCGCGGCCGGGTCGCCCAGGAACTTGCGCAACTAGACGGCAAGGACCAGCAAAGCTTCGGCGGCCCTTCGCTCACTACCGGCGAAGTCGCCCGCCTCGCCCGCGAGATCGAAAATATCAAAGGCACCGTCGAGGAACGCGCCGAGAAGATCGAGAAGGTCTTGCGCAAAAAGCTCAATGGCCGGGTCAGCCGCACCGATCAGTGGTTCGATCCGTATATCGGCCTGCGCGGACGTTATAATTTCACCGACACGCTCTACTTCACCGGCCGGGCGGATATCAGCCCCTTCGATGTCGGTGCCGATTTCGCCTGGCAGGCGTCTGCCGGCTTCGGCTGGCAGATCACGCCGCGCGTTTCCTACGAGGTCGTGTACCGGATTCTCGATGTCGAGTACCGGCACGATGGCCTCATCTACGACACCACCTCACACGGCCCGGAGGCCACCCTGGGTATCACTTTCTAAGTCTCCGCATTTTTTCCCCGAACCCACCCCCAGCACGCGTCCTGATATGAAAACAAAACCAATCCATCTGCGCCTGGCGCAATTCACGGCTCTTGCCTTCGCGGTGATCGCGGGCTCGGTCCCGGTTCACGCCGCGGACAAGAAACCCAATATCCTCGTCATCTTCGGTGACGATATCGGCATCCCGCAGATCAGCGCCTACACTCAGGGACTCATGGGCTATCGCACCCCAAATATCGATCGGATCGCGAAGGGGGGTGCGCTTTTCACCGACTCCTATGGCCAGCAAAGTTGCACTGCTGGCCGCGCTGCGTTCATCCTCGGGCAGGAGCCGTTTCGAACGGGTTTGCTGACCATCGGGATGCCAGGTGACCCGCATGGCATCCCACCGTGGACCCCGACCATCGCCGACGTAATGAAACAGCAGGGCTACGCCACCGCGCAGTTCGGCAAAAATCACCTCGGCGATCGCGATGAACATTTGCCGACCAAACACGGCTTCGACGAATTCTTCGGTAATCTCTATCACCTCAATGCCGAGGAAGAACCGGAAGGCTATTTCTATCCGAAGGATCCGGAGTTTAAGAAAAAGTTCGGCCCGCGTGGGGTGCTTAAAGCCACCGCCGACGGCAAAACCGAAGACACCGGTCCGCTGAACACTTCCCGCATGCCCACCGTGGATGAGGAATTCCTCGCCGCCGGCAAGGACTTCATTCAGCGCCAGGCGAAGGCCCAGAAGCCATTCTTCATGTGGTTCAATACCACCCGCATGCATATCTTCACCCACCTCAAAAAGGAGTCGATGGGCAAGACGGGCATGGGCATCCACGCCGACGGAATGGTGGAGCACGACGCCATGGTTGGCGAATTGCTCGACTTGCTCGATTCACTGAAAATCGCCGACGACACCATCGTTGTTTACACCACCGACAATGGCGCCGAAATCGCCCTCTGGCCCGATGGCGCCATGACCATGTTCCACGGCGAAAAGGGCACCACCTGGGAAGGTGGCTTTCGCATCCCGATGATGATTCGCTGGCCCGGCGTGATCAAACCCGGCACGGTGATCAATGACCCGATTTCGCTGATCGACTGGTTCCCCACGCTCTGCGCCGCCGCTGGTGATTCGGAGATCAAGGAGAAGATGGCCAAGGGCTATTCCTCCAACGGCCGGGACTTCAAAGTCCATCTCGATGGCTACAACTTCCTGCCCTACTTCGAGGGCAAGGAGAAGAAGGGCCCGCGGGAGTCGGTCTTCTATTTCGACCAGGGCGGCAATCTCAACGCGATCCGGTGGAATGACTGGAAGGTGGCCTTTGCGATGAATAGTCCCGGCAATATTGCCACTTCCACCCGTGAATTGCCTTCCTGGGCGCTGATGACCAATCTCCGCATGGATCCCTATGAAAAAGCCAAGGACGAAGCCGCCGGGTGGGCGGATTTCATCGGTCGGCAGATGTGGCTGCTGGTCCCGATCCAGGCCCAAATCAAGGAGTTCTTCAAAGACTTTGATCAGTATCCGTTTCAACCCGGTTCGACGCTCAACCCGAGCGGTGTCGGTTACGGTATGCTCAAACAGCAGGACGCGATGAAACGCCTCAAGGAACTGGAGAACATCAAACCCCGCTGATTCACGAAGCTTTCATCACCAGTGATCCCCGGAGTCCGATCCTCCGGAGACATCGTTTCCGTCAGCCCGTTATTTTTTCTATGACCAAACACCCCATCCTCGCCGGAGCGCTGCTTGCCACGCTCGGGTTACTCTCTGCCTGCCAAACGACTTCCACCACAAGCACCGCTGGTTCCGCCCGTTTTGCCAAGGCCGACACCAACAAAGACGGCAAACTTACCCGCACAGAGTGCGGGGATTTTCTCGTCACCGGCATCTTCGAAGGCCGCGACGCCAACCACGACGGCAAGCTGACGTGGGCGGAGTGGAATGTTCAGGGTGCGCAGCTCGATCAAGCTAAATTCAAGGCGGCCGATGCGAATAAGGACGGGGCCGTCTCGCTCGAAGAGGCGCTCGTTTACGGCCGCAAAAAACACGTTTTTGCGGAGTTCTTCGCTGCGGCTGACACCAATAAGGACGGCTTCCTCACGCTCGCCGAAGCGCAGGCTTATTACGGCAGCAAGGAAGGCCCGCCAAACTAACTCCGTCCGGCACCGGGTCCGAAGCCGCGTACTTCACCGCGACGGATGCAGCCCCGGCAGATCTATCAAAACCGATCTTCCTCCATGAACCTGTTCCAAAACCCATAACTTGCTTCCATGCCATGCTAACAACACCTGAAAACCCGCTCACCCCTACGCCATCGCGCTGGCTGGGTTCTCCGCTGCGCCTTGCGCAGTTCACTGCCGTGGCGATCCTGGCGATCACGAGCTCGATCCCCGCCCAGGCCGCGGACAAAAAGCCGAACATTCTCGTCATCTACGGCGACGATATCGGGCAATCGAACATCAGCGCGTATAGCCGCGGGCTGATGGGTTTTAACACCCCGAATATCGACCGCATCGGCAACGAAGGCGGCGTGTTCGTGAACTACTACAGCCAGCAAAGTTGCACGGCGGGACGTGCGGCCTTCATCCTTGGCCAGTGTCCGTTTCGGACCGGGCTGACGAAAGTCGGCATGCCTGGCGCGAAGATTGGCATTCAAAAGGAAGACCCGACGATCGCGGAAGCCCTCAAACCGCTCGGTTACATGACCGGACAGTTTGGAAAAAATCACCTCGGGGATCGCGATGAATTCCTGCCGACCAATCACGGCTTCGACGAATTCTTCGGCAACCTCTATCACCTCAATGCCGAGCAGGAGCCGGAGAATGAGGACTATCCGAAGGATCCCGCCTTCCGCAAACAGTGGGGCCCGCGGGGCGTGCTCCGGGCGACCTCCGATGGCAAGATCGAGGACACCGGTCCGCTGACGATCAAGCGGATGGAGACCGTGGACGAGGAGTTCCTCGCCGCCGCGAAGGACTTTGTGCAGCGCAGCACCAAGGCGGATAAACCGTTCTTCTGCTGGTTCAACTCGACGCGCATGCATGTCTTTACCCACCTCAAACCGGCGTCGAAGGGCAAGACCGGTCTGGGTATTCAGGCGGATGGCATGGTCGAACACGATGGCCAGGTGGGCGAACTGCTCAAACTGCTCGATGACCTCAAGATCGCCGACAATACCATCGTCCTGTATAGCTCGGACAATGGCGCCATGAAGAGCATGTGGCCCGATGGCGGTGCGTCGCCATTCCGTTCCGAGAAGGATACGAACTGGGATGGCGCTTTCCGAGTGCCCGCGCTCGTCCGCTGGCCCGGCCATATCAAGCCCGGCACCAACTTCACCGAGTTGTTTTCGGCTGAAGACTGGCTGACCACGTTCGTCGCTGCCGCGGGAGGTGATCCCAATCTGCGCGAAAGCGCGACCAAGGGCGTGAAGCTGGGGGACAAGACCTTCAAGGTCCACCTCGATGGCTACAACCAGCTCGATTACCTCACCGGCAAGACCGACAAAGGTGCGCGCCACGAGTTCTTCTACTTCAGTGACGACGGCGATCTGATGGCCATGCGCGACGATCGCTTCAAATACGTCTTCATGGAGCAACGCGCCATCGGCGTGGATGTTTGGATCGAGCCCATGACCGTGCTCCGCACGCTGCAGTTCATCGATCTCAAGAGCGATCCGTATGAATACTCCATCGACGCGTCTGCGTATTACAAAGGCTGGATGATGGACCACGCCTACATGATCCTACCGGCGGTGGCCAAAGTCTCGGCCTACCTCTCGACTTACAAGGACTTCCCGCCGCGCCAAAAGCCGGCGTCGTTCTCGATCGACCAGGTAGTCGAGAAGCTGGAGGCCACGACCAAGGGCAAATAACAATCGTTCTCGCGCTCGTCCCTCGTCCTCGATTCCTTCATTGGTTGCGAGGACGAGAACGAGTCCGAGAGAGGAGAAGGAAAGCAACGATGCAAGACCCTCGCGCGACGATCACGAAACGGCACCGCCTGGCGGCGGCCTTCGTGGTTGGCAGCATCCTGTCATGCTTCGGCGGCCTTTGTCCGGCGCCGGCGGCGCAAGGAAAAGTAGCGATCGCGGCCGCCATTTCGCTCACTGGAGAGGCAAGCAGTTTTGGGGTGGGCAGCCTCGATGGGATCAAGCTGGCCATCGAAGAGGCCAATTCGAGCGGGGAGGGACCCTGGATCGAACTGAAGGTCTACGACAACCGTAGCTCGCTGGAGGCATCGAAGGAGATCGTGAAGCAGGTGATCGCAAGTCCGGCCGCGCTGCTGATCGGGCCAAGTATCAGCAGTATTTCGATCGCGGTGGGACCGACCCTGGCTGAAGCGGGTTTGCCCGCGATTTCGACCACGGCGACTTCCGACCTGATCACCAAAAATGCCACGACCTTTCGTACGCTGTTCAAAAACAGCGAGCAGGGGGAAATGTTGGCGACCTATCTCCATCAGGTACTCGGCTGGCGCAGCGCGGCGTTGCTGGTGATGGATGACGGCTACGGTCGGACCTTGGAAGGGGGCTTTCGCAGTGCGGCGGAACGTCTGGGGATCGATACCCGCTATTATGTGATTAAAAGCCGGGAGCAGGTGGAGGAAGTCGCAGGGGCTGCTGCGGCGGAGATTGCGGACCGGCCGGTCGTTCTGGCCATGCTCGATTTTGAGGGCGCTAAAGCCGTGAAAGTCTTGCGCCGAAGCGGCGTGAAAGGGCCCTACCTCGGAGGCGATGCGTTTGGTGTGGAAAGTTTCAATTCGGCGTTTGCCGATCTGCCGGAGGAGAAGAAGCAACCGGGCTACTTTTCCGAAGGTCTCTATGGGATCACGCCCATGCTGCTGGATTCGGCGAACGCTGAGATGCTTTCGTTTGCTGAACGGTTTAAGGAACGCTTTGGGCACAACCCGGGCTGGACGGCGGTGGCGGGATACGATGCGACGAAGCTGGCCATCGAAGCGGTCGGGGCTCTGCCGGCGGAGGCGCGAGCGGGGGATCGGAATACACAACGCGCGGCCATCCTCCAGGCGCTCGCTGGTTTTAACGATCCCGCCCGGGCGCGGATGGGACTGCTGGGCCCGCTCGCATTCGACGCCGAGCGAGGCCGCCCGACCGCGATTCGCATTGGGCATTTCAACCGTGGCCGGTTTGAGTCCGCACCGCTTCAGATCGTTTCGGTCGTCGCGCCGCATGAGACCGAGATCAAATCCGGTGCCGTCTTCGAGATCCGGCCGGGCAGCTATGCGCGGTTGCAGCAGGTCATCTATTCCGGCCTGTACGTCAATGAGATCACGTGGATGGATCAGATCCACTCCTCGTTTAGTGCGGACTTCTATGTCTGGTTGCGGTTCGCGCGCAACTCCGGGCCAGAAGCGGCCGACCCCACGGAGATTAAGTTTCCGGACCTTTCCAATGGGCGGTTCGATCGGGAACATCCAGTCGAGCAACGTGAAATGGCGGATGGCACGTCCTATGTCCTGTGGCGGGTGCAGGGCGAATTTCACAACAATTTTGACTTCCATCGCTATCCTTTCGACCGCCAGACGCTCACGCTTCGCTTCGTCAATTCGCGGGCGGCAGCCGACCGGATTGTTTACGCCTTGGATCAAAGCTCCTCTCAAGGCTTGGGGGACACTGCTCCACAGCAAACGTCCTCTGGCGCTTCCGCAGTGGCCTTTCACGGCCTTTCGCAGTGGCGCTTCCTGGGTATTCACCAGCGGCGCGATAGCTTCGTAGCCCGGTCATCGCTGGGCGATCCACGGCGGGTGGGGCGGGAAAACTTTCGCGAGCTTTCCGGCTACGCCACCACGATCGATCTGGAGCGGCGCTGGCGCAGCAACCTGACGAAAAATCTACTCCCGCTCCTGCTCATGACGGGGATCATGTACGCCTCGCTGCATTTTCCGCCGGTGCTCGTGCAGGTAAAAGTCGGCGTCGCCATGACCGGGTTCCTCACCGGAATGGTTCTGCTCACGTCGATCAATTCCCAGCTCGGCCCGATCGGCTACACCGTAGCGGTGGAGTACGCCTTTTATCTATTTTTTGCCCTCGGCCTGCTCCACATCGTCTCGGTTTTGCTCGGCGAGCATTTCCGCGCCGCGGGCCGCATAAGTACCGCGCGCCGGACGGATTTCTGGGCGCGTGGCCTCTTTCTCGCGGGGGTCTTCGGGCTCTTCGTCGCCGCACTGATCTACCAATAGCTATCACCTCGATGACCAGCCGTGACCAAATCCTCGACCTGAAGAATCGCATCGCCGCCGCCGTCATTGGCCAGGAGGCGGTGGTGGAGCAGCTCCTCGTTGCGTTGCTCGCGAATGGTCATTTGCTGATGGAAGGTTTGCCTGGATTGGCCAAGACCCGGACGATCAAGACGCTCGCGAAAAATTTGGAGAGCGAGTTCCGGCGCATCCAATTCACACCGGATTTGCTGCCGAGCGATATCACGGGCACGGAGATGTACACGGGCGAAGGCTCGGGCGGAAAGTTCGTGTTTCAGCCGGGCCCGGTGTTTGGAAACCTGATCCTCGCCGATGAAATCAACCGGGCTCCCGCCAAAGCCCAGGCCGCTTTGCTGGAGGCGATGGAAGAGCGGCAGGTGACGGTAGCGGGCAAGACTCACCGGTTGCCGGAGCTCTTTCTGGTGCTCGCGACGCAAAACCCAATCGAACAGGAGGGCACCTATCCGCTGCCGGAAGCGCAAATGGACCGTTTCCTCCTGCACGTCTTTGTCGGCTACGCGAATGATGAAGACGAACGCAAGATCTTGCGTCTCGTGCGCGGTGAGGATGCGGGGACTGCGTCATCGGCGAATGGCCTGGTCCCCGCCCAGGCGGTACTCGATGCCCGCAAGGAAGTCCTCGGGGTGCAGGTTTCCGAGACCGTGGAAAAGTACATGGTGGCGATTATCGCCGCGACCCGGCGACCCGGCGATTTCAAGGAATCAAAAATCGCGTCGTGGATTCGAGTGGGAGCCAGCCCGCGTGGCACGCTCGCGCTGGATCGAGCCGCCCGGGCCAAGGCGTGGCTCGATGGTCGGGATACGGTCACACCGGCGGACGTGCAGGGTGTTGCCCACGGCTGTCTGCGACATCGGCTCATCCTGAGTTACGAAGCGGAGGCCGAGGGAATCACCAAGGACGCGGTGCTGGACGAAACCCTTAAACTGGTGGCGGTCCCGTAGCCATGAGTGCCGCAAAGCCCCAACCCGGTGTCTATGCCCGACTGGACGATCTCGTCGCGCTTCAGCATCGGGCGAAAGGGTTTAGCTTTTTGCCGCGGCAGCCGATTCATTCGCTGCTCGCCGGACGGCATGCTTCGCGGTTGCGCGGGCGTGGACTGAACTTTGAAGAAATCCGGCGCTACCAGCCCGGTGACGATATTCGGCAGATCGACTGGAAAGCGACGCTGCGGCTGCGCCAGACCCAAAGCCGCGTTTACACGGAGGAACGGGAGCGAAGTGTGCTGCTGCTCGTCGATCAGCGGATCACGATGTTTTTCGGCAGTGTCCGCTCGATGAAATCGGTGACGGCGGCGGAGTGCGCGGCCATCGGGGCGTGGCGGGTGCTGTCCCAGAAGGATCGGGTCGGTGCGCTAGTCTTCAACGATTCGCGGATCGACGAAATCCGCCCTCAGCGAAGCCGCAGCACCGTGATGCGGATTCTTCACGCCGTGCTGGAGCAAAATCAGGCGCTATCTCTTGAGGCCAGGGTCACCACTAACCCCGGCATGTTGAACGAAGCGCTGCGGCGCTGTGAACGGCTGGCCAAACACGATTGCCTTGTCTGCATCATTAGCGATCTGCACGGGCACGATGAGGAAACGCGCCGCCTTTTGACGCGCATCGCCCAACACAATGACGTGCTGATTGGCTTCGTTCACGATCCGCTCGAGGCCGAGTTGCCCGATCTGGGGCCGCTGGTTTTCGGCGATGGGCTTCGTCAGCTCGAAGTGAATACCGGAAACACGCGGATGCGGGCCCGCTATCGCGAGGAGTTTGCCGCGGAGCGCGCCGCGGGCCGGCGCTTTTTGCTCCAGCGGGAGACGCCGGTGATCCCCCTGAGCACGGCCGAAAGTGTTCCAGACCAGCTCCGACGCCATTTGGGTCTGCGCACGCCATGACTCCCGATCCGACCAGCCTTGACCGTTTGCACGACCTCGTGGTGCCACCACCCACGCCTCGGTGGCCACTGGCGCCGGGTTGGAATTGGGTGCTCGGGTTTGTTTTGCTAGCGGCGCTCGTTTTGGCAGGGCGGGCGTTCATCCACTGGCAGCGCAATCGTTATCGCCGGGAAGCGCTCGCCGAACTGGCCAGGCAGGAGGGGGCGCTGGCCGACCCATCCCGACGGACGTTAGCGCTCGCCGCCATCGCGGAGTTACTCAAACGAGCCGCGGTGACCGCGTGGCCCCGCGAGCAAGTGGCCGGCCTCACGGGCCCGGCCTGGACGGCATTTCTCCAAAGAAGCACCGGCTCGGAGAAAGTGAACGTTAGCTTTGGCGAATTGTTGGAGACCAGCGCCTACGACCTGCGCAAAGGGACCGCATTGGATGATGCCGGGCTGCGGGAGATGATCGCAGGGGTGCGTGCCTGGTTGATTCATCATCGCGGCGAGGTCCCGGAAGGGAGGGCCGGCTCATGCTGACCCTGGCTTATGCGTGGGTGTTGGCGCTTCTGCCTTTGCCTCTGCTGGTGTGGTGGCTCTCGCCGCCGCACCGGGAGCCGCGCAAAGGATTGGTGGTGCCTTTCCTCGGCCGCCTGGCAAAGTTGAGCGCCGAGCAACCGGCGGAGGGCGCGATCATCATGCGCGGTGGGTGGACGCGGGTCGGCTTTCTGGCGGTGGGCTGGATCTGCACGGTGCTGGCCCTGGCCCGGCCGCAATGGATTGAACCGCCGATCACCAAACAAATCCCGGTCAGGGATCTGCTCCTCGCGGTCGATCTTTCCGGTTCGATGGAAACGCGGGACTTCAAAAATGCCGCTGGGAAAACGGTCGATCGGCTATCCGCGGTAAAAGAAGTGCTCGATGACTTCATCGCCCTCCGCTCAGGGGACCGCGTGGGGCTCATCTTTTTTGGCAGCGCACCGTTTGTGCAGGCTCCCTTTACCGAGGACCTGGCTGTGTGCCGCGAATTGCTGAGCGAGGCGCAGCCAAAGATGGCGGGCCCACAAACGGCCTTTGGCGATGCGCTCGGTCTGGCTATAACCGTCTTTGACCGCAGCACCGTGAAGGAGCGGGTGCTGATCGCTCTGACCGATGGAAACGACACGGCGAGCAAAGTGCCTCCGGCGAAAGCCGCCGAAATTGCGAAGGACAAGGGGATCGTGATTCACACGATCTCGGTCGGCGACCCGAAAGCCGCCGGCGAGGACGCGCTCGATGTCGACGCGCTTAAGGCGGTGGCCAGCACGAGCGGCGGAATTTACGCCCATGCGGAAAGCCGCGAGGAACTCGAAAAAATCTACCAGAAGATCGATGCGCTGGAGACGCACAAAGCAGAGACGGTTAATCATCGGCCCCGGCGGGATGTCTATGGGTGGCCGTTGGCCGTGGCGTTTGGTGTGTCGCTCGTCCAGCAGGTGTGGCAGCTTCTGGTGTCCGCGAGGACTCAACGCCCCGATCGCACGGCGGAACAAAAGGAGGCCGCCTGATGAGCGAGTTCCATTTCCTGCGTCCCTGGTGGTTGCTTGCGCTTGTGCCGTGCGCATTGCTCTGGTGGGCGATCTGGCATCGCGATGACGCTATGCAAGTCTGGCGGGGAGTGATCGCACCTCACTTATTGCCATTCCTGCTGCAAGGCGAAGAGCGAAAGAGTCGTTTTGCCCCGCTGCATCTCGTCGCGGTCGGTTGGGCGGTTTCGGTCATTGCGCTGGCCGGTCCGACCTGGCAGTACGAACCGGCGCCGTTTGCGGATGATACTGCGGCGCTCGCGATCGTGGTGAAAGTCACACCGTCGATGTTGACGGAAGATGTGCGGCCGAGCCGCCTGGCGCGGTCGGTCCAAAAGATGAGCGATTTGCTCGCCCTGCGGAAGGGCGCGAAGACGGCGCTAATCGCCTATGCCGGGACTGCGCACTTGGTGATGCCGGCCACGATTGACGGAGAGATCATCACCACCTTCGCGCAATCGCTGGATCCGAAGATGATGCCGAGCGACGGAGATGTCCCCGCCGCTGCCTTGAAGCTGGCCGATCAAGCGCTGGCCAAGGCTGGTTCTGGTTCGATTCTTTGGCTGACGGATAGCGTTGCCCCGGAGCAAAACGCGGCTCTGGCGAACTGGCGCAAAACGTCGCGAACGAAGGTGCGAATTCTGCCTGCGGTGTTGCCGGGCGAAGAGCTGGATGCGCTTTCGGCGGCCGCCCGGCGGATCGATGCTGATATTGAGCGCTTGGCGGCGGACGATTCCGATGTCGAAAGTCTTGCCCGGGCGGCGAAATTCGTCACCACAGGGGGCGACCAAAAAAGCGATCGCTGGAAGGAGAGTGGCTACTGGCTGACCCCGGTGCTGACCGTGCTGCTGCTGCCGTTTTATCGCCGGGGCTGGATGATCAAAACGGCCAATCAATCATGAAACGCGCCGTCACCATCCTCAGCCTCGGGTTCGTGGCTGTGCTGATTTTCGGCACATGGCAAAACGCGAATTTCTGGTCGAGCCCGGAGCAGCGCGGTGACGCGCTCATGCACCGTAAGCGCTATGCCGAGGCGGCGAAGGTGTACGCCGAGCCGTGGCACATCGCCACAGCGCAGTATCGCAATGGCGACTTCGAAGCGGCGGCTAAAACCTTTGCCCGCGTGCCGGGAGCGAAGGGCACGTTTGATCAAGGCAACGCGTGGCTCATGCACGGAAACTACGACGCGGCCATCGCGAGCTACGATCGCGCTTTGGGTTTCCAGCCGGGCTGGCGTGAGGCCGAAGAGAACAAAGCGATCGCCAGCGCGCGCAAAGCGAAGATCGAGGGTTCGGGCAAGGATCGCGCGCAGGAATCTGCGGATGCCTACAAACCGGACAAAATCGTCTTCGATCAAAAAGGCCAGGATCAGCCGGCGCAACCGAAGGAAATGGCCGAGGGCGGAGAGGTCTCCGATGAGGAATTGCGCGCGACCTGGCTGCGCCGGGTGCAGACGACCCCCGCGGATTTCCTGCGCGCAAAGTTTGCCTATCAAGCCGCAAAGGAGGCGACGAAATGATCCTCCGCTCACTGCTGTTTGTCCTGCTTTTCGTGATCTCCGCTTCAGCGCAGGAACCGAAGGTTCGCGCGTCGATCAAGACGGAAGGAGACTGTTGGGTCGGACAGCGCGTGATGCTGGTGGTGGAATTGCTGGCTCCGGGGTATTTTGCGGGAGCGCCAAGTTTCGATCTGCCGAGCGCTGCGGGTTTGCTGATTATTCCCCCAGAGGGGCATCCCGTGGTGTCGAGTGAGACGATCGACGGCACGAGTTACACCGTGCAGCGGCACGAATTGTCCGTCTTTGCACATCGCGAGGGCGAGCAAAGCATTCCTCCTCTGACCGTCCGATTTTCGTTTAAGCGGACACCACTCGATCAAAAGACGGTGCCCGCCACCGTCAAAACGGAGCCGGTTCGGTTTGCGGTGAAAGTTCCGCCGGGCGCGGAAAAACTGGGTGGGGTCATCAGCGCACGCCACCTCACGGCGGAGGAGACGTGGGAGACCGAGCCCGGCAAAGCCAAAGCCGGCGACGCCTTTACCCGCACGATCACGTTCACCGCACCCGATGTGCCGGCGATGGCTTTTCCGCCGTTTCCGAGCGGTCAGATCGATGGGATCGGCATTTATCGAAAACCGCCCGAGGTGCTCGATCACGATGAGCGTGGAAGTCTCACCGGTCAGCGTCGCGAGAAGATTACTTATGTTTGCCAGCGGGCAGGGGAGTTCGTGATTCCCGCGGTGCGTTTCACGTGGTTCGACCTGGAGGCGCAAAAGTTGGAAACGATCGATTTTCCCGCCCGAAATCTGACCGTGGTGGTGAATCCCGCCCTCGCGGGGGCGGCGGCCGCAACCGCCCCAAAACCGGCCCGGTTCACCGTGAGTTGGACCTTTCTTGCTACGATCGGCGGAGTGCTGGCCGGTTGCGCCCTGCTCGTCCCTTTTTGGAAACCGATCGTCGCGCCCTTTCGTCCGGTGCATCTCGCCCCACTCAACCCAACCTTCCGAACTCGTTAAGTTAAGATGACCACGGCTGATTCTGTTTCGATCTCCAAAGTTCCTCGCCGCCGATCGCGCTGGTGGTGGCTGATCCTGGTTCCGCTCTGGATCGTTTTGTCTGTTGCGGCGCTCTGGGCCTTCGGTGCGTTGTGGTACGATGCGCCGAGCAAGCTGCCCGCGATCGTTTTTGGCATGGCGGCCTTGCTGGTCATCCTTTGGGGACGGGGAGCCTGGCGGAAGCTGGGGCTGCTGACCCTGGGTTTCGTCGGAGTGGCTTCGTGGTGGTTCACGCTGAAGCCGTCCAACGATCGCCCCTGGCAAGCCGATGTGGCAGAAGCGCCCTGGGCCGAAATCGTGGGCGACCGGGTGACTCTGCACAATGTGCGCAACTTCGAATACCGCACGGAAACCGACTACACCCCGCACTGGGAGGTCCGGACCGTGGATCTAAACGACCTCACCGGCTTGGACATCGCGATTAATTATTGGGGTTCGGAATGGATGGCGCACCCGATCGCGAGTTTTCAATTCAAGAACTCGCTTCCGGTTTGTTTCTCGATCGAGACGCGCAAGGAAGTCGGCGAGAGCTATTCGGCGATCGGGGGCCTCTACCGCCAGTACGAGCTGGTCTATATCTGCGCCGACGAGCGGGACGTGCTGCGCGTACGGACGAACTATCGCAAAGGCGAGGATGTCTATCTCTACCGGACCACGACCAAGCCGGAAGCGGCCCGCGAGCGTTTTCTCGAATACATCGAGGCGATGAATACGCTGCACGACAAGGCGCGCTGGTACAATGCGGTGACGACGAATTGCACCACCGGCATTCGCAATCAGCGGGCTTCAGCGAAACGAGTGCCGTGGGACTGGCGGATCCTCATCAACGGCTACGGCGACCAGATGATGTATGAGCACGGCGCGCTGGCCGGCGGCCTGCCTTTCCCCGAACTGAAAAAGCAGGCGCATGCCAACGAAGCGGCCAGGGGGGCCGATGCCGACCCCAACTTCTCGCAACGCATCCGCGCCGGGCGGGCCGGATTCGAAACCACCACTTCCGCACCCTCGAAGCCCCTATGAAAATCCTCGCCCCCCTCTTGATCCCGGCCTTGATCCTCTCCCCGCTGGCGCAATTCGGCGCCGCGGCCCCGGTGGGCAAGGGTGTTCCGCCTCCGCCGCCGGGTGGCCCAGCAGACCCTGGCTGGCCGCGCGAGATCATGCGCGATGGGATCAAACTCACGGTCTATCAACCGCAGCTCGACGAATGGAAAGACTACCGGGAGCTCAAGGCCCGGATCGCTTTTGTGCTGACCCCCAAGGATGGAAAGCCCGTCGTGGGGATTGGGAATCTGGAAGGAGCGACCACCGCGAATGTCGCGGAACGCACGGTGCTGATTCGGGATCTCAAAATCGCGTCCGCACGTTTTCCTTCGCTGCCGGATGCGGAAACTGGGCCGATGGAAGGGCTGTTGAAGAAGACCTTTCCCGGCCGTTCGTTGACCGTTTCGCTGGATCGCCTGGCGGCGGGGGTGGAGCGGGGCAAGGCCGCGAAACCGCTCGATCTGAAGATGGATCCGCCGAAGATCTTTGTGAGCGCGCGTCCCGCAGTGTTGTTGACCGTGGAAGGAAAACCGGTGAAGGCACCGATTGCGGGCACAAAGCTGGAGTTCGTGGTGAATACCAACTGGGACCTGCTCTACGATGGAGGTTCGGAATCCTATTTCCTCCTCGCGGACACCGCCTGGCTGACGGCAACAAAACTGGATGGCGAATGGAATCTCGCCGCGAGTTTGCCCCCGGATTTCGCGAGGCTGCCGAAGGGCGATCAGTGGGATCACGTGAAGAAGACGGTGCCTCCGAAGATCGATCGTGGCATGGTCATCCCGGCGGTTTATTATTCTGAACAGCCTGCTGAGTTGATCGCCTTCGATGGTAACCCGACCTGGGAGGAAGTGGAGGATACGGGCCTGCTTTGGGGCAAGAATACGGAGAGCTGGGTGTTTGAAGACACCAAGGACCGGCAGATCTATTTCCTCGTGAGTGGCCGCTGGTTTCGGGCGGCGAAATGGGAGGGGCCTTGGACGTATGCGGGCAATGATTTGCCGGAGGACTTCAAAAAGATTCCGCCGGATAGCGCCTGTGCCGATGTGCTCGCCTCCGTGCCGGGCACGCCGGAAGCGGAAGACGCGGTGCTGCTCGCCGGGGTGCCGCAGGAAGCTGTGGTGAAAAAGGCCGAGGCCGAAAAGAAAGCCAAGGTAGCCTACGATGGCGGACAGCCGCAATTTGCGCCGATTGAAGGCACGCCGATGAGCTACGCTACCAACACCAGCTCGGACGTGATCCAAGTCGAGAGGGAATACTATCTTTGTCAGGACGCCGTGTGGTTTGTCTCCGCTACGCCGGTGGGGCCCTGGCGGATTTGTGTGACGGTGCCGGGCGTGATTTACACGATTCCGCCGGCGTATCCGGTCCATCGCGTGACTTATGTGAAGATCGAAGCGGGTGAGTCGGACGACGTCGTCGTGTGCAACTACACCGAGGGTTACTTTGGAGCGTTTGTCGCCGGGGCCGCGACAACGGCGGCGCTCGTCTGGGGTACGGGCTGGTATTATCCACCATATGTCGCGTGGGGCGGTTCGGTCCCGATCTATCGGCCCTGGCCCGCGACCTACGGTGTAGCGGCGGCGTACAATCCGTGGACCGGTGGCTATGCGGTCGGCGGCCGGGTCTATGGGCCGTATGCGTCCGCTGGGCGAGCCGCCTGGTATAATCCGGCGACTGGCAACTATGGCCGGGCCGCCCGGGTCGAAGGACCGTACGGGGCGCGGACGGTTGCGGCAGGCTACAACCCTCGCACCGATACCGGTTGGGCGACGCGGCAGGGCAACAATGGCTATGCCCAGTGGGGCACGAGTGCTGTGCGCCGGGGCGACGATTGGGTGCGGGCCGGGCATGTGGCCACCGACGACGGCGGCGCAGCACGCTGGCGTGGTTCGGAGGGTGGGGGACGTGTCTGGAAGACCGACGATCACAGTGGCGGCGCGGCGGTGCACGATGGGAATTTTTACGCTGGCCACGATGGTAATGTGTATCGCCGGGACGACGATGGAAACTGGGCGAAGTGGGACGACGGCGGCTGGGATTCCGTCGATAAGAAGGACGACCTGAGGGATTCGCGAAATCGGTATGATCGTCCTGACGCGAACCCGAGCCGTCCGGATGCCGGCAATCGGCCGAATCCCGCCAATCGGCCTGATGCACCCACTCGCCCTGGTCAGGATGGTGGAGGAGAACAGAAGTTTAAACCGGGTGAGTTCTCACGTCCGGGGCAGGGCGGTGGTGGCGTGCAGAAAATCAAGCCCGGTGAGTTTCAGCGTCCCGGCCAGGATGGCGGCGGAGTTCAGCGTTTCGATCGGGACAGCATTGCCAACCGCCAGACCGCGCGCCGCGCGGAGCAACAACCCTCCGACGACATCATGAAACAGCTGAACCACGAATCCTTCAACCGGGGGCGGAGCGACTTCCACGAGCGGCAGGAACGTTCGTTCCAGCCTCAACCGCACTCTTTCGAGCCGCAGCGTCGCAGCGGCGGATCCGCCCCGCATTTCGATGGAGGTGCCTCAGTTGGCTCCCGTTCCTTTGGGGGCGGTGGCGGGCATAGCTTTCATGGGGGTGGTGGGGGACTGCGCCGGCGTTAAGAAACGACTTCACAAAATTATGGTTCATCCAAAATCCAAAACCATCCCGAGCGTGGCTGGAGCGCTGTCCGTGGCCATGCTTTTCTCCAGCTGCGCCCAATATGCGACGGTGCGGGAAAAACGCCCGCTGCTCCATCCCTTGCACACGACGGCGGGCCTCCTCGTGGCTACGGAACGTCAGCTCGCTTCGATCATCGGGCGCGGCAAGGGCGATCCACAAAAAGCATTGGGCTACTACCTCGACTCTGCGGCGGCCGCGACGAGGGACTTGCAGCGCAATCCGAGCGATCAAAAAGCGCGCGATGCCTACAACTACGCCGTCGCCCGCATTTTCACCGCGATCGAAGATGGCCACCTGAATCCGTGGGACTCGCCCCTGCGGGTGCCGTCTTCCGGTGGCGACTATGTGCTGACGCATCGAGGCGACCCGGAGAAGCGCAAAGCCTGGAATCCGGCCCTCTACGACTTCACTCCAGCGGATCAGTTCGACGTCAATGGAACCTATGTGCGCGAGCGTACGCTGAAAGCGGGCCTGGGCGCGCCGCTGGTCGCCGTCGGGCGGGAAAAGCGCGCGGATGCCGCCGAAATGTTCGCTGCCGATCACACCTTTTATGGAGTGACTGCCTGGATCCGGTTCGACGGACGAAAAGCCACGCTGGCTTTTGAGGATCCTTTGTCCAAAGAGAATATCGATCTGGGCGGGCACACCTATCCGCTTGCGGCGGATTTCACCGTGCCGCTCGCGGTGATGCTGGCGAAGGAAGATCCGAAAAAGCTGGAGATCTCCCGGGCCCTGAATCCCGAGAAGTATGCCGATACTGCGCACATCGTCCGGCTGCAGCCCTACGATCCAAATAAAACCGTCGTCCTCGTCGTACACGGATTGGTCGATACCCCGGCGACGTGGACCCCGATGCTCAATTCGCTTCGGGGCGATCCGGCGATTCGGCAGAATTACCAATTCTGGTACTACAGCTATCCGAGCGGGTATCCCTATCCGTATTCCGCGGCGATCATGCGGCAGCAGCTCGATGCGATCGAGAAGCGTTTCCCGCTCCACAAACCGATGGTGTTGATCGGCCATAGCATGGGTAGCCTCATCAGCCGATTGATGATCACTGACAGTGGCGACAAGCTTTGGCTGACCGCCTTTGGCAAACCTCCAGCCGAGACCAAGCTCTCGGCGGAAGCGCGGGCCCGGTTGGAAGATGCGTTGATCTTCAAGCATCGCCCGGAAGTTGGACGGGTGATCTTCATCTCCGGGCCGCATCGGGGCAGCGATCTGGCCACCAATTGGATCGGCCGTTTGGGGGCGAGCCTGGTCAAGGCCCCGGTATCCCTAGCCAAGATCGGCGGCGAAATGCGGGCCGCGATGGTCGCGGAACCGGGCACGTTGAAGCTCAATCGTCTGCCGAACAGCGTCGACACTCTCGCGCCAAACAACCGCTTTGTGAAAGCGGTCAATACCATCCCACTTACCCCGGGTATTCCCTACCATTCCATCATGGGCGACCGCGGGCGCGGCGACACGCCGAACTCCAGCGACGGCGTGGTGCCTTACTGGAGCAGTCATCTCGACGGTGCGCGGAGCGAACTCATCGTCCCCTCGAATCACAGCGCGCATCAGAACCCGAAAGCCATCGCCGAAGTGCGCCGCATCCTGCGTTTGAATGCCGGCCTCTCGACACCCTCCGCGAAAACTTCCACTCCTTAACATGACCAACTCAACCCATCGAATCGCTCTCTTCCTGCTCGCCTGCACTGCGGCGGCCCAGGCGCAGTTTCAGCCACCGCCCCCGCGGCCGGCGACCGGGCCGGGCACGTACGAAGAGCCGCCGAATCTGGACGCTGCGACGATCCTGCGGCCGGAATTCGTGGCCGGAGCGCACTTCCGGTTGCGGCCGTTGGTGCTGACCTATGGCGGGCATAATCAGTACCTGATCGATTCGGATTTCGGGGTCTTCGACGCCACCGGCAATACCGAGCTCGTGATCCGCATCCAGGAGATCGAAGCGATTGCCAAGCTGCGCGACATCTCCCGTACCGATGCATACAAAAAGGCGCTGGAGAAGGCCGCGAAGAGCCCCGTCGAGATGGCGAAGGATCTCGCGGAGAACCCGGTAAAGACGATCACCGGAGTGCCGAAGGGCGTTTGGAAGTTCCTGAATCGAGCCGGCGAATCCGTCAAGGAAGCGGCTCAGGATCGCGAACGCAGCCCGTATGAAGAACGGGCCGGCGCAGACCTGATCGGTTTTTCCAAGGCCAAACGCGAGATGGCCGCGCAACTCGGCGTCGATCCGTATTCGTCCAACGAAGTGCTGCAAAAGGAACTGAACGGGATTTCGTGGGCGGGCTTTGCCGGCAGTATGACCCTGAATCTCGCACTCGCTCCCGTCGGCGGTGGAGCTGGCGCGGTCATTACGGGGATCAATGCTTCCGAAACTGCGCGCGGTGTGCTGCGCGACAAGAGCCCGAACGACATTCGGCGGATCGCCCTCGATCAAATCCTGGGCATGACTATTCCCCGGGAAACCGCGTCGGCATTTCTAAACAATCCCGCCTATTCGCCGACGAATCAGATGCTGCTGGTGGATGCGTTGCTTTCGCTCCCCGGGGTGGCGGGGCGCGATGAATTCCTGAGCCTCGCGACGGAGGCAACCGACGAAACCGACGCGCTTTTCTTCCGCCGCACCGCGCAGTTGCTAGCCAGGGTACACGGCGAAAAGCCGCTGCAGCGATTGAGCACGACGCAGGGCTTCCCGGTGGCGCAGGCGCAGGATGGAAATCTCGTGCTCGCGCTGGAGTGGGACTACGCCTGCTGGACGCATCGGGCCGCCGCGTTTCTGCAAAACCTGAAGACTGGGATGTTTGGTTCCCAGAAGATCACCGGGCATCAGGTTTTCATTACCGGAGTCGCTTCACCGAAGACCCGCGACGAACTCACGGCTAACAATATTCAGCTGACAGAAAAGGCCTTGCCGGGTCCGCTGCGATAGGGAGCGCGTCATTTTCCGGCCGGTATGGCGGAAATGAAAGCCATGCCGGCCCCGGGGAATACAGGCAGGCAATTGGCGCGATTTAAATAGAGCTGTAGCCATTTCCAGAGGCAACCGGTCAGAGAAAATCCGGTTGGAGATGAAAGATGAATTTTCCTGAGAAAACGCGGGCCTTGCCGCCATGCGCCACCGCTGCGACACTTCCATATAAACGCCAAAGTCGGCGGTTAACACTGCGGCCGACTCACGTCCAAAACGAATTCGTCGCAGGTGGCCCATCTCCGCCGATTCGCCAAGCGGGTCGGTCTGATTTGAACCGGCGCAGGGATGGAACCCGCTGGTTTAGGACCTACGGCACGACCGTGGTCACGATCGCCTGCGTTTTGTCGGCGAAGGTGGCGCGCCAGGTGATTTGCTGGGCGTCGTTGAAGCTGCGGGTAACACCCGTGTTGCCGACGGTCGGCGAGAGCAGGGTGAAGCTCTTGAGCGGCTTCATCGTGCCACCGCCGAAGTCGATCGGATCGGTCAGGCCAAAGAGACGGCGGATCTTGCCTTCACCATCGAGCGCAAAGGCGGCGCTGGTCGCAGTCTTGGCGATGCCGCCTTTGCCCGGCACCAGCGTGGCCGTAAAGATCGGGCCACGATTGGCCGCGATGGCGAGCGAGGTGAAGGTATTGAACTGCGCGCCGACGGGCAGATCGGTCGGGGCACCCCCCGTCGCGAGGCCGCCTTGGGCAAACAGCGAGAGTTCACCGCCCGGTGCCTGCCACCACAGCGTATTGGCCGTGGCGCCTTTGACTCCGCCCCCGCTCAGCGTCGCCGCAAAGGCGAGGCCGCCATCGGTCGCGAGGACCGGATCCAGGAGCTTGGAATACTTTGCCCCGCTGGAAAGCGCCTGCTGGGTGCGGTAGGCGAGCAGATCGAAGTCCACGCCATCGGGGCTGGAGAAGATCGCCGGAGCCGGGCCGCGGTCGGAAGACAACGTGCCGAGGAACGCACGTCCACCGAGGAAGTTGGTGGCCGGGAAACCGAAGCCGCCGGTCAGGAAGAAGCCGCCGCTAAAGACGGTGTTGCTCTCGATCAGCGTGGTGATCTGCGGGACACCGGCGACGAGATCGATATTCAGAAGGGCGAGGGTGCCATTCGTATAAGTGACCCGGGCCTGGACGCGCAGCGTATCCCCGAGGACGAGCAACCAGCCACGGCCCTGGCCGCGAGAACCCGCGCTGGAATCGAGCGCGACAAAACTCTTCACCTTGCGGCCGTCGATCGTCTGGCCTTCGCGGAGCATGAGCACCGGACTGCCGGTGCCGGGGTAGACCCACAGCCCCGTGTCGGTGGCCGCGGTGGTCTTCGGCGTGCCGGTGTTGAGATTCAGCGCGGCGGTGAAGCCGACGAATCCATCACGGATTTCGACCGATTTGAAGCTCTTGAACGTCGCGCCATCGGGCGTAGCGACATCACCCGAGCGGACGATGAGAGTCGCCAATACCGGCGGCAGGACGACCCCGTTTTCAGGGAGTGCAGCGACGTTTCGGGCCAGGGCCGTGAGGATCGCCGCGCTGGTGCCTTTGGGCACGCCATTGAGGCTCACGATCGAGGCGGTGATGCCATCGTCGATCACCGGATCGGAGAAGGCCTTGAAGGTGCCGGCGCCGCCAGGGGCGGGACCGCCGACCAAGCCGAGGCACGCCAGGCTCGAGAAGAGGCCAGAGCCTTTGCCTCCCGTGGTGCTGCCGTAGGTGGAGGCGAAGGCGAGGTGGCCTTGATCATCGATGGCCGGCGGGCCAAAGGTCACCCACTTCGCATCGGTCGGCGGTGCACCGGGCCCACCGGTCGCGCCGATCACAGGCTGGCCGCTGGTCGCCACGGTGGTATTGAACGGCTTCTCCAGCCGCACGGTGACATTGAACGTCGTCGTGTCGGTATTGCCGCCTTCATCCGTTGCGGCGACGGTGACGAGCGTGGTGCCTACCGGGAAAATCGTGTTGCTCTGCGGGGCCGCGACGACCGTCGTGTTGGTCAGGTCGGTCGCCATCGGCAGATCGAAGGTCACGGTGGTGTACAGGCTGTTCGCGACGACCAGGACGTCGTCGTGCGCAGCGAGCACCGGCGGCACCGTGTCTTCGATGATCACGTGGAAGGTGCGGGTGGCGGAGTTGCCGGCGTTGTCCGTGGCACTGACGGTGACCGTCGTGTCGCCAACCGGGAAGTCACTGCCGCTGGCATGATCGATCGTCGGGGTGAGGGGACCATCCACCGTATCGGTGGCGCTGACGGTGAAGGTGACCGGCGTGAGATGCCCGGTCGCTTCCATCGTGATATCCGACGGCACGGTGATGGATGGCGCAGTGACGTCTTTTTCCACGGCACCGATTTCCACACTGCCACCATCGACGCGGGGGAAGCCGCGCTGATCGGTGGTGATACCGGCCTGGGCGGCCAGGGCCGGGTTGCCTGCATCGATCACCGGGCTGCCGGTTTGCGGCAGGATCGTCTGCGTGGGACCGCCATTGTCGGCGAGGGCGCCGAGGAGGGGATCGAGAGGCGCAGCAGCGGTGCCGACCTGGTCGCCGTTGACGCCGTTGGTGGGGCCGCTGTTGATGCCCGCGTTGTTGCCAATAAGGTTGTAGCCCTGCGAGGTCGGGTTGGCGGAGATATCCGGGGCGCTCGGGTTGTCGCCGATCAGCGCGCCGCCCGCGACGATGGTGTTACCGAGGGTGATGCTACCGCCGTCGTCGGCGAGATTGCCGCCATAGTTGGCCGAGTTACCCACGACGGTGCAGTTGATGAGCTTCAACGTATGATAAGCCACGGAGACCCCGCCGCCGTAGCCGGTGAGCCCGGTGTGGTTGTTGGCGATCGTGCTGTTTAGGATCGTGACTGTATTAAACAAGGGGACGCCGCCGCCGCTTTGAATGCCGCCACCGCTATCGTTCGCTGCGTTGTTGGCAATGGTACTGTCGCGGACGGTGAGGGTACCATTCTCGTTGTAAATACCGCCGCCGACCTGGCCTCCTTGGCCGGGGAGACTGGCGTCGTTATTAACGATGGCGCAGGCCGTCACAATAACGGTCCCGCTTCCGATGCGGATACCAGCGCCGCCGCCGCTGAAGGTCCGGCCGTCGCGGATGGTCAGGCCGGAGATCGTCACGGTGTCGCCCGTATTGATGCCGAAGACGCGCGAGAGGTTGCCGCCGCTCACGCTCAAGACCTTGGCTCCCGGGCCCTGGATCGTCATCTCGCTGGAGATATCGATCTGATCGTTGGTGCTGGTGAGGGCGATGGTGCCGGTGACCGTTGCGTCAAAGGTGATCGTCGGCGCTCCCCCGAGGAGGTTGGCGTTCTCGATCGCCTGGCGCAGGGAGCCTTCACCGCGGTCGTTCGTATTCGTGACGACAAAGTCGTTCGTATCGATGATGACCGCCGCGTTACTGGGACTGATAACGGTGTAGGCCGCATCCGGGTTGATATCCAGTTGGACGGTCTCCGCCGGTTCCGCCGAAATGTCATCGATCGGCGTAAGCGTGATGTCCACGTAGGTGCTGCCATCGGGGATCGTCACCGTCCCGGTGCTACCCGGGGCGAGCGAACTGAGGTTCGCGCCGGTCTGCGTCCAGTCGGTCTCGGAAGCGCCGCTGGCCGGGTCGATGGCGAGTTGCACGACGAGATCGCCGGACGTGGTATTGCGCGTGACCCGCCAGGTGCCGGTGTTGCCGGTATTTTCATCGGCCGTGGAATCAGTGGCAGTGATCGAAACCACCGTGGCCAGGGCGTCTGTGTCGGTCGCACTGTTGTTCGCCGGGACTGGATCGGTAACGCCGCCGGGTGCGGAGACCGTGGCGGTATTGCTCAGGGTGCCGGAGGCGGACGAATCAAGGGTGGCCGTCACGGTGTAGGTGACCGAGCCGCCCGGGGGAAGGTTGACCGTGTCATTGATATTGCCCGAACCAAAGTTCGTGGCCGGGCTGCTGCCGCCCGCCGCCACGCTGGACCAGGTGGCGGTAAGCGAAGCCGGGAGCGTGTCGGCGACCGTGACGCCGGGTGCATCGCTCGGGCCAGCGTTGGAGGCCGTGACCGTGTAGGTGACCGTGCCGCTCGGAGTCGCGGTCGTCACGCCATCGGTCTTGGTGATCGAGAGATCCGCTTGCGGCGTCAAGGTATCCGAATCTGTCGCGCTGTTGTTGGCCGGGTTGGGATCGGCGACTCCAGAGGGTACGGAGACGGTCGCAGTGTTACTCAGCGTGCCCGTGGCAGATGAGGAAATGGTGGCGGTGACGGTGTAAGTGACCGAGCCGCCCGCGGGGAGATTGACGGTGTCGTTGATATTCCCCGAGCCCATGGCAGTGACCGTACCGCCGCCCGCGCCTACTCCGGTCCAGTTGGCCGTAAGGATGGCTGGGAAAGTGTCGGCGACGACCGCACCGGTCACATCATCGGGCCCCGCGTTCGAAGCCGTGATGGTATAGGTGACGCTTCCGCCGGGGACTGCCGTCGTCACACCGTCGGTCTTGGTGATGGAGAGATCAGCCGAGCGGTAAGCGAACTGGTCCGCAGCGGAGGTGGCGCTGGTGCCACCGATGGTGGTGACGCGAACGTCCACGATTCCGGTGCCCGCGGGCGAAGTGGCTGTGATTGAGGTCGAGCTATTGACGGTGAAGCCAGTGGCGGCCGTCGCGCCGAAGGTCACGGCTGTGGCTCCGCTGAAATTGGCGCCGGTAATGGTCACACTCGTACCGCCCACCGTGGGACCGGCGGTTGGCGAAATACTGGTGACGACCGGGGCCGCCACGAAAGTGAACTGATCCGCTGCAGAGGTGGCACTGAAGCCGCCGACCGTAGCGACGCGGACGTCGACCGTGCCGGCGCTGGTCGCCGGTGAAGTCGCGGTGATCGAGGTGCTGCTGTTGACCGTGAAGCTGGTGGCCGCCGTGCCGCCGAAATTGACCGCGGTCGCTCCAGTGAAATTGGTGCCGGTGATCGTGATGATCGTACCGCCAGTTGCCGGGCCGGCGTTGGGCGAGATGCTGGTGACGGTCGGAGCCGGCACATAAGTGAATTGATCCGCGGCGGAGGTCGCGCTGGCGCCGCCCGGGTTGGTAACCGTGATATCGTAAGTAGCCGCAACCGCCGCCGGCGAGGTGGCCGTGATCTGGGTGTTGCTATTGATGGTATAGCTGGCGTTGGCCGCGCCAAACTTCACCGCCCCGGTCGGGCTGGCTGTGGAGAAACCGGTTCCCGTGATGGTCACCGTGGTGCCGCCGCCGGTCGGGCCCACGGTCGGCGAGACCGCAGTCACGGTCGGGGCCGCCACGTAGGTGAACTGATCCGCCGCGGAAGTCGCGCTGGTGCCGCCCGCCGTGGTGACAGTGACGTCAACAATGCCGGCGCTTCCGGCCGGCGAGGTGGCCGTGATCTGGGTGTTGCTATTGATGGTGTAGCTGGCGTTAGTCGCGCCAAACTTCACCGCCCCGGTCGGGCTGGCAGCGGAGAAACCGGTCCCCGTGATGATCACGGTCGTGCCGCCGCCGGTCGGGCCTGCGGTCGGCGAAATGCTGGTCACGGTCGGGCGCGCTACGAAAGTGAACTGATCTGCCGCAGAGGTGGCGCTGGTGCCGCCCGGCGTGGTGACGCGAATGTCGACCGTGCCCGTGCCCGCCGGCGAGGTAGCAGTGATCGAAGTGGTGCTATTGACCGTGAAGCCCGCGGCGGCCGTTCCACCGAAGGTCACGGCAGTCGCGCCGGTAAAGTTGGTGCCCGTGAGGGTCACGGTCGTGCCACCCGTTGCTGGACCGGCGGTCGGCGAGATAGAGGTGATGGTCGGAGCCGGGATATAGGTAAACTGATCCGCGGCCGAAGTGGCGCTGGTGCCACCGACGGTCGTGACGCGGAGATCGACGGTGCCCGTACCTGCCGGCGAGGTGGCGGTGATCGAAGTGGTGCTATTGACCGTGAAACCAGTGGCCGCCGTGGCCCCAAAGGTCACCGCGGTGGCTCCGCTGAAATTGGTGCCGGTGATCGTCACGACCGTGCCACCTGCTCCCGGACCGGAAGTCGGGGAAATACCGGTGACAGTTGGAGCCGGGACGTAGGTAAATTGATCCGCCGCGGACGTCGCGCTGGTGCCGCCCGTGGTGGTCACTGTGGCATCGACGGTGCCTGTGCCTGCTGGCGAAGTGGCCGTGATCTGGGTGTTGCTATTGATGGTGTAGGTGGCGCTAGTCGCGCCGAACTTCACGGCTCCCGTCGGGCTGGCTGCGGAGAAACCGGTCCCCGTGATGATCACGGTCGTGCCGCCCGCGGTCGGGCCCGCGGTCGGCGAAATGCTGGTCACGGTCGGACGCGCTACGAAAGTGAACTGATCCGCCGCAGAGGTGGCGCTGGTACCGCCCGGCGTGGTGACGCGGATGTCGACCGTGCCCGTGCCCGCCGGCGAGGTGGCGGTGATCGAAGTGGTGCTATTGAACGTGAAGCCGGCGGCCACCGTTCCCCCGAAGGTTACGGCGGTGACTCCGGTAAAGTTGGTGCCCGTGAGGGTCACGGTCGTGCCGCCCGCCGTCGGGCCGGCGGTGGGCGAGATAGAAGTGATGGTCGGAGCCGGGATGTAGGTAAACTGATCCGCCGCGGAGGTGGCGCTGGTGCCACCGACGGTCGTGACGCGGAGATCGACGGTGCCCGTACCCGCGGGCGAGGTGGCGGTGATCGAAGTGGTGCTATTGACCGTGAAACCAGTGGCCGCCGTGGCCCCAAAGGTCACCGCAGTGGCTCCGCTGAAATTGGTGCCGGTGATCGTCACGACCGTGCCACCCGCTCCCGGACCGGAAGTCGGAGAGATACTGGTGACCGTCGGTGCTGCCACATAAGTAAACTGATCCGCCGCCGAGGTCGCGCTGGTGCCGCCCGGGGTCGTGACCGTGACATCATAGGTGCCCGCGGAGTTCGCCGGTGATGTGGCGGTGATCTGGGTGTTGCTGTTGATGGTGTAGGTGGCGGTGGCCGCGCCAAATTTCACGGCGCCGGTACCAGGGGCCGCGGCGAAACCCGTGCCGGTGATGGTCACCGTCGTACTGCCGCCAGTCGGGCCGGCGGTCGGGGAGACCGCCGTCACGGTGGGCGCCGTCACATAAGTGTACTGATCCGCCGAGGACGTGGCGCTGGTCGTACCGTTGGTCACCGTGATATCGACCGTCCCGGCGCTCCCTGCGGGTGCGACTGCGGTGATCTGGGTGTTGCTGTTGACGGTGTAACTGGTGGCGTTGGTCGCACCGAATTTCACCCCTGCGGCCCCGGTCGTGCCGGTGAACCCGGTCCCGGTGATGACCACGCTATTGCCCCCGCCGGTCGGGCCGGCCGTCGGCGAAATACTGGTGATCGTCGGAGTGACCGCGGCGGTGAAAACGCGGGCGCCGATGCCCGCGTTGCCGGTGCCATCCAGGGTGTTATCGGCCCAGGCCGTGGCAAAGCTATCCGAGGCGAGCGCCCCGAGGTTCAACGCACTCTGGATATCCACCCGGCGCTGATTGAGCTGGAAGTCATAGCTGTCCACCGCAGTTCCCGTGGAAGTGAAGCGCTTCGCGAAAAGACCGTTGGTGCCGTCCGGATCACTGTTCGAGATCCAGCCGACGATGAAGCCGCCGCCGGAAAGGGGGGAAATCGCCGGATTGATCTGGTTGCCCAACGTAGCAGAATTCACTAGGAACCGGGTGCCCTGGACTACGCCGCTGTTGTTGTAGCGGATGGCATAGATATTCGACTGGCTGGTCGAATCGACGACCGTGCCTTCGGTTTGATTGTCGTCCGAATAGGTCACGACAAAGCCCCCGCCGGTGAGGCCAGCGACGCGCGGATTGACCTGGGAAGTGGCGCTCGTATTGACCGCAATCTCGCTGCTGACGGGCGTGGAGCCGTTCATGACCCGGGCCCGGACGTCGTTATTATTGTCCGGGTCCCGCCACGCGACGACGTAGGTGTTGTTGCTCAGCCCCGCCACGGAGGGGTTTCCTTGCGTGCCTGTGGTGGTGGTATTGACGACGAAATCACCGGTCGCGGCTGCGCCCGAACTATCGAACACCCGCGCGTAGACGTCACCGGTGTCGGCACCGTTCGGCGCAATCCAGGCGATGACGAAATTGTCGTTGGGCAGCGCGGCGATCGTCGGGTTCGTTTGGGCTCCCGTCCCCACCGGCACCAGGGTCTCGGAGCCCATGGAACCGTTCGCCGCCACGATGCGAAAGAGAATGTCGGCGTCGGTATTGGCCTGCTGATAGGCCACGACAAAGCGGCCCCCGCTTAGCGGGGCAACGACGGGGTTGCTTTCATTCTTGCCCAGCGACGCATTGATGATGAATTCCGTACCGGAAGTCGCTCCGGCCGCCGTGTATTTTTGGGCATAGATGCTACCTTGGGCGGTCGTTTCGCCGTCCTCCCCCAGCGAGCGCCAGACGACCACAAAGCTACCATCGCTGAGACCCACAACCTGCGGCTGCGACTGGGCGTTGGTGGTGAACGTGTTGACGTGAAGATCGCTACCGAAGCCACTGGGATTCGACCGGCGGGTCATCGTGATCGTCTTCGAAATCCCTTGTCCGGCAATGGGCGTGCCGGTGTTGTCGGTCTGATAGTAATCGTAATAGCGCAGGGTGACTGTGGCGCTTCCCCCCGGGGCGGGCAGGGTACCGGAACCCAGCGTGAGATTGAGCGTGCTGGTATTGAGCGAGAAAAGGTTCGCGACCGATTGGCCGACAAATTCGTAACCTCCGCCTTGGGTGGTGCCGGTATCCGTCTTCGAGACCACGGCGATTTGGTCGCCGGCCACCGGCGTGCCCCAAATATCCGTCGTATTGGGGAAGACATCCGTGGGCGGATTATCCACCAGGACAGACTGGCCCGCAGACGTCGACGCGATGTACGAGACATAGTCGAAGACCACGAAGAAGGAGTCGTTGGTCGTGGTATCGGCCGGGAGTTGATCCACAAACCGGTAGGTCTTGCCCGCGATGGTCGGCCCGGGGGTCGAATTATAGGTGATATCGATCCAATTGGACCCGTCGGTGGTGTACTGGAATTTCCCGCGCGTCAGGACGGAAGTGCCGTTCCCAATCCAGCCCAGATGATTGACCGTGGCCGGGCCATCAGGAATGATGGGTGCATTGCCGGACGAGTTGTACGGACCGTAAGTCCACGTGTTACTGATTCCGCCCGGACGGACAAAAACCGGATTGGTGCTCGGATCGATCCCGGTGATCGGCACCGGCAGCACGCCGCGATATTCAAAGCCCGCCGCAAATATCGGCGCGGAAGCCGTGGTTTTTCCGACCTGGGCCTCCAGCACCCAGTCACCCCCGAGGGCGGTCGCACCGGTTTTGTTCGTCGAAGCCGCCACCGGTTTCCCGGTGACTTGCGCAAACTCACGGACAAAGGCTTCGCCCGCCCGTCCCGCCGCGAGGTCGCAACCAAAAAGCTGGAAATCGCCGCCCGGCTGCAAGGCCTGGCCCATTTCCCCAAAGGCCGCGGCTTCCCGTTGCAGGCCCGCCGCGTCCATCCGTTGCCCGGACAGCCACAATGCGCCGGGTTCGGCGTGTGAAATCAGGCGAATGCTCCGCAAACCGTGCCGCCCCTGCAGATGCTGCTGCATCTGCGCGACCGCGCTCTCATCAGGCTGAAGCAGCACCGGTTCGAGGCCGTTCCGTAGATGGCTGGCGAGCGTCTCCCGATCTTCGACCGCCGCATCGATGAAGACCATCTCCGCCGCCGAGCCGGCGAGGGGAGTGGGATCGATATTGTCGCCGGCGTGCGCTTTTCCCGTGGCGAGAAGTCCCAGGAGCGGCAGCGCGCGGACGAGGGAGCGAAAACGGATGGGCATCATAAGGTTGGGCTGGCCTTCGCCGTCCACCGGAGTTCCGGAGACGAGATGAAGGACTTTGCAGGCAGAATGGTTGGGCGTGAGGAACCGCCTCGCGAGCACACTCCATTCCTAAGGACCCGTTTCGCGCAAAGTTGTGCAAACCGGGAGAAATGGAGAATGGCCAAGAGAGCGAGGAGCTTGGGGAGGTTTACCCGGTTGCGTCAATCACTCCTTTGGAGAGCCATCGGCAGGGAATCGGCGCATCAAAACCGGAATAGGCTTGCCTCTGATAAAGAATACATCATCCTCCGCGCCTCCCCCATGAAGGCTCTTTTTCTCCTCCTGGTTTCCTTCCTCGGTTTGATCGCGGCTCCCGCTCAGGCTCAGAGTGGGCAAGGTTTGCAAATCTCCCTCGTGACGGGTGGCTACCGCTTCGACGTCACAACTCCGGCCCCCGCCAAATCCATCGCAAAAACCAGGGCGGTGCCGAAAAAGGCTTCCTTTCCGGCGAATGTGCTGCTTCGCAATTTGAGCCACAGCAGTGTGCCTCTCACGTATCCCGATGCGGCTGCCGCCGCGCATGGCTTTCGTTTTCGCGTCCTCGCCGAAGATGGTTCCGTCGCCTGGCAATCGGAGGCCGACCCGGCAGCTGGCACCGACCCGGTAGTTACAGAACTTCGCGCGAAAAAGGTGCTGCGCCGCACCGTGGAAATTCCACTCAAGGTCGGCGGCGCCTGGCTGCCCACCGGCCGCTACACGCTCGAAGCAACCGCTGGCCTGAATGGTCCCGCGGCGACTTCCGTCTTTGAGCTCACTTCACCGCTCGACTCGGGCACGGGCATTCGGGGACGAGTCTTTTTGCAAGACGGCGATGGCCCCGAAGTGCCGGTCTCTGCGACGGTGCAGATCTCCGAGCTCAAACTTCTCTTCCCCGGAGGCGACCAGAGTGAACCGTTCTCCTGGACCGGGACGACCGACGCGGAGGGACGTTTTTCCGTCGCCACGCCGCCCGGATCCTACTCGATCAATGTCACGCCACTCATCGAGGCCGATCCGTCGGTTCTGAGCGAGCCTGCCGTTTCCGCCAAACCCATCGAGATCGTTCGGGTGATCGAAGGGCAATACTCGGAGTACAACTACGAGATTCATTCCTCCCTCCAGTCGACGAAGTCCCTCGTGCCGTGGGTCACCTCGGTGTCTGCCTATCAAAACGGTTTCATCACCAATAGCTTTCCCACCGTCTACCATCCGATCCTGGAAATTCGCGCGACCGGTTCAGTGCCCACCGGCGGTTATGTCAATCCGCGCCTGGTCCCAAGGGTGTCCAATACCCTGACCTCGGAACTGCTCGAATTCGATTTCCTCATCGATCCTCCCGCGCCCGGGACCATGGTGACCCACTCATTCGTCACCCACGCCGCGACCTACTACCTCCCAGGCGTCGCCGGAGTTCCGCGCGTGCGGGTCTACGGCCACTACAATAGCCTCGATTCACCGGCCAAGCAGTTTTGAGCGCCCGTTATCGCCGAGCAGGAGACGAGACCGTTTTTTTGAAGAAGTGTTCGACGGGTCGCACCATCTTGCGCCTGATTTCAGGCAGGTTTTTCTCCGCCCCCGAATCCGCCACTTCATTGATATTTGAAGTGGCGGAGCCTACGGGGCTCGAACCCGCAACCTCCGCCGTGACAGGGCGGCGCTCTAACCGATTGAGCTAAGGCTCCGTGAAGGGACGGGAACTGTACGCAGTTGAGCCGATTGGGCAAATGGAATTTACGAAATTCTTTCAGCGAAAGGCGCCAACAGAGTAGATCGAAGCCCCATCCATGGTGGAGCACTCCGCGTGGCGGCACACCATGGAGCGGTGTGGTGGGATTCGGCGCCGAATTTTGCAGGATGAGTTTTGCCGCCCACCCGGATTTCGGCTATGGCGGGTGGTTCCCATGCTTGAAGCCGCCACCCAGTCCGATCCGAGTGTTTCATCCGTCGATTCGCAGGTCGAATGCGACGTCGTGATTCTGGGCGGCGCCTTCAGTGGCGCGGCCACCGGGCTGCTGCTCAAGCGCCAGCTGCCGCAGGCCCGCGTGATCATCGTGGAGAAAGCGGAAGACTTTGATCGCAAGGTGGGGGAGTCGACCACCGAGGTCAGTTCGTGTTTTCTCCTGCGCGTGCTCGGCCTGACCCAGCATCTCGGACACGAACAACTCGCCA
>Ga0209050_1000700_pt1 | contig 49825 bp, 34 predicted proteins | sample Araplavi_mTSA_r2_FD_184276 | JGI IMG/M metagenome (GOLD analysis project Ga0209050, IMG submission 184276) | Arabidopsis root microbial communities from North Carolina, USA - plate scrape MF_Cvi_mTSA_r2 (SPAdes) (version 2) | ecosystem: Host-associated > Plants > Roots > Endosphere | place: USA... | reverse complement strand
AGGCCAGCAGGAACTGGCTGAAATACATCTGCTCCGGGCGCGTCAGGCTGCTGGCCTGGGAATCGATCCACGCTCCGATCGCCATCAGCGCCAGCGCGAACATCAGCATCGGCTGCAGGCGTTGCGGGGTGATGAGCAGGGCGCTGGTCAGGATGCCCAGCGTGCAGCCCGCCAGGGCCACCAGCCACAGGGTTTGCATCTGGTCGTTGTTCAGGCCGATCGCTTGCAGGAAACCGACCGCGCCGCCCGCCTCCGATTGCACCACGCGGATCAACAGCACCGAAATCGCCAGGCGCGTCATGCTGGCCGTGGTCAGCCAGCGCGTATTCAGCAGCGGCTTGCGCCGGTTATGTTCAATCGCCACCGCCGCCGTGAACAACACAATGAAGGCGATCAGCGCCCAGCCGATCCAGCGTGCTTCGAACCACCATACGGTACGGCCCAGCGCCAGCACGGCGCACAGGAAAGCCACGCCGGGTGCGAACAGCGCAAAGGTCACGAAATCCATTTTCTCGAAGGCTTTCACGCGGTCGCCCGGTGGAAGCTTGAGCAGCAGCACGCAGCCGAAGGACAGCAATGCCATGCCCAGTTCGAAGGAATACAGGCCGCGCCATTCGGCGATCGACAGCAGTTCGGAGGAAAAGATGCGCGCCAGCGGCAGCGACAATTGCGCAAAGCCTATGCCCAGCACCACGCCCTTCAGCCGGTGCTGGGCCGGGAAAGCCTGCAACACATAGTACAGCCCCAGCACCGTCAGCGCGGCGCCGCTGATGCCGTGCGCCGCGCGCACCGCGATGGCCGACGCCAGGCCGTGCACGAACAGGTGGGCCACCGTGACCACGGCATACAGCAACAGGAACAATTCAGTAAACAAGCGCAGGCCAAACTGCTGGCGGAACTTGACCAGCAGGAGGTTCATGGAGACATTGCCCATGACGTAGGCGGCCGGCAGCCATTGGATTTCCGCGCTTGTCACGCCCAGCGAGCCCTGGGCATACACCAGGTTGACCGTGACCAGGGCGTTACCGAGGCCGCCGGTCAACGCCACGATCAGGCCGACCAGCAGGAAGGCCAGCCGCTTTGGCGCCGAATGCAGCGGCGTGGAGGGAGAGCCCGGCAGCAGCGGACGCTCGTGAGGCAGCCATTTCTGTGGGGCGTACTCATCCATTGGATTAGTCTACACCCTGCCGGAAGGGCTGCCTACCTTTACACGATGGGCGGGTCGGTCTCCCGGTCGAACACGCGCGGACCTGCCAGGGCGGCGATGAACGCCGCCAGCGCCGGCTGCAGGTCGGCCGGCGCCGTGCCGATGAGGCCCGGGTCCGGCACGCCGCCCGGCAGGGTGGCCGGCACCCCGGCTGCCGCCAGCAGCGTCGCCCCCGCACCCACCACCATCAGCGGCTTGCAGTGGCGGTATTGCAGCGTCACGAATTCGACTGCCAGCGCGTTGGCCGACAAGGTTTCGGCCGCGGCATCGCCATCCGGCACCACCACGGCATCGAACAGCACTGCCGGCCCGGTTTCCAGCGACATGTCGGCCTCCAGCCCGCCAACCATGCCGACATGGGGCGCCACCAGGCGCGTGACCGCTCCCTGTCCTTCCAGCTCGGCTTGCAGCGAGTCGACCATGGCCTCGTCGCAGCCGGCCGCGACCAGGATCGCGACCTTGCGGCCATGGATGCCAACCTGCCCCGGCCGCGACATCAGCGACAGCCCGGGCGAGGGCTGGTAGGTGGGCAGTTCGCGCGTCGTGGCCATCGGTTGCGGGTCGGGCACCCTGGTGCCGAGGCGCAGCGCCACCATGTCCGCCAGCGCCGCATCGACGTTGGCCAGCATGGACAAGGTGCGTTCGCGTATCGCCGGCACCTGCACCTTGCTCAGTTCGAAGCTGAAGGCGTGCGCGATATGCATTTGTTCAGCCGGCGTCTGGCTTTGCCAGAACAGGCGCGCCTGCGAGTAATGGTCGGCGAACAATTCCGGCTTGCCGCGCACCTTGTCTTCCTGCACCGGTTCCGGGAAGGACATGAAGCCCATGCGGCCGGCCTGGAAGGGACAGCCGCCGCCCAGCGAATTCGGCTCGTACGCCACGCGGCCGCGGTGGATCGCCTGCCGGTGCATGCCGTCGCGCTGGTTGTTGTGCACCTGCGCGAGCGGGGCATTGATCGGGATCTCGTGGAAATTCGGCCCGCCCAGGCGGCTGATCTGGGTGTCCACGTAGGAGTGGATACGCCCTGCCAGCAGCGGGTCGTTGGTGAAATCGATGCCGGGAACGACGTGGGCGGCGCAGAACGCCACCTGCTCCGTTTCGGCGAAGAAGTTGTCCGGGTTGCGGTCGAGCACCATGCGGCCGACCCGCTGCAAAGGCACCAGTTCTTCCGGCACGATCTTGGTGGGGTCGAGCATGTCGAACGGGAAGCCGGCCGCTTCTTCTTCCGTGAAGACCTGCAGCGCCAGCTCCCATTCCGGATATTCGCCCATCTCGATCGATTCCCACAGGTCGCGCCGATGGAAGTCGGGGTCGGCGCCGGAAATGCGCACCGCTTCGTCCCACACCAGCGAGTGGGTACCCTGCCTGGGCAGCCAGTGGAACTTGACGAAACGCGACTGCCCCGCCGCATTCACCATGCGGAAAGTATGCACGCCGAAACCCTGCATGGTGCGGAAGCTGCGCGGGATGGCGCGGTCCGACATCAGCCACATCAGCATATGCATCGATTCCGGCATCAGGGAAACGAAGTCCCAGAAGGTATCGTGCGCGCTGGCCGCCTGCGGCATGGCGTTGTGCGGCTCCGGCTTGACGGCATGCACCAGGTCCGGGAATTTCATCGCGTCCTGGATGAAGAAGACGGGCATGTTGTTGCCGACCAGGTCCCAGTTGCCTTCGTCGGTATAGAACTTGACGGCGAAGCCGCGCACGTCGCGCGCGGTGTCGGTCGAGCCGCGCTCGCCGGCCACGGTGGAAAAGCGCACGAAAACCGGCGTGCGCTTGCCGTCGGCGGCAAAGGGCGCAGCGCGCGTCAGCTCCGTCAGCTCGCGGTAGCATTCGAAGTAGCCGTGCGCTGCGGAGCCGCGCGCATGCACCACGCGTTCGGGAATGCGCTCATGGTCGAAGTGCGTGATCTTTTCACGCAGGATGAAGTCTTCCAGCAGCGCGGGACCGCGCAAGCCGGCCTTCAGGGAATTCTGGTTGTCGGCGACAGGCACGCCCTGGTTGGTCGTGAGCGGGCGGCCGCCGGCATCGGTACGGACCCGGTCGAGCGGGCCGTTGTTGGGATTATCCCCCTGCGGCGGAATGCCGGCGCCCGCCTTGGGCGATGCGGCGCCCTCGCTGGCGGTGCCGGCTGTCTCCAGCGGATCGGCGGCACCGGCGCTGGCGCCGGCGGGCGGCACGCCCGCGCCATGCTCCGCAGCCTTGTTGACGTTGTAGGGAAATTGCGCGGCCAGTCCGGCGCCGCGTTTAGCCGGGTCAGGTTTGGTCGTGGGCACGGCGCGCTCCCCGGCTCAATGCTTGCGCGAACCGAGCAGCTTGGAGACGGCGTAGCCGGCGGCCAGCGCGACCAGCAGCGATTTCCCGGGGCTCTGGCGCACGTAATTGCGGCCGGATTCAGTGAAGCGCTTGTAGGCAGCGTTCAACTGGTCGCCTTTGGCGCCCACCTGGTCGGTGATGCTGGTGATGTTGTCGGCGACTTTATCGATCGTGCTGTGCATGCCGGCGCGCAGGTCTTTGGCCGGGTTGTCGCTGCGGGTGATGTTGTTGTCCATGATTGGTTCCTCATCGTTCAGGTTGCAGTGGAAGGGTCAAGATAAGGCTGCACGCCTGCGTCCACCGTGCGCCACCTAACGATGTGCGCCTGCGAATTCTGGCAACCTGAGGTTGTCCCCGTTGAAAGGTGCCGCGTGATTCCTATCGACCCTGTCACGAGCGCCACCACGGTCACGCCGGCAACGCTGGGAGACCGTGTAGCGCCTGCCGCAGCCGCTGCTTCGCCCGCCAATACGACGCCGTCGGTGTCCTCGCTTGGGCTATTCCTGTCCAACCTGGTGCTGGCGCAGCGGCGCTTGCGCGAGCTGGCTGCGTCAGGCGGCGATGCTGCGGCATTTGCAGCAGCGGCCCAGCAGGTGGTTGAGAACATGAATGCCAACGCACCCGCCACCCTGGCCGCCGTGCTGACTTCGCAACAGGCGGCGCTTGGGCAGGCCGGGATCAATGTCGCCAGCGGCGGCACCTTGTCGGCAGACGAAGGCGCGCTGGCCGCGGCATTCAATGCGGCGCCGCAGCGTGCCATCGCGGGACTCGGCGACGCTGTCGGCGCGGTGGCCGACGCCGCCGCGGCTACCCAGCCCGGCGCCGGCGCGCTGGCGCTGCCAACCGCGGAAGACACATCGGCCACGGCATCCCCCAACCTGGCGGACCTGGCGACACAGCAGCGTATCGCTGCCGAGCAGGCGGCGGAAACACGGCGCATTGCCGCCGAAGCGCTGGCTGCCAACCAGCTGGAAGATACCCAGCAGCAGCGCGTTGCCGAAGCACAGGCTGCGGAAACCCGGCAGTTGCAAAGCACGCGGGAAGAAGACCTGGCCGCACAGGCGTTGGCCGACCGCCTCGACGCCGCACGCCGCGCCGCCCTGCAGGAAGCCGAAGCCAACCAGCTCGGCCTTACCAGGGCCGAACGTGCGGCGGCCGACCGGCTGGACACCGCGCGCCGCCTGGTCGCCGAGCAAGCCGAAACCGCCGAGGCGGAAGAACTGGTCGCCGCCCGGCTGGCGCTGGCCCGCCAGCAGGCTGCCGGCACCACCAGTGCCCTGCCTCCAGGCACTACCGCCGGCAATGCCCAGCCCGGCCCTGCCGGCACGACGGCAGGCGCCGCAGCCAATCCCTCGCCTACAGTGACGGCTGGCGAAGCGCCGCCTGCGCAAGCCGGCGCAAGCGCGAACGCACCAGCAACTGCGACCACTGTGCCTACGCCTGAGCAGGCCGCGACAACTGCCGCGCAACAATTGCGGGACGAACAGGCCGCGACAAGCGCCGCACGGACGCGACAGGTTCAGACCGAAGCTGCTGCAGCCCAGGCAAGGCGCACCGCCGATGACACCGAGCGCGCCCTTGCCGCCGCGACAAGCGATGCTCTTTCCCTGCAAGACCGGCTGACCGCCCAGCGCCTGGAAGAAGCCCGCGACACCGCCCGCGACGTGGCTGCCGAGCAGGCGGAAGACCGTCTCGAAGCCCGCCGCCAGGTCTTGCGCGAAGCCCAGGCCGCGGCGCAAGCTGCCGCCACACTGACCAGCAATGCTGCCATTGCCCCGCCGGGTGCGCCGCCCAACCCGGCCACCGCAGGCGCACCAGCCGCGCCACCTGGCGCCGTCCCTCCAGGCAATACCGCGGTCCGCCCACCGGAGGCGGCGGTCAGCGCTGCCGGCCCGCAAGTCAGCGGCGCAACTGCGACCGGCATTGCCGCCGGCCCTGGACCCGGCCCGGCCGCCGGCACCGGCATTGGCCAACCGGGCGCCACCAGCGCCGGCGCAACCGCCGCAGCCGCTGCAGCACAGGAAGCCGGTGCAGCCGCCGAGCGAGCCGCCCTGGCTGCCGAAGCAGCGCGCCGTGCCGCCGCCCCCACTGCGCCGCAAGCCCAACGCCTCCAAGCCGCCGACCCCGCCATTGCCGCCGCCGTGGCCGCCTACCGCACCGGCGATATTGCCGCCGCGGCCGGTCGCCCGCCTGCCGCCGCGCCAGCCATCGAACCGGTACCGGGCCCGGCGGCCGTGCCGGCCACCGCACCCGTCGCACCGGTCCAGTCGCGTCCCGTCCAGCGTTCAGCAGAGTCGGCTGCGGGGCGCAATGCCGGCGCGGGTGGACAGCCGGGCAACACCCCTGGCGGCGGTGCTGCCGGCGCAGGCACGCCGGGAGAAGGGGCAGCGGCTGGAGGTGCGCGCGGCGGCCGCCCTGCACCGGGTGCTCCGCCCGCGCCCGGTGCCCCTCCAGCTCCCGGCAGCCGTATTGACAACAATGCCTGAAAGCAAAGGGGCGTTGCCCGGACACATTAACTGATCTGTATCGTGCTCACCTGCGCTCCAGCCGGTCGCATAATCGGATGCATGATTTCCACCACCCGCCGTCGCCTGTTGCGCATCTTCTCCCTGCTGCCGGCCAGCGCCCTCGGCGTGCCAGCCGAGGCCGAGCCGCGGCCGGTCACGCTGATCGTCGGCGAAGCGTTGGACCCGAACGGCAAAGTGAAACCGCTGCGCCCCTGGCAGCAGCAGTTGTTCGAATACCTGGAGGCTGAACTCGGCGTGAAGTTCCGGCTCCGCATGTATCCCTGGGCGCGTGGCGAACGCAATGCCCGCAACGGCGCCGGCCTGGTTTTCGGCCTGCCCAAGAATCCGGATCGTTTACGCGACCTGCACTACAGCGAACCGGTCGCCAGCAACACCTTGTGGATCGTCACGCGCAGCGACGCCACGTTTTCCTTCGAATCGCTGGCCGACCTGAAAGGCAAGACCATCGGCGCCGTCCACGGTTACGGATACGGCGAAGAATTCGAACAATCGCGTAACAAATTGTTTCGTGTGGACGACGACATCCCTTCCCGCGCCACACGCCTGCGGCGGCTGCTGTTGAAGCGCGTGGACGCTGTGCTGCTTTACCAGCCAAGCTGGCAGAATGCAGCAGAAGTGGAAGCCGAATTGCGCGCCTTCGCGGCACCGCTGGTGCGCGAACTCCAACTGCCGCCGGGGCTGACGCTCAGCGTACTGCCTCGCCCTGTCCAGGCAGAAAACCAGCAGTTCTTCGCTATCTCCAAGGGCAAGGACGACGGCCTGATCGACCGCATCAACGCCGCCCTCGCCAGGCAGCAAAAGCGCGCCTCCCTCGCCAGGCCACCCCGAGCTTCATGATGCGCTGCGGCTTGCCGCGCCGCCCGGATTGTGGATAATCACGCCATCGACAAATAAAGGGAGACCCTTCGATGAAGCTGAAGCACTCGGTTGGCGCGGTGGCGCTGCTGGCAATGGCCGCTGGCGCCTGCGCGCAGGACATGGTGGTAAAGATCGGCCATAGCGGCCCACTGTCCGGCGCACAAGCGTTTTCCGGCAAGGACAATGAAAACGGCGCCCGCCTGGCCGTCGAAGAGCTGAACGCCAAGCCGATCACCGTCGGCGGCAAGAAGATCAAGTTCGAACTGATGTCGGAAGACGACCAGGGCGACCCCAAAGCCGGCGTCTCCGCCGCGCAGAAGCTGGCTGACGCCGGCGTCAAATACGTGGTCGGCCCGTACAATTCCGGCGTCGCCATTCCGGCCTCCCGCATCTATAACGAAGCAGGCGCCCTGATCGCGCCGGTGGCAACCAACCCGAAGTTAACGCAACAAGGTTACAAGAACATCTTTCGCATCAACGCCAGCGACACCCAGCTCGGCTCCAAGATGGCGCTCTACGCCGCCAACGAGCTGAAGGTCAAGAATGTCGCCGTGATCGACGACCGCACCGCCTTCGGCCAGGGCCTGGCGGAGGAGTTCAAGAAGCAGGCGCGCGCTTCCGGCCTGCAGGTCGCCGGCCACGAATACACCACCGACAAGGCGGTCGACTTCACCGCCATCCTGACCAAGCTGAAATCGAAGAACGTCCAGGCCGTATTCTTCGGCGGCTACGCGCCGCAAGGTGCACCGATGGCGCGCCAGATGAAGCAGCTGGGCATCCAGGCCAAGCTGCTGGGCGGCGACACCATCTGCACCGCGGAGATGGGCAAACTGGGCGGCGATGCAGTCGGCGAGAACGTGCTGTGCGCGCAGGGCGGCGCACTGCTGGAGAAAGCCGCTTCCGGTCCAGCCTTCAAGGCCAAGTTCAAGAAGCGCTTCAATGCGGAACCTGACGTCTACGCATCGGCCTACTACGATGCGGTGCTGATGTACGCCGCCTCGATGCAGAAGGTGAATTCGATCGATCCGGCCAAGGTCGGCGCCGACATTTCGGCCGGCAGCTACAAGGGCGTATCCGGCACTTACGCCTTCGATGCCAAGGGCGACATGAAGTCCTCGCCAGTCACCATCTTCAGCTTCAAGAACGGCCAGCCGGCCGCCATCGCAAGCTATTAAGAAGCATCCGTTCCGCCGGCAGGCTTTTCCGCGCTGACCCAGGCTATTGCAGCGGCATAGCCGGGCGGCGCGGGCAGGCTGGCGGCGGCGAATCCGGGCCACGGCCAGCGGCCGTAGGCCAGCCGGTAGCGCCCCTGCTCCAGCGCCAGCACGGACAGCTCCTGCAGATATCTGCCGATTCCCACCCCGATCGCCTTCAATACCGCTTCCTTGCCGACCCAGCGCGTGAAAAAATCCATCGGCGCGGCGCGCTCGCGCACTGTCAGCGCTTCTTCCTCCACGCACGACAGGCGGTGGTCCTGGCGTTCGATGTCGACACCCACCGGCCCCTGGCTGGACAAGGCGATCAAGGCATAATCGCCGGAGTGCGACACGTTGAACCACAGCCCCCGCACGCCGGCCAAAGCGGGTTTGCCGTGCCGGCCGCTACGCAACATCACCTCCGCAGGCGCGCAAGCCAGCGATTCGCCCAGCAGGCGACGCAGGGCGGCACGTGCCAGCACATAGCGGCGCTGCGCAGCCGGTGCGCGGAATTGCTCCGCCCGACTGCGTTCGGCGCCGTCCAGCAAGGCCCATGCCGGTTCCAGCGCGCCGTCGAGCCGCACGCGCCACACGCTCAAGCCGGCCGGCAGCGCCGCATCCAGTTTCTCAGGCAGCATGCAGGGCAGGATCGTTGAGCGGTACGTTACGCAGCCGCTTGCACAGGCCGAACATGGCCAGGCCCAGCACGCCTGCCGTGGCGCCCAGGACGAAGATGCCGGCGGTGGCCGACAACAGCTTGCCCAGCAAGCCGATGCCGATCGTGGCCAGCGAGTCACCGGCCGCATCCTGCGCAGCCCACAGGCCGTTGACGCGGCCCAGGTAGTGGTCCGGCGTATGCCCCTGCACCAGCCCGTACTGCAGCAGCGAGGCAATCGATACGCAGTAGCCGAAACAGGCCAGCAGCGCCAGCACGAAGGGAAACGCAGGCTGCACGCCCAACAGCATCAGGCAGGCGAATGCCGCCAGGCTGGCGACTATCATGGCGCGGCCGGGCCGCCGCAGCTGTTCGGTCCAACCGCTGACCACCGCGCCCAGCGTGGCCCCCAGCGACACCGCCGAATACATCAGGCCCAGTTCCAGCGCGCCGGGCGCCATGGCGGGAAACAGCACGCGCACCGCCGTGGTCAGCGTGACCAGCGTGCCGACCAGCACTGTTGCGGCCAGCACCGGGCTGGTCGACAGGAAGCGCACGCCGTCAACCAGCGCGCGCAGCGGGTGCTCGTCGCCCGCATGCTGCGGCAGCATGGCAGGCAGGCGCAACAGGGGCAACAACGTCAGGCCGGTGCCGATGGCGACAATGGCATAGGCCCAGCCCACGCCGGCAGCCGCGATCAGGACGCCGCCGATGGCCGGCGAGATCACCGTCGCCAGCCGCATCGAGACCATGCTGATGGCGCGCGCCTGCATCAGGTTCTCGCGGCCGACGATGGCGGGCATGCAGGCCAGCAGCGCCGTCACGCCCAGGGCGCCGAAGAAGCCGTCCCATGCCGACAACAGGCACACCGCCCACAGCGCCGGCGCCGGCAGCCAGGCGTTGGCCGCCAGGCCGACGAAACCCAGCCCGCAGATGGCGCGCGCCAGCAGGATCAGCCTGCGGCGGTCGTAGCGGTCGGCCAGCACGCCGCCCAGCAGCAGCCCGGCGAACATGCCGCCGCCTTCCAGCGCCAGCGCCAGTCCCACCTGCAGGCTGTCGCCGGTCAGGGCGTACACCTGCATCGGCACCGCCACCGACAGCATGCCAAGTCCCAGCAGCGAGATGGTGCGGGCGATAAACACGCTGCGGAAGTCGCGGTTGCGCCGCAGCAGGCCAAGGTCGACAAACAGTTTCTTGCTCATTTCCATTTCTTCCTTCATGCGCTGCGCCGCTGGCGCAGCTGGAGCCGCTGCTCTGCGCTGCCGATGGCGCGGTCCAGCAGCGGGCCAAGGGTTTCCAGCGATTGCGGCGACAGGATGTTTTCGTGCGAGCAGTGCGCCAGGTGGTGCACCTCCAGGTCCGTCGCGTGCCGGTGCCATGCCTCGACCGGACGGATGTACTCCGGCAGGGACTGGCCGGCGATGAACAGCGTGACCGGTCCGTCGTAGTCCGGCGTGCGCGTCTGCGCCAGCAGGCGCACGGCGTCGCGATAGTTGGCGAAGACCTGCTCCAGCATGGCCGCCTTCTCCTGCCGCAGCACTTCATCGGTTTCGCCGTCGTAGGCATCGCCCAGCAGTCGCTCCTGTTCGCGTTCCGCGCCCAGCGCCGCTTCGGCTCCCTGCGGGTCGGTCCAATCGTGCACCTCGGCCGGATAGGTGTCGAGCAGGCCGAGGAAGCTGACTTCCTCGCCCTGCGCCCGCAAGCGCTCGGCCACGCCGTAGGCTACCGTGCCGCCCAGCGAGTAGCCCAGCAGGTAGTAAGGGCCCTGCTGCTGCACGCCGCGCACGATCTCCACCTGCCGGTCCAGCAGCGCTTCCATGTCGCGGCTGGCGGCCACCAGGCCGTGCGGACGGGGCGACTGCAGGCCGACGATGGCGCGCCCGCCGCCAAGGTAGCGCGACAGCACGCTGTACTGCCATGCGAAGCCGGAACCCGGATAGAAGCAGATCAGCGGCGGTCCGTCGCCCTGGCGCAGCTGGATCACCTCGTCGAAGCCGTCGGTGCCGAAATCGTTGACCATGCCCTGTCCGTTCAACAGGGCCGCCAGGCGCGCCACCGTCGGCGCCGTCATCACCTGGCCCACCGTGATGCGCCGCTGCAGCGTGCGCCGGACTTCCGCCGCCAGCTTCATGGCAAGCAGCGAATGCCCGCCGATGGCGAAGAAGTCGTCGTCGGCGCCGACCGCCCCGGTCCCCAGCACGCGCGCGAACACTTCGGCCAGCCGCTCTTCCAGCCCGCGCGCCGGAGCCCGGCCGGCCGGCTTGCCGCTGCGGGCCGGCAGCGGCAATGCCTTGCGATCAAGCTTGCCGTTGGCGCTGAGCGGCAGGGCCGGCAGCTCCATCACGGCCACCGGCACCATGTGCGACGGCAGGCGCGCCGCCAGTGCACTGCGCAGCTGTTCCCCGTCCGGCCTGGCATCGGCCGTTGCCACCACATAGGCCAGCAACTGGCGCACATCCGCGCCACCGCTGTCGCCGCCCAGCACTGCGGCTTGCACTGCCGCTTCGGCCACGCCCGGCTGCTCGCGCAGGGCCGCCTCGATCTCGCCCAGCTCGATGCGCTGGCCACGGATCTTCAGCTGGTCGTCGGCACGGCCCAGGTATTCCACGATGCCGCCTTCCAGCCAGCGCACGATGTCGCCGGTGCGGTACAGGCGAGCGCCGGCCACGAACGGGTCGGCCACGAAACGCGCCGCGGTCAGCCCCGGCTTGCCGATATAGCCATCGGCCAGCTGGATGCCGCCCAGGTACAACTCACCGGTCGCCCCTGGCGGGACCTGGCGCAGCCAGCGGTCCAGCACACGCAGCTGGGTATTCCAGACCGGACGCCCGATCGGCACGCCGGCCCCTCCCTGCCCCATATCCCCGAAGGCGGGCATGTAGCTGACGTCCACCGCAGCTTCAGTCGGGCCATACAGGTTATGCAGCGCTGCTTCACTGTGCTGCGCGAACTCGCGCGCCAGCGCCTTGCCGAGCGCCTCGCCGCTGCAGAAGACCAGGCGCAGGCTGGCGCAACGGCGTTCTTCCAACTCCGACAAGTGGCCGGCAAACACCGACAGCATCGACGGAACGAAGTGCAGGCAGGTGACGCCGTGCCGCTCGATAGCCTGGACCAGCACGGACGGGTCGCGATGCGCGTCCGGCTCCGCCAGCACCAGGCAGGCGCCCTGCATCAGCGGCCAGAAGAACTCCCACACCGACACATCGAAGCCGCAGGGGGTTTTCTGCAATACGACATCTTCTTCTCGCAACTGGTATTCGTACTGCATCCATGCGATGCGGTTGTAGATCGCCTTGTGCGGCACCATGGTGCCCTTCGGCCGGCCAGTGGTACCGGAGGTGTAGATCACGTAGGCCGGATGCGCCGGCGTGACCTTCACATCCAGCTGCGGCGCATACACGCCAAGGCCGGCCAGTTCGTCGAAGCACAGCAGCGGCGCGGCGGCCGATGCGAAGCGCCCGGCGTGGCCGCTGTCGGTGACCAGCAGGCGCGGAGCGGCATCGGCCAGCATGTAGGCCAGGCGGTCGGCCGGATAACCCAGTTCCAGCGGCAGGTAGGCGGCGCCTGCTTCGATCACGGCCATGATGGCGATGCTGAGGCGCACCGAGCGAGGCAACGCCACCGCCACGATGTCGCCCGCCTGCACTCCCTGCTGCACCAGCTGTGCTGCCAGGATGCAGACCTGGCGCCGCGTCTCGACGTAATCCAGTTCGCAGCGCGTGTCGGCCAGCGCTGGACGATACGGCGTGCGCCGCACCTGGGCAGCCAGGACGTCGCGCAAGGTAAGCGCGGACAGGTCGACCCTGGTTTCGTTGGCGGCATCCAGCAACTGCTGCTCGCCCGGCGTCAGCAGCGGGTAGTGCGATAGCGGCAACTGCGGACGATCCAGCGCCGTGCGCAGCACTTGCGCCACGCGCTGTGCCAGCGCAGCGGCGTCGACGGCGGCGCCGCGCTGCTCGACCAGCAACGTCAGGCGCTCGCCGGGCAGCACCAGCAGGGCCAGCGGATAGTGGCTGTAGCCACGGTTGACCACTTCGCCGACGCGCAGCGGCTGTCCGTCGCATCCCGGCAGCTCCTGCGCCAGGTAGCCGTTGTCCGGGTAGTTTTCCACCACCAGCAGCGTGTCGAACAGGGCCGCCGCGCCGGCCACGCGCTGGATCGCCGCCAGCCCCAGCCCGTCGTGCTCCATCATGGCGATATGGCGGCGCTGCAGCGCCGGCAGCTGGTCCCACAGGGGCCGCGCCGCATCGAGACGGGCGCGCACCGGGATCGTGTTGAGGAACAGGCCAACCTGCTGTTCGATGCCGTCGATCTCGCCGTGGCGGCCCGAAACCGGGCTGCCGAACAGCACGTCGCCGCGGCCGGCCATCGTGCCCAGCACCAGGCCCCAGACGGCCTGCATCAGCACGTTGAGCGTGATGCCGCGGCTGCGCAATTCCTCCTGCAGCTTCGCCGTCAGCGACGCCGGCAGCTGCAGCATGGACTCCTGCACCGGCGCGGCTTCCGCGGCGGAGTCGAACAGCAGCAACGGCTCCGCGTCCCGCAGGTCGGCGCGCCAGGCGGTCTCCGCGGCTGCGGTATCGCGTTGCGCCAGGCGTTCCAGCAGGCTTTCGTAGCTGGCCCGCAGCGGGGCAAACGCGACGCCAGGCTGGCGGTACGCCGCCAGCAGGTCGCGCAGCAGCAGCGGCGTGGACCAGCCATCGATGACCAGGTGGTGCACGACCAGCAGCAGCACATGGCGGCGCGGCGCCAGGGTTACCAGGGCGGACTGCAGCATGCCGCCGAAGCGCGTGGTCGAGCCGTCTTGCGCCAGCAAGGCGGACTGCAGAGCGAGCAACCGCGCCTGGGCCTCCGCTTCCGGCAGGCGGCTGAAGTCGTGCTGCCGCCACGGCCAGGCCGGCATTGACTCTGCCGCCGGCATCACGAACAGCGGCCGCTCTGCCGCATCGAGGTCGAACATGCCGCCCAGCTGCGGGTAGCGCAGCATCAGCGCGCCAAGCGCGCGTTGCAGGCGGGCCGCGTCGACTTCTCCTTCCAGGTGCAGCAATGTGAACGCGTTATAGCTGCCCTGCCCTTGCGCCGTTTGCGCATGGAACAGCATGCCCGCCTGCAGCGGCAGTACGGGCAGGACCGCGCCGTGCGCACCATGGCGGCGCTGCAGCAGTTCGCGCTGCTGCGTGGTCACCGCGTCGGGCAATGGCAGCGCCGGGGAAGCTGCGGCATCAGGTACGGCAAATGGCGCCAACTGGCCGGCCATGGCTTGCGGCGTGCGCTGCGCGAACACAGCGGCCGGGCGCAGCAGGTAGCCGCAGTGGCGCAGGGCGGTGCACAACATGATGGCGGAAATGCTGTCGCCTCCGAGGGCGAAAAAGTCGTCGCCGGGCGCGACATGGGGGAGCTTCAGCACTTCGGCCATGGCGCCCGCCACCAGCAGGGGCAGCGGCCCGGCTGCATCGTCCTGCGCGGCCGGCTCTCTTGCGGCAGCTGCCTGCGGGGCCGGCAGCTGCTTGCGGTCCACCTTGCCGCTGACATTGCGCGGAAACTTGTCGAGAACGACCAGCGCAGACGGCACCATATAGTCAGGCAGGGACTGCCGCAGTGCCGCCAGCAGTTCGGCGCCCCAGGTAGCGCGTCCCGACTCGTCCAGGCCCGGCACCACGCAATAGCCAACCAGGCGATGCGTATTGTTGACCGCCTGCGCCAGCACCACCACGCTTTCCACCCCGGGCAGCAGCGACAGCGCGTTTTCCACTTCGCCCAGCTCGACACGGTAGCCGCGTACCTTGACCTGGTCGTCGCCGCGGCCGAGGAATTCCAGCCGGCCGGCGTGGTTCCATCGCACCAGGTCGCCGGTGCGGTACATGCGGCTGCCAGGCTCGCCGAACGGGCACGCCACGAAGCGCGCGGCACTCAGGCCGCCGCGCGCCAGGTATCCCAGGGCCAGGCCTGCGCCGCTGATATACAGCTCGCCCGCCACGCCGACTGGCACCGGCATCAGGCGCGCGTCCAGCACGTGCGCCACCGTATTGCCGATCGGGTGGCCGACCACCGGCTGCTCGCTGTCGGCCAGCGCGGCGCGCAAGGTATCCACCGTGTATTCGGTCGGGCCGTACAGGTTGTGCGCCTGCAGGCCCGGGAAGGAGCGCAGCTGCCGCCACAGGGCCGCCGGCGCCGCTTCGCCGCCGATCAGCAGGAGCGTGGGCTGGTGCCGGCCCGGCGCCATCAGGCCATTGCCCAGCATCTGCGCCAGGAAGGACGGCGGCAAGTCCATCGCGTCGATACCGATGCGCTCGACTTCCTGCACCAGGCCGTACGCATCGCGCCGCATCTCTTCGTCGAATACATGCAGTTCCTGGCCAAGCAGCATCCAGAACAGTTGCAGCCAAGATGAATCAAACGAGAATGAATGGGTGTGGGCGGCGCGCAGGGCGCGGCCGGGATGGCGCGCTGCCACTGCGGCCAGCGCAGGTTCGTAGACCGACTCCTGGTGCGCCAGGAACAGGTTGAGCAGGGCGCCGTGCGTGTTCATGACGCCTTTCGGCCGCCCTGTGCTGCCCGAAGTGAAGATGATATAGGCCACGCTGTCGGCCGGCAGCGGCCCGCCCCGCTCCTCCTCGCTCAGCGGTGCGCGGGACAGCTGGTCCAACGCAGCATGCGCGGCGGCACTGTCGACATCGATGCGGGCAACGCCCGCCGGCAGCTCGACGGCAACCGCGCTGGTGGACAGCAGCAGGACAGGCGCGGCATCCTCGCACATCATGGCGATGCGCTCCGCAGGGTAGTCCAGGTCCAGCGGCAGGAACACTGCACCGCATTCCATCACCGCCAGCATCGCGACCACCGATCCGGCCGAACGCGGAATCGCAACCGCTACCACGCGGCCGGGGCCGGCGCCCTGGGTGCGCAGCAGGCGCGCCAGCCGCGCGACACGGCCCGCCAGTGTGGCAAAGCTCAGGCTATCGCCGCCGCACGCCAGCGCCAGCGCATCCGGCCGCGCCGCCGCTTGCCGCGCCAGCATTGCGGACAGGCGGTCCACGTCGGGCGGCGCGACCTCCGGTCCGCGCGACCAGGCGCCGATCGCGGCCAGTTCAGCCCCGGTGGCGGGCGCCAGTGCCTGCAGCTCGCGTTGCGGGTCCGCCAGCCATTGCTGCAGCATGCCGGCCAGCCTGGCGACATGCTGTTCCAGCTCGGCCACCTCGTAGCGTGCCGCGTCGGCGCGCAATTCGAGCGAGATTTGCTCGGCGACCTGCAGGTTGAATTCCAGGTCGTCCACCGGCCCGGTGGCCAGGTGATGCGTCAGGCCCTGCAGGCCAGCCAGGTCCAGCCGGTAATCGAACATCTTGAAATTGACCAGGGCACCGTACAGTTTGCGCCCGGTCCCGACCAGGCCCGCATCGCGCTGGATCTGCTCTGCCTCGTAGCGCTGGTGCGGGCGCACCGCCTGGGCGGCAGCGCGGAAGGCGCGCGCCACCGCGAACCAGTCCATGCCGCCCGCCATCTCGACCGTCAGCGGCAGCACGTTGACGGCCGGCGCGAGCGCGTTGATGGCGCGCGAGCCCATGCGGCGCATGAACGGCATGCCGATGGCCTGCCGCCTCTGGCCTGTCATGCGATAAAGATAAGCGGCCAGCAAGCCATGCAGCAGGTCTGGCACGGCCAGGCCGGCAGCGGCGGCCTGGCGCTGCAGCGCGGCGGCCGTATCGGCCGGGAATTCCCACGCCACGCTGCGCGCCCGGCCGGACGGTGGCGCATTGCGCAGCGACAGGCTGGTAGCCGGCGGCAGGGTTTCGCAGAAGCCGGTCCAGAAGGCCCGGTCGCGCTCACGCGCGTCGCTGCGCTGGTAAGCCTCGTATTCCTCGACCGCCACTGCCACAGGAATGAACGGTGACGGCGCAGCCCCCGCGCCGGCTGCGAGGGCTGTGTAGTGGGCGGCAATGCGCCGCGTCAGCGCCAGGAAGCTGAAGCCGTCCAGCATGATGTGGTGGAAGCGCTGGTACCACAGCCAGTGATCCTGGCCGACCTGGAACAAAGCCTGGCGGTAGTTCGCATGGCCGGCCGACAGGTCGAACGGCGCGGCCATGTCGTTGCGCATCCAGGCATCGGCCTGCTGCAGCGCGCCGGCATGGCCGCGCAGGTCCAGCAGCTCCGGCGGTTCGATGGCTTCTGCTGTGGAAGCAGAATGCAGCTGCTGGCGGGCGCCTGCATCGGTGTCGACATAGCGGGCGGTCACCGTGTCGGCTTCGGCCAGGCCAAGCCGGATCGCGCGCGACAGCAGCTCCGGCTGCAGCGCGCCGCGCACTTCGATGCAGTGGGCAATGACGTAGCCCTGTTTGTTCTCGGCCACCTGGTCGGCCAGCCAGATGCCAAGCTGGCTGCCGTTCAGCGGCAGGTATTGCTGGTCCATGGGCTTTCCTCAGGCGCGGGCTGCGAACGGGTTGACGGTGTGCCAGTGGCGCTCGATGTAATCGACGCACTCGCTGCGCGGTGCCGGTCCGTGCTGCACCTGCCAGCCGGCCGGCTGCGCGGCGAATTCGGGCCACAGGCTGAATTGGCCAGCGCCGTTGCGCAGCACCGTGAACCGGTAGCTTTCGTCGTCAAAAGGATTGTTCGTGTTTTCGTAGCTCATGATTGTTGGGTCTCGTCAAAAGTCTTTCATCAATTCGCAAAGCCCTTCCAGCAGGCCGTCGCGCCAGCACAGCCAGTCGTGGCCGCCGCGCACTTCGCGCAGCATGGCGTGGTGGCCGGCGGCGCACAGCGCCTGGTGGAAGGAGCGATTCGGGCCAAGCATCTCGGTTTCGTAGCAGCCAATCTCCAGCAGGAAGCGCAATGGCTGGCCGGCGGCCGGCCCTTGCGCCACCGAGCCGGCAAGCCAGCCGCCGCTGGCGGTATCGGATGGATCGGGCCACCAGAAGGAGCCCGACTGGCTCAGCACATTGCCAAAGCGCGCCGGCCAGTGCAGTGCCGCATAGGCCGCCGCCAGGCCACCGAAGCTCTGTCCCGCGACAACAGTGCGGCCAGGCAGGGCGCTGAAGGGTTCCAGCGCGTGCGCGGCGGGCAGCAGCTCCTGCTGCAGGACTTCCCAGAACGGGGCGTGGCATGGCAGCTCCAGCGCGCGCCGTTCGGGCGTCACGGCATCGACCAGCAGGTAGACCGCGGGCGGCAGCGTCCCTTGCGCGGTCAGTATGTCCAGCGCCCCGAACAGCGGCATCTGCCGCGCCCAGTATTGGCCGTCGAGCATGACCACCAGCGGTGCATCGCCCGCTGCTTGCGGCGCCGTACGGTAGATCCAGCTATCCCGGTCAATATTCAGCGCTGCGCTCCGCCAGCGATGCTCGTGCAGGCGGCCTTGCGGCGGGCCGGCCTGCGCCCAGGCCGGATGGTTCGCGGCATCCGGCAGCACCAGAGGCGACAGTGGCAGGCCCCAGCTGCCGCCGTGGGCCGGCCCGCGATTCAGCGGATCGGCCTGGGCACTGGTCTCCATCAAACCGACCCACCAGCGACGCAGCGCCGGGCCACCGCCATCCTGCGGCGCCTGCTGGCCCGCGCCCACCGGCATCAGGAAGTAGCTGCCCCGCCAGTCCAAAGGCAGCCGGGTGCTCCAGCTCCACACGTCGGTGCCGGGATGGTGGCGCATGACGGCCGGCCAGGCACTGGGATGCGGCGTGTGCGAATACACGTCGATGTAGACGGCCTGCGTCTGCGCCGCGGCCGGCGCACGCCACAGGAAAGTGATGGCGGCATCTTCGGCAAAATCCAGCAGCGGTGTGCCGCGCGCGGCGACCTCGTCCCACCACGCAGGGCTGCCAAGATCGGCACGCTCCATCATGCCTGGCGCTCCTGGGGAAAAGCCGGTTCCGGCGCGGCTGCTGCTACCGCCGCCGCCCACACGCTGTCCACGGGGCCGCTGCGGGCACGGCGGGCCGCCAGGCGCGCCGCCCATGCCAGCAGCAACGCCAGCACCAAGGCCGTCAGGTCGACTCCCACCGCGCCCATGCTGCCGTGCGCCCACATGCCGAGCGAAGGCGCCAGGCGCGCCAGCAGCGAGGTGGCGGGAATCGCGAAGCCGGCCAGGGCGCACAGCGCGAGCAGTTCCGGGGCGGCGCGCGCGGAACCGCGCCGGAAGGCCCAGGCCACGCAGGCCAGGAATACGACGTAGTAGGACGCCATCAGCACCGCATTGAGGTTGCCCGCCGCTGCATGCAGCCACTTGGCCGCCAGCAAGGCTGCCGCCACGCCGGCCACGCTGCCAAGGCAGACGCCCACCGTGGCGGCGGCCAGGACGGCCGTGCGGCGCGGCTGGACCGGCGGGCCCTGGTCGCGCAGCTGGTTCTTGCGGCGCTTCTCAACCCACAGCAGGTTGCCCGAATAGAACAGGAACGCCCCGGACAGGCCGAAAGCGAAGTACACCCAGCGCATCCAGTCGCCGCCGTAACTGCCGAAATGCAGGGCGAAGAATGGCGCCACGATGCTGCTCCACGTATCGCTTTTGGTGGGCAGCATGCTGGTGTTCAGCACCTGCCCGGTGTATGGATCCATCAGCAGGTAACCGGAGACTGCGCCGCGCACCACGTAGTCCTCATTGGCCACGCCGACGCGGACCAGGGGACGCGGGCTTTCCAGGTCCATGAACAGCATTTCCGTCACCTCGAAACCCGGCGCTTCCTGCTGCGCCAGGCGAACCAGCTCGCTGGCCGGTGCCAGCTTGCTCACGTCGCCCGGCCCCGGCGTTCCGCTCGGGCGTACCCACATCTTCTGCTCGCCGTACACCACGTGCTGCAGGCTGTCGTAGAACTGGTCGTGGAAGGCGAACACGATCACCGTCAGGCTGATCACGAGGTGGAACGGCAGGCTGGCGATGCCGATCACATTGTGCGCATCGAGCCAGAAGCGCTTGCGGTTCTTGCCCTTGCGCAGGGCGAAGAAGTCCTTGACCAGCGTCGGCAACAGCAGGACCACGCCCGACACCAATGCCAGGAAGTACAGCACGCCCGCCACGCCCATCAGGTACACGCCCAGGTATTCGTCGCCCAGCGTGCCGGGAATTCCGCCGGTGCGGTGCAGCATGTCGACCAGTTCGCCGAACAGGGACGGCCGCACCTCCTGCGCCGCCAGCTTGCCTTGCTCGTCCAGGCTCGCCTGCCAGCGCATGGCATTCAGGTCGATGTCGCGCCCCGCATGGCCCGCGCTCCAGGTCACCGGCGCCGGATTGTTCTCGTGCCGCAGCACGTGAAGCGTGAATTCCTCGCGCGCAGCGGGATGGGCCGCCAGCACTTCGCGCACGACGCTGTCGACCTGCTGCGGCGCCAGTGCGCCGGCCAGGGCGGCTGGAGCGCTGACCCAGCGCTCCAGCGGGTGCTTGAACATGGTCAACGCACCGCCGAAGAAGCCGATGAACAGCAGGATGCCGGCGCAGATGCCGGTCCAGGTGTGGAGGGATTGGTAAATGCGAAGGATGTCGCTACGGACTTTCATGGCTTACCCCAGGGTGGAACGGACATAGAACAGCAGGCTGTAGGCGGCCACATTGGCGCCGCTCAGCCACAGCACGGCGCGCAGGCCGCTGCGAAACAGGTAGACCGTGGAGAAAACGGCCATCCACAGCGGCGCCATGATCCACATGACGAACTGCGCCTTCTCGCGGGCGTTGATGCCGCCGGGACCGGCCCAGGCGAACAGCCCGGCCAGGGCCAGCGCCAGCGCGGCGCCCAGCACCGCACCGGCAAAGGTCTTGCTCCACCAGTCGGGCCGGATCGCATCGGGTTTGGCGCTCATGGTTTTCCTTTCAACAGGGAGGCGAATGGCAGCAGGCTGAAAGCCAGCATGCTCACGACAATCCACGCGAACACCGCCGCCAGCGGCGACAGCGCGATGCAGGCAGCGGCCAAGGCCAGCAGCAGGGCCAGCGCGCCGGCTGCCACGCCGAGCGGGCCAACCGGTTGCGCCAGCCAGCCCTGGTGGCGGTGGCTGAGGTACAGCAGGCAGCAGCCCGCGATGTCAAGCAGCAGGAACAGGATCATGTGCAAATGCCCGACGTCGGCCGAGTTCAAGGATGGAGAGATAGAAAAGCGGCACCAGGAACACGCCCAGGGCCGTGGAAACCAGGACGCCGCCCAGCACGCTGGCGCCGATGGCCTGCTGCGCCGCCGCGCCGGGTCCGCTGGCCAGCACCAGCGGCACGATGCCGGCGCCGAACGCCAGTGACGTCATCAGGATCGGCCGCAGGCGCTGGCTGGCGGCGGCCGTGACGGCGGCCCAGGGCCCCTGCCCCGCACGCACCGCCGCTTCGGCGAATTCGACGATCAGGATCGCGTTCTTGGCCGACAGGCCGACCGTGGCCAGCACGCCGACCTGGAAGAAGATGTCGCGCTCGAGGCCCAGCAGGCCGGCGCCCGCCACCGCCCCCAGCACTCCCGGTGGAATCGCCAGCAGCACGCAGAACGGGATCGACCAGCTGCCATACAGCCCGGCCAGGCAGAGGAACACGAACAGGACCGATACCGCATACAAAAGGGGCGCTTGGCCGCGCGACAGCTGGTCCTGGTAAGACAGCCCGCTCCATGCCAGGCGGCTGGAAGGCTGCTGCGCCACCAGCGCCTCGATGCGTGCCATCGTCTCGCCGGAACTGGCGCCGGGCGCACCGGCGCCGCTGATGTGCACCGCCGGCAGCCCGTTGAAGCGGCGCAGCTGCGTCGGGCCGCTGTCCCAGCGCGTACCGGCGAACGCGGACAGCGGCGTCATGGCATTGCCGCTGCCGCGCACCGACCAGTGCTGCAGGTCGTCCGGCGCGGCGCGCCATTGCGCATCCGACTGCACCAGCACCTTGCGCACGCGGCCTTCGTGCAGGTAATCGTTGACATACACGCCGCCCCAGGCGGCGCCCAGGGTGCTGTTGACGTCGTCCAGGCTGAGGCCGAGGGTCAGCGCCTTGGCCTGGTCGATGTCGATGCGCAGCTGGGCCTTGCTTTCGCTGCCGTCGGCCTCCGCATACATCACGCCGGGCAGTTCCCCGGCCCTGGCCGCCAGCTCGGCGGCACGCCTTGCCAGCACCTCCGGCGTCGCACCGGAGATATCCTGCAGCCAGAATTCGAAGCCGCTGGCCTCCCCCAGGCCGTCGATCGGCGGCGGCACCATGGCAAACACCCGCGCATCGCGCAGCTTGCCCAGCGCGCTGGTGGCGCGTGCGGCAATCGCCTGCGCCGAGTTTTCCGCGCCCCGGCGCTGCGACCAGTCCTTCAGGTTGACGAAGGCCATGCCGGCATTCTGGCCGGCGCCGCCCATGCCCATGCCGGCAATGGTGTACACCATCGCGACGTTGTCCTTCTCGCTCTCGCGGAAATGGCGTTCGACCTGACGCGCCAGTTCGGCCGTGCGCGGATAGGTGGCGCCGGCCGGCAGCGCAAAACGCACCATCACCGTGCCCTGGTCGTCGACGGGGATGAAGGATGCGGGGAGGCGCTGGTAGCCCCAGGCGGCCGCCCCCAGCAACACGGCGTACACCGCGCCCAGGCGCCAGCGGCGGCCGGGCAATTTTTGCAGCAGCCCGTCGTAGCGCCGCTGCAGCGCCGCCATGGCGCGCGCAAATCGCCCGTCCGCACCGTGCGCCGCGGCGGGACGCAGCAGCGCTGCGCACAGCACCGGCGTCAGGCTGATCGCCACCAGCACCGACAGCGCCATGGCGGTGACCAGCGTGACGGAAAACTGGCGGTAGATCACGCCGACCGAACCGGGGAAGAAGGCCATCGGCAGGAATACCGCGCCCAGCACGATGGCGATGCCGGCCAGCGCACCCGTGATGCCGCGCATCGATTGCAGGGTCGCTTCGCGCGCGCCGATGCGCTGTTGCGCCATGATGCGCTCGACGTTTTCCACCACGACGATGGAATCGTCCACCAGCAGGCCGATCGCCAGCACCATCGCAAACAGCGTCAGCGTATTGATCGAGAAGCCGGTCAGGGCCAGCACGCCGCAGGTGCCAAGCAATACCACCGGCACCGTGATCACGGGCACCAGCGTGGCGCGCCAACCCTGCAGGAAGACGAACATCACCAGCACCACCAGCAGAACCGCTTCGGCCAGGGTCAGCGCCACCTGGCGGATCGACAGCTTGACGAAACGCGTGGCGTCCTCCGGATAGGCTACTTCCACGCCGGCCGGGAAGGATGGCTGCAGCGCCGCGATGCGCTCGCGCACGCCGGCTGCCGTGGCCAGGCCGTTGGCGCCCGGCGCCAGCATGACCGCGAAGCCAGAGGCCGGCTGGCCGTCCAGGCGCGAAGCGGCGCCGTAGGATTCACTGCCGACCTCCACCCGCGCCACATCGGCCAGGCGCACCACCGCGCCGTCCGGGCGGGTCTTGACGACCAGGTCGCGGAACTGCTGCGGCGTCTTCAGGCGCGACAGCGCGGTGACCGACACGTTCAGCGCCTGCCACGCCGGCGCCGGACGCGCACCCAGTTCACCCACCGGCACCTCGGTATTCTGGCTTTCGATGGCGCGCACCACGTCGGCCGGCATCAGGCCGAAGCTGTGCAGCTTATGTGGATGCAGCCATACGCGCATGGCATACGGCGAGCCGAAATTGCGCACTTCGCCGACACCGGGAACGCGGCTGACCGCATCGATCACCTGGCTGCTCATCCAGTCCGCCAGCGCAGCCTCGCCCAGCGTGCCCTGGCGGTCGCTGAACACCACCACCATCAGGAAGCTGTTCTGCATGGCCGTCACGTTCAGGCCATTCTGCTGCACCGCGCGCGGCAGGCGGTAAGCCAGCTGGTTCACCTTGTTCTGCACTTCAAGCTGGGCCAGCGCCGGATCGGCGCCCTGCTCGAAGGTCAGCATGATCTCCGCTTCCCCCGCCGAGCTGCTGCTGGCATCGAAATACGTCAGGTGCTTGAGGTTCTTCAGCTCCTGCTCCAGCACCTGCACCACGCTGTGCTCGACCACCTGGGCCGATGCGCCCGGATAGCTGGCCGACACCCGCACCGTGGGCGGTGCGATGTTGGGATACTGCGCCACCGGCAGCAAGGCCAGCGCCAGCAGCCCGCCCAGCATGATCACTGCCGCCAAGACCCAGGCCAGCACCGGCCGGGCGATGAAGAAACGCGCCACCACCGCTTAGCCCTCGTGACCTGGCAGGGCCGGAGCGGAAGCCGCACCCAGCGCCGCGCCGCGCCACTCAACCGCCGTGACGCGCGTACCGGGCGCCGCCTTCATGGCGCCTTCCACAATCACGCGTTCCCCGGCCCGCACGCCCGACAGCGCGGCCCAGCGCCCCTGGTGGCTGCCGGCCAGCACCAGCTCGCGCGGCTCGACCTCGCCTTTGGCGTTGACCACCAGCGCCGAGGCCTTTTCCCCTTCGCCCAGGCGCACGGCCTGCTGCGGCAACATCACCACTTCCGGCTGCACGCCGTGCTCGACGCGCGCCCGCACGTACATGCCCGGCACCAGCAGCCGTTCCGGATTGGGGAAGCGTGCGCGCAGCGTCACCATGCCGGTCTGCTGGTCCACCTGCATGTCGGCGAACTGCAGCTCGCCGACATGCGCGTACTGGCTGCCGTCTTCCAGCGCCAGCGTCACGGCGCGCGCGCCCGGCTTCAGGCTGCCGCTGTGCTGCGCGCGCTGCAAGGCCAGCATCTGCTGGCTGGACTGCACCACGTCCACGTAGACCGGATCGAGCTGCTGCACGCGCGCCAGCGGTTCCTGCTGTGCACGCGACACCAGTGCGCCTTCTGTCGCTTCCGCGCGCCCGATGCGGCCGGCGATGGCGGCACGCACCTCGGTGCGCTGCAGGTCGATTTCCGCCGCCCGCAGCGATGCCTGGCGTGCGCGCACACGGGCCAGGCCCTGCTGGTAGTTGGCTTGCGCCAGGTCGTGGTCCTGCTGCGTTACCGTGTGCGAGTCCAGCAGGCGCGCGTAGCGCTCGGCGATCACGCGCAGGTTGACCAGGCTGGCCTTCTCCAGCGCCAGCTCGGCGCTGGCCTGCTCCTGGCGCGCCGCATAGCTGGCACTGTCGATGCGGTACAGCAGTTGCCCGGCCCGCACGTCGGCGCCTTCCTCGAAATAGCGCCGGACGATGACGCCGTCGACCTGCGGGCGCACTTCCGACACGCGCACGGCCGCCACGCGGCCCGCCAGCTCGCTGTTCAGCGGCAGCTTTTCCAGCGCCAGCGTGGCCACGGCCACTTCCGGCACCGCCGGCGCGGGCGGCTTCTCTTCCTTTGCGCCGCAGGCGGCCAGCAGCAACAGGGCCGGCAGGTACTTCATGAATTGCATAATTGCTCCAGTTCGGTCATGCGGCCAGCGTGGCTCCACCGTCGACGACCAGGTCCTGCATGGTGATATGGCTGGCCAGGTCGGAGGCCAGGAAAACAATGGTGTTGGCAATCTCGCGCGCGGTGGCGATCTTGCGCAGCGGGATGCCGAGCTTGAACTGCTCGGGCAGGCCGGCGATGGTGCGCCGCATGCCCTCCTCGTCCGGCAGCATGGAACGCAGCATCGGCGTATCGGTGGAACCGGGCGACACCAGGTTGCAGCGCACGCCGTACTGCGCCAGTTCCAGTCCCGCGCAGTGGCTCAGGCTCACCAGCGCCGACTTGGACGCGCAATAGGCCACCATGTTCAGGCGCGGCACGTGCGCCGCGTTCGAGGCCACGTTGACGATGCTGCCGGAACGCTGCGCCTTGAACTGCGGCAGCAGCCGGCTGAGGATGTGGAACACCCCGCTGACGTTGATGTCGAAACAGGCCTGCCAGTCTTCCGCGCTGGTATCCTCCAGCCGTCCCAGGCGCAGCACGCCGGCCGCATTGACCAGCACATCGACCCGCGGCGTTTCCAGCAGCAACTGGTCGCAGGCCGTCGCGATCGCCGCGCGGTCGGTGATATCGAGCTGCACGGTCTTGAACGGATACTTCTTGCCGTGCCGCGAGCCCAGCTCGGAATCGAAGCAGCGGTCGATGCCGATCACGCGCGCACCCAGCTGGCGGAACGCCATCGCCGCCTGGTAGCCGATGCCGCGCCCGGCGCCGGTCACCCACACCTGGCGTCCTTCGAAGTGGAAGGCGGGAGGACGCGGCGGCGCCTGCGGGAGTGCCGAAGCGAGGTTGTTCTGGTCAGCCAGGAACATGGCTCACCTCATGCGGCGATCTTGCGCTGCAGGACGTCCCACCACGCATTGAGCGTCGGCGTACCGGCCAGTTCCTCGAAGCTGACGCGCAAGCCCAGCTTCTCCCATTCGGCCACCAGCGCCATCACCTCCAGCGAATCGAGGCCGTAGTCGACCAGGTTGTCGTCCGGGCCGAAGCTGCCCTCCTCCAGGCGCGGCAGCAGGCTGGCGCGCAGCCAGTCGATGGTCAGCCGGGGGCGCGCCTCCAGCACCTGCGCCGTGTGGGTCACGCTGCCGCAACGGCCGGCCACGTAGCGCAGCGCCATGCGATGCTCTTCCTCGCTGAAATCGGCCAGGGCGTCGGCCACCACGAACGGCTGCACGTCGCGCATGAAAGCGTCCAGCGCTGTCGTCATGCAGCCGATATGGGCGTATACGCCGGCGATCAGCAACTGGTCGCGGCCCCAGTCGCGCATCAGCGACTGCAGTTCGGAGCGCTGGAAGGCGCTGTAGCGCCATTTGACCAGCACCGTGTCGCCCGGCAGCGGCGCCAGCGCGGCGGTCACCTGCTGCAGTGCCGGATCGGCGGTGGTCAGGCCCGGCCCCCACATATCGTTCAGCAGCGCGCGCTCTTCCGGGCTCTGCTTGACGGGCTGCGCGGTGTACACCACCGGCACGCCGGCCGCCCGCGCCCATGCGCACAGCGCGGCGATATTGGCCACCAGCGCGGTGCGCAGCTCGCTGTCCGGGCCGTAAAAGCGCAGGAAGTAGTCCTGCATATCGTGCACCAGCAGCACGGCGCGGCCGGCCTCGGGCTGCCACGCCACCTTGTTGGCGGGCAGGCTGTCCGGCTGCGGCATCGGGTAGGAAGAAATCACAGGAATACTCATGGTCCAGGCTCCATGTCAGTTCGGGATGCTGGCGCGCAGCGCCAGCTTGTCGGTCTTGCCGACCGCCGTCAATGGCAGGCGGTCCAGCATTTCAAAGCGGTCGGGCAGCTTGTAGTCGGCCACGCCCAGGCCACGCAGGTATTTGCGCAATTCCACCGGGCGCAGGCTGTCGCCGCGCGGCACGATGCAGGCGCAGCTCATTTCGCCCAGCAGCGCATGGGGCACCGAGATCAGGGCCGCCTGCAGCACGCCGGGATGGCGCAGCAGCAGGTTTTCCACTTCCTCCGCGGCGATCTTTTCACCGCCGCGGTTGATCTGGTCCTTCACCCGCCCCACCACGCGCAGGTTGCCGTCGGCGCTGCGCTGCACCAGGTCGCCCGTGTGGTAGAAGCCGTCCGCGTCGAACACGCGCGCATTGTGTTCGGGCGCGCGGTAGTAGCCGCGGAAGGTGTAGGGTCCGCGCGTGGCCAGCATGCCGGTTTCTCCGTCGGCAACCGGCTGGCCGCCTGCATCCAGCACGCGCACCTCGTCGGCGTCGCTCATGGGACGGCCCTGGGTGGTGTAGACCACGTCGTCCGGATCGTCCAGGCGCGTGTAGTTGACCAGGCCCTCCGCCATGCCGAATACCTGCTGCAGCGCGCAGCCCAGCTCCTGCGGCACGCGGCGCGCCAGCGCTTCCGCGAAACTGGCGCCGCCCACCTGCAGCAGGCGCAGCGAGGACAGCTGGGCGCGGCGTTCCGGCTGCTGCGCCGCCTGCAGCCACAGGGTGACAGCCGATGGCACCAGCGCTGCCATGTTCACGCCATGCCGTTCGATCAAAGCGAAACAGGCCAGCGGCTCCGGCGCCGGCGCCAGCACCACGGTGCCGCCGGCGTGGAACACGCCCAGCGCGCCGGGAGAGCTGAGCAGGAAGTTGTGGCCGGCCGGCAGCGCGCACAGGAAGCGCGTGCCGCGGTCCAGCCGGCAGATTTCCGCACTGCGCCGCACGCTGTAGTAGTAATCGTCATGGGTGCGCGGGATCAGCTTGGGCGTGCCGGTGCTGCCGCCGGACAGCTGGAAGAACGCCACTTCGGAGGCCGGCGCATGCTGCGGGCGCGGCCCGATGCCCTGCGGTTGTTCGCGGAAACCGTGCGCGTCCAGCACCATGGTGTGCGGCACGGCCAGCTCGCGCGCGAACGCATCGCTGGCAAACAGCGGATGGCTGACCGAGGCCACCAGCAGCTTTGGCTGCAGCTGCTGCGCGTAAGCAGTGAGCTCCAGCCGCTGATGGCTGAACAGCGCATTCACCGGCGCCACGCCGGCCTTCAGCAAGCCAAAGACGGCGATATACAGCTCCGCCACATTGGGCAACTGCACCAGGGCGGTATCGCCCACGCCCAGCCCGCGCCGGGCCAGCGCCTGCGCCAGTTGCTCCGCCTGCTCGTCCAGTTCGCGGTAACTGAGCATGCGCTCGCCGCAAATGACCGCAATGCCCTGCGGATGTTCGCGCGCCTGGCGCTCCAGGATCTCGGTCAGCGGCAGGCCGGCCCACAGGCCCTGCTCACGGTAGCGCTGTGCCGCGTCCCGCGGCCACTTGGTAAATTCGATCATGCCGTCCCCCTTGCGCTCAGGGCGCCGAGCATGGTCTGCAGCTTGGCCTGGGTCTCGGCCCACTCGGCATCCGGGCAGGAATCGGCGACGATGCCGGCGCCGGCAAACAGCTGCACGCGGTTGCCGGCCACCCGGCCGCAGCGGATGGTCACGGCCCATTCGCCGTTTCCTTCGTCATCGCACCAGCCCACCATGCCCGCGAACAGGCCGCGGTCGAACGGCTCGACCAAGTCGATCAGCTTGCGCGCCAGGCGTGTAGGGAAGCCGCAGACAGCGGGCGTCGGATGCAGGCGGCAGGCCAGCTCCAGCGCACCCATCGCAGGATCTTGCAGCTCGCCTTCGATCGGCGTCGACAGGTGCCACATGGCGGCGGTCGAGAGCAGCGACGGCCGTTCGGGAATTTTCAGGTCGCGGCAGACCGGCGCCAGCACGCGGCGGATTTCGTCCGTCACCAGGCGGTGTTCGTAGGCGTCCTTGGAAGAGCGCAGCAGCGCCTCGCTTACCTCGCGGTCGCGCGCCGGGTCGGCATCGCGCCGCGCCGAACCCGCCAGCGGGTTCGATTCCATGCGCGCGCCCTGCTTGCGCAACAACAGCTCCGGGCTGACGCCCACCAGTTCGGAGCCGTCCGCCAGGGGCAGGCGGAACTGGAAGCCGGAAGGATTGCGGGCTACCAGGCGGCGGAAGATATCGCCGGCATCGGCCTGGCCGGCCAGCTCGACGTCCAGCAGGCGCGACAGCACGGCCTTGCGGATGTCGCTCAAGCCGAAGTTGGCGACCGCCTGGCGCACGCCCTGCTTGAAGCGCTCTTCGCCGGGAATGCTCTGTGTATGGAGGATGGGCGGCAACTCCGCCGCTTCGCCCGGCATCGCATCGTTGCGATCGACGAATTCGGACACCAGCGGCACCACCAGCGCGGAAGGCTGGCGCGTATCGAAAGGAATGGCGCCCAGCGCCACCGGATGCGGATTGCCGCGCACCCGCGCGCGACGCAAGGCTGCCGCGACATCGGCCTGCAGGCGGCCGGCGTCGTGAGCCGGCGTTTCGATGCGTTCCGCAACGCCGCTGCCACGCAGCGAACGGTGGGGCGACAGGAATAAGCTTGTAGCCATGTTCTACCTCGCAAACTGTTTGAATGGTTCGCTGGCTTTACGCTGGCTAAGGAGTTCAGGGGCAAGCCCTGCGGGGGTCAGAAGCCGTAAGTGGCGCTGACGTAGTAATTGCGGCCCAGCTCGAAGAAGCTGAAGTCCTTGCTCTTCTCGGACAGGTCGACGTCGGTCAGGTTCTTGACGCCGGTTCGCAGCGTCCAGTGCTTGCCCACCTTGGCCGACATGCCCAGGTCGACGCGGGTGTAGCCCGGCAGCTCTTTCTCCGAATAGAACTGTTTGCCGGTGTAATGCGCCGACAGCGAAGCCTGCACGCCCGGCACAGCGGTCCATGCCAGTGCGACGCGGCCAACGTTTTCCGGACGGTTATCCAGCACCGTGGTCTTGCCGTTCTCATTGACGTAATCGGCCTTCAGGTGGGTGAAGTTGCCCGACAGGGTCAGCGAAGGATGCAGCTGCACGCTGGCTTCCAGTTCCAATCCCTTGGTCTTGGCCTGCGCGACGTTCACCCAACGGCGCGAGTTGGTCGGCGCATCGTAGGTCGCCACGATCATGTCGTCCACGTCGTTCTTGAAGGCGACGGCGGTCAGGTCCCAGCCTTTTTGGTGCACTTCGAAGCCCAGCTCGTAGTTGGTGCTGGTCTCTGGCGACAGTTCCGGATTGCCGGCCAGGAAGCAGCTGCCGCCGCAGCTGACGATACGGTATTCCTTGCTCAACTGGTAGGCGTCCGGCGCCTTGAAAGCCTTGCTGATGCCACCTTTCACGGTCAGCGAATCATTGCTTTGCCAAACCAGGTAGCTCTTAGGCGAAAAGTGGCTGCCAAACACGCTGTGGTCGTCCAGGCGGCCGGCCAACGTCAGGTGCAGGTCCTTGGCCAGGGCCAGTTCATCCTCGGCGAAAACGGCCTTGCTGTCGGTGCTGACCTTGCCGGTATCCTGGTAGCTGACCGCATCGCGGATCACCTGGCGGCGCAGGTCGACGCCGGCCGTCACCGCGTTGATCCCAAGGGTGGTATTGCCGTAGAACTTGGCGTAGGTATTCTCTTCCTTCAGGGTGCGCTGTTGCGGTGCATCGTAGCGCGTGTTGAAGTCATCGATCTCGGCGCTCTCGCGGGTGATGTAGGCAGTGGTGCTGCCCCAGTCCCAGTTGGCGCGGTGGGTCAGGCCATAGGTATTGCGCTCGATTTCCTGGTCGCGGATGTCTTTCGATTCGAAATTCCATTCAGGGTAGAAGGCGTAGTAGTACATCACGCGCGGGCGCTTGTCCTTGTTGTAGCCCAGGTCGAAGTCCAGCGACTGGTTCTCCGTCAGCTGCCAGGTCAGCGTGCCGGTCAGGTTGCTGGCCTTTTTCTCCTCCAGGCGCGGAGTGCGCGTCGCATCGCTGGCCGGGGCGCCCCACCATGCGTCGCGGTCATAGCGCTCTCCTGCCAGCGACAGGCTGAAGGTGTCGCTCAACGCACCCGACAGGTTGGCGCCCACGCGGTATTGGTCGCCGTCATAGCCGCTGGACACCGTACGGTACTCGCCGGTGACGCTGCCCTTCCATTCCTTGGTGGCCGGCCAGGTGATGATGTTGATCACGCCGCCCATCGCGTCGGAGCCGTACAGCGCGGCCATCGGCCCGCGCACGATTTCCACCCGCTTGATGCTGGACAGGGGAATCGAGCTGAAATCGAAATCGCCGCCGCGCCACAGGGCGCCGCCGGAAGAAACGCGCTTGCCGTTCACCAGCATCAGCGTATACTTGCCGCCCAGGCCGCGGATGCGGATTTCGTCGCGGCCGTTGTCGTCGGTCTGGTTGTTGACGCCGACGCTGTCGCGCAGCAGGTCGGCCAAGCCGTTGACCGGAGACTTGGCGATATCTTCGGCAGTGATGACGGTGGTGAAGGCGGGTGCGGCGGCCACGGTGTGGGCGCGCATGGAAGCGGTCACCACGACGACGCTGCCGTCGCCGACACCGCCGGCATCATCGGCAAGCGCAGGAAGGCCGATGGCGGCAATGCTTGCCGCTATGAGGGATTTCGAAAGGGACATGACTAAGTTCAAAAAATAAAATGAACGCAAATGATAATCATTCGCATTCAATGCTGCAAGAATTATAAGGTAAAAAAGTTAATCTGTCTTAATTATTAACGGCTACCATCCTCGCCAGGAGGAAATTCATGGATCACATGCACCTGATGACGGTATTCGTGGCGGTGGGCGAGCAGGAGAGCTTTGCCGGGGCCTCGCGCAGCTTGAACATGTCGCCGGCGGCGATCACGCGCGCCATTTCGGCGCTGGAGGAAAAGCTGGGCGCGCAATTGCTGCAGCGGACCACGCGCAATGTACGCCTGACCGAAACGGGCCAGCGCTACCTTGACGACTGCCGCAACATCCTTACCAGCATCGATGAGGCCAACGATGCCGCGGCGGGCGTCAATTCGGCGCCGAAAGGCAACCTGTCCGTCACGGCTTCCGTCCTGTTCGGCAAGAACTTCGTAACGCCCTGCATCGTGCAGTTCCTGCAGCAGTACCCGGATGTCGACGTCACCGCCTACTTCCTCGATCGTGTGGTCAACCTGATCGAAGAAGGCATGGACGTCGCTGTGCGCCTCGGTCCCCTGCCCGACTCCAGCATGAAGGCCCTGCGCGTAGGCCAGATGCGCCGTGTGCTGTGCGCCTCGCCGGCATACCTTGCCAGGAACGGCGTGCCGCAACACCCTGAGGAGCTGCAAGGGCATACGATTATCGCCGCCAGCCATATCACGCCGCGCGTCGAGTGGAGGTTCGGCAAGGGAGAGGATCAGTTGACGGTCCGCATGAAGCCGCGCTTCACCGTAACCAGCAACGACGCCGCCATCCGCGCCGCCGTCGATGGCCTAGGCATCTGCCGCCTGCTGTCCTACCAGATGGCCGACGAACTGGCAGCCGGCCAGCTGAAAATCATCCTGCCGGAATTCGAAGAGGAGCCGTGGCCGGTGCACATCCTCCACCGCGAAAGCAAATACGGCTCCTCCAAGGTCCGCAAGTTTATCGACCTGCTGGCGCAGCACCTGTGGACGCACCCGCACCTGAACTGAGCTTGCCGAGGAAGATGCCGGTGATGGCGGCAACTTCTTCGAGCCGGGTATCCATCACAAAGTGCCCGCCATCCAGGATATGCACTTCAGCCGAAGGGTTGTCGCGCTTGAAGGCCTGTGCGCCCGGCACGGTGAACGCCAGGTCGTGCTTGCCCCATACCACCAGCGTCGGCAACTGGCGCTGTTTCAGCCAGGCCTGCCATTCGGGATAAGCCGCCAAGTTGTGCTGGTAGTCGTAAATCAGGTCGGCCTGGATGCGCGCCTGGCCCGGGCGATTGAGATAGGCGTATTCATCCATCCACAAATCCGGATCGTAGGCTTCGATCGCAGGGTCGCTGCCGATATGGCGGGCGCGCGTCGCCGCCACCGACTGGTGCGCGGCGATAACCTCCTTCTCGTGCGCCGCGCGGTCCGCCCAGAACGGCTTGCGCCTGGCCCACATCGCCCCCAGGCCATCTTCGTACACATTCCCGTTCTGGAACACCAGCGCCCGCACTGATTGCGGCCGCGCCAGCGCCATGCGCATGCCGACCGGGGCGCCGTAGTCCTGCATCAACAGCACGTAGCGTTGCGCGCCGACGGCGTCGGTGAACTTTTGCATCACCGCGGCCAGGTTGTCGAAGGTGTAGGCAAACTTCGCCGGGTCCGGCGCATCGCTGTTGCCGAAGCCGGGATAGTCCGGCGCAATCAGATGGTAGCGGTCGCCCAGCTTGCGCAGCAGGCCGTCATACATGCGCGAGGAGCTTGGCACGCCGTGCAGCAGCAGGACGGTTTGTTTGCTGGCGTCGCCGGCCTCGCGGTAGGCGATGTTGACGCCGTCCACGGCCACGGAGCGATAGGCGACCGGGGCGGCTTGCGCAACTCCAGCCAATGCGATAGCAGCTGCAGCTACGAATGTTTTCATGTTGTTCTCCAGTGGGTTATCGATGTCTCCACTCTATCGGCGCCTCCCGCCGGGCGGAACGGCGCGCAGCGAAATGGATTGTTTCGCTACGCGTGGTTCCGGCGCACAGGGCCGCTTCCTACAATCCATCCCATCCAAACCACTTTTGAAGGAAGCGATCATGAAAACCACCCGCATCGCCGCATCCCTGGCCCTGGCTTTTGCAGCCGCCGCCGCCTCCGCTGCCACCACGGACGTGAGCTACCGCACTGTCAAGGTCGATGGCGTCAACATCTTCTACCGTGAAGCCGGTCCGAAAGACGCACCCACCGTGCTCCTGCTGCACGGCTTCCCCACCTCTTCCCAGATGTTCCGCAACCTGATTCCGCAGCTGGCCGAGCGCTATCACGTGATCGCCCCCGACTATCCGGGTTTTGGCCAAAGCGATGCGCCAGCGGTCGAAAAATTTTCCTACAGCTTCGACAACCTGGCGAACGTAGTCGATAAATTCACCACTGCGGTTGGCGTTTCGAAATATGCCCTTTACGTGCAAGACTATGGCGCCCCGATCGGCTTCCGCCTCGCTGCCGCCCACCCTGAGCGCGTATCCGCCATCGTGGTCCAGAACGGCAATGCCTACAACGAAGGCATCGACAATCAATTCTGGGCGCCATTCAAGGTCTATTGGGCCGACAAGACCGAAGCGAATGCCGCCAAGCTGAAACCGTTCTTCGAAATCGGCGCGACCAAATGGCAGTACACGCACGGCGCCCGCGACGCCAGCAAGATCAGTCCCGACGCATGGACCGTGGACCAGGCCTATATGGACCGTCCGGGCAACAAGGACATCCAGCTCGAACTGTTCTACAGCTACGGCAGCAACCCGGCGCGCTATCCGGAGTGGCAAGCCTACTTCCGCAAACACCAGCCACCGATGCTGATCACCTGGGGCAAGAACGACCAGATCTTCCCCGCCGCCGGCGCCGCGCCCTACCTGCGCGACCTGCCGAAAGCCGAGCTGCACCTGCTTGACACCGGCCACTTCGCCCTCGAGGAGGACGACGAACGAATTGGAAAGCTGATGCGCGACTTCCTTAAGCGCAATATTAAGTAGCGTTATGCAAGTTTATGCGCACGATTGAACACGAGTTGCGAATAGTTAAATGTTTTTTTAATATTTAATTCGTCCTGGAAAATGGTGCCGACGGTAATTGCTGGACTGCGTGATGCTTCCTCAGCATGCTGTCGTGCACCTCCGTAACAGAAACTCGAATCAACCCAAGAATAAGGCTACGTAATGCGCGATGAGGCTAAATCCGTACTAGCTGCAATTGCAGACGGCCAACACAATCGACTCCTTCGACTTGAATTCCCCAACCAGGATTCGCCTGGCAGTTTGTTTGTCAATCGCCTCGACGCTGACGAGGGACTTTCGCGTCCTTTTGAATACAAGGTCGAACTGCTTTCCGAGTCCGCGCACATCGCACTCAAGGATATGCAGGGCAAGCTGCTAGCAATCCATCTTGTGCTGGGCGACGGCAATGTCCGCTACTTCACCGGATACGTATTCAGCTTCGGCCTTTCCAAAGTCGATGGGGGTGTCGCCTATTACGAAGCGACGTTGGGACCCTGGTTCAGATTCTTGAGCCTGCGTAAGGATAACTACCTGTTCCATAACGCGACTCTATACGACCAGACATCGAGCGTGTTTTCTGACTACGACGGGCTCAGCAACTGGGATTGGCGGGTCTCGGGCAGTCAGAAAATCATGAACGACGCATGCCAGTTCGACGAAACCGACAGCAATTACCTGCAACGGCGCTGGAATGCGGCAGGCCTGGTCTATTGGTTCGAGCATGATGCCAGCGGCCATAAGTTGGTCATTTCCGATGACACCATGAGTGCCTTGCCGATCGACGGCGGCGAAGAGGTACCGTTCCAGCGCCACGGCGGCGCGCTGGAAGAAGACGGCATCGGCGAATGGTCGCCAGTGCGCCATATGGTTCAAGGCAGTGTGGCGGTTGCCAGCTACGACTTCAAGAGCGGCAAGCCAATAGTCAGCTCAATGCCGACCGTGAACCAGCAAGGTAACGTGCCGCTCGTCGAATCGTATGAATACACGGGTGCCCTGGGCTTTAGCGACAGCGCCGCTGGTGAAACATTGGCGCGGCTGCGCATGGAAGAACTGGAAGCCGCCGGAAAGCAGTTTCACGGCGCCGGCAATAACCGTCGCCTGGTGCCGGGCCGTTGGTTCCGCTTAACGGGGCACTTCGATGGCGGAGCGGGCAATGGCGGCGACTCTGCCAATGAATTTCTTGTCGTCGAAGCGCGGCATCGCGCTTCCAACAATTACCAGGTCAAGTCGGAACTGCCGTCTCACTATGAGAACCAGGTGAGCTGCCTGCGCAAGATCATTCCATGGCGGCCAGGCCGCACGTTCAACTGCTTGGAAACAAAGATCTACGGCCTGCAGACCGCCACCATCACCGGTCCGGCCGGCGAAGAGATTCACACCGATGAATTTGGCCGCGTACGCGTGCAGTTCCACTGGGATCGCGTCGGAGTGCGCGATGAGAACAGCTCCACATGGATCCGGGTCGCTACCCCATGGGCCGGGTCCAACTTCGGCATGACCTCGATTCCGCGCATCGGGACCGAGGTGATCATCTCCTTCATCGGCGGCGATCCCGACCGGCCGATCATTACAGGCATGGTGCCGAACGTAGATACCATGCCGGCGTGGGCCCTGCCTGCCAATAAGACGCAGAGCGGGATGATGTCGCGTTCCAGCCCCGGCGGCGGCAATCAGAACGCGAATGCCCTGCGCTTCGAGGACAAGAAAGGCTCCGAGCAAGTCTGGATCAAAGCTGAACGCAACTTCGATTCCGATGTCGGCAACGACCAGTCCCTGACAGTGGGGAACAACCGCAGCAAGGTTGTTGGCCAGGACGAAAGCGTATTTGTCGGAAACGACCATAACCGGCGCATCAAGAACAGCCTGATGGAGACGGTCAAGGTCGACGCCCTGCAGCAGATCGGCGGCGAAAAGAACACGCTGGTCGGCAAGCACTACAAGGTGGAGGCTGGCGAAACTTTCGAGATCACCTGCGGACAAGCCAAGTTCTATATGGATAAAAGCGGCAACGTGGCGATTACCGGCAAGAGCATCAACATCACCTCCGACGGCCCGGTACAGGTCAACGGCAAAACAATCGACCTGAATTCCAGCGGCGGCGCAGCCGCCGTCACCCCGAGCCCGAAAGGTGGCGGGGCCATTATCGCGGACGTCGACGCGCAATTCCCTAGCAACCAATCTTGAAATCCAATGAATTACCACATCAATGAGGGCAGCTTCGCGCTTCCTGCCCAATCGCAAGACCGTAGCGTCAACATGCTTGTACTGAATCTTGGCCCCGGTGGACTAACGCTGGTCCTTTCACGTGACCTTGTGCAGGAAGGCGAAGAGCTGGACGCTATGTTGCGCCGCCAGTTGCGGACACTGGGCAGCCAGGTGAAGAACTTCAAGCAGCAGGAGCCTGTCCCAGTACAAGTCGGCCAGGCACGCCTGCCTGCATTGCAGGTGGCGACCTCGTTCAAGCAAAACAACGCTACCGTGCATCAGTTGCAGACCATGGTCGCCCTGCAGGACAAAGCGGTGCTGGTATTTACGCTGACCTGCGCAGCGCCCCTGACGCAGGAGCAGAGCGCCTACGCGCAGCAACTGCTGGACAGTTTCACCCCTTCAATCAAGGCCTGATCAGTCATGTGCCCGGCCGCTGCGCGCCTCAACGACCCTATTGCACATACGTCCACGATGGGAATGCTCGCCAAGATGGGCGGGTCCTTGCTCGTCGGAGCGCTGATCGGCGCCGCCATCACCGCAGTGGTTGTCGCTGCTGTTGTAGCCACTGTTGCCACGGGAGGCCTGGGGCTGGGGGCGGTGCTGGCGATCGGCTTTGGCGTTAGCATGGCGATGGAGGCCAGTGGACTAAATGGGTTCATAGACAATCAGGTCAACCGGGCGGTCGACAAATTCATACCGCCCTCCATTGAAGGCAAGATTACCAGCGGGTCGGAGAACGTCACATTCAACTCTCTGCCTGCCGCGCGGGCTGCGGCCCCGGGTGAGCTGGACATTGTCAGCTGCGGCAAACATTCGTCCGGACCACCGCCCATGCTGGCCCAAGGCTCCGACAACGTATTCATTAACGACCAGCCGGCCGCGCGGAAGGGCGACATGACGACTTGCGGCGGCACTATTGCCGAAGGCTCGGAGAATGTTTTCGTCGGCGGCGGTACGCTGACAGTGCGCGAGATCAAGGATGAACGTCCGTGGTGGATCACGGCGCTTGGAGTTGCGATTGGCGTAGCACTCGCCTTGTGCGGACGGGGAAAGCTGAACCTGTCCTCGCTGAAGTCCGCACTGCCTTGTTTGTTGATGAATATGGGTGCTTCGATCGCAGGCACCTATGTTGGCAGCAAGATCCGCACAGCGATCGGCAACCCGGTCAATGTGATCACTGGCGGAAAAGTGTTGCGGGAAACGCCAGACATCGCACTTCCTGGCCCGATACCTCTGGTGTGGGACCGCTTCTACAGCAGCCACGACATGCGCGAAAGCGGACTGCTCGGCCGTGGCTGGAGTGTTTCTTTCGAAGTTTCGCTGACGCTGGAAAGGGAACAGGATGGAGCGCTTGCTGCACTGGTCTACTGTGATGCCCAGGGCCGGAATATGCGCTTTCCTTCAGTGATGCCAGGTGAAAGCCATCTAAGTACCGCGGAAGGCTATTACCTGATCTGCACGGAGCTTGGACAGTATCTGGTCGAAAGTGTGGATGGCATCTACCGCGACTTTGGTGTTCCGGCCGAAGGATTTTCCGGGACCTTGCAGCTGCAGCGCATTGAAGACCGCAATGGGAATTGGCAGGCCTTGGACTACGCGACAGATGGTAGGCTGACGGTCCTGCGCGACGGCTGCGGACATCGGCTCGAATTCCAGTATGGCGAGAACGACCCACGCCGCGTTTCCGCGATCTGCCTGGCAAGCGGCGGAACAACTGAAATGCTGGTGCAATACCGGTACACGCACGAGGGGCAATTGGCCGAGGTGATCGACAGGACGGAACAGACTGTGCGCCGTTTTGCGTACGAAAACGCCCTGATGATCGAACACAGTGTGCCCGGCGGCCTGCGTTGCCACTACGCGTGGGTGGGTATCGGCACCGATGCGCGCGTGGTGCGGCACTGGACCGACGACGGTGAGTACTACACCTTCCATTACGACGTGGCGCATGGGCGTACCCAGGTGCGCGACCAGCTCGACCGCCTATACCAATGGGAATGGAATGCGGACTGCCAGCCGACTACATACACCGACGCCGAAGGCCATACCTGGCGCTATGCCTGGGACCAAAATCGCCAACTGCTTGAGTTCACCGACCCGGCCGGCAACCGCACACGCTATGAATACGATGAACGCGGACGCGAAGTCGCAGTCATCAACGCATTGGACCAAATCGAGCGCACCCAATGGCATGAACGGTTCGACGTACCGCGCGCGGAGTGGGACGCGGCCGGCAACCGCTGGGGGTACGAATATGACCAGCGCGGGAACCTGGTCCTCGTCACCGATCCTGAAGGGCACGAGACGACGCAAAGCTATGACGAACGAGGCCTGCCACACACTGTATGCGATGCGCGAGGCGGCTATAAGCACCTGGAGTGGAACGCATGCGCACAATTGGTCGCTTACACAGACTGCTCCGGAAAGCGCACCAGATATACGTATGACGGATGGGGCGCTCTTGGCAGCGTGACCGATGCGATGGGGAGTGTGACGCGCTATGAGGCGGATGCGTTTGGGCGCACCGTCGCGGTCACCCTTCCAGATGGCGGCGTCCAACGCTTCCGGTACGACCGTCTCGGCAGGATCAGCGCCCGCATTGATGCAGCTGGCCGTATCACCGAATATCACCGCAATGCGCGCGGCCAGCTGCTGCGTCGGGTCGATGTGATGGGCCGCAGTGTGCATTTCAATTATGATGCGGCCTTCCGTTTGGCAAGGCTAGTTAATGAGAATGGCGAATCCTATTGCTTTGCCTACGACAGGAATGACAACCGAACCAGTGAGACCGGCTTGGATGGCAGCATCAGACGCATTGACCACGACATATGTGGCAGTATTTCCGCCATCACGGATGCGGTAGGAGAGTCGGATGCAATTACCCTGCGGCTTGAACGGGATGCCCTGGGCCGGGTAACAGCCAAGCATGCGCGCGGCAAGAGCTTCGCCTTCAAATACAGCCAAACGGGGCGCGTGGTGCATGCGCAATCGTTCACTGATAATGGACTGCAGCGAGTAATTCACGAGAATGTCGGCTTCAAGTACGGCAAGCGCGGCGAGCTCACTGCCGAATCTGGCCACATGGGCGAACTGTCCCACCAATACGACGAGCTGGGTAACCGTTGTGCAACCGTGCTCCCGGACGGGCGCACAATCGGACGCCTGCATTACGGGTCCGGCCATTTGCACCAATTGAATATTGACGGAGAGGTCATCAGCGACTTTGAGCGCGATGACTTGCACCGTGAAGTCCTACGTAGCCAGGGCGCGTTGGTGTCGCGTTTTGGTTACGACGGCATGGGCCGCAAGCGCTGGGAACAATTCGGTGATGCGTCGGGACTTGAGCCGGCGCTTCGCAAGGAGTGGGCATACGATGTGGCCGGCGAACTGGCTGAAAAGCGCCACTCGCGTCAAGGCACCAGTACGTATGCGTACGATCCGCTGGGCCGCATCACGTCTGCGACCCACGAGGCGCAGCGCGAGTTGTTCCGCTGGGATGCGGCTGCCAACTTGGTCGACCGCAGCCAAGCCGGCGGCTACGTGCGGCACAACAGGATTCAAGTGCTTGAAGACAAGCGCTTCGATTATGACGTGCACGGCCGCCTTGAAAGCAAGCGTATTGGACGCCATACCGTGCAGCGGTTTAGCTATGACGGCGAACATCGCCTGATCCAGGTTGAAACCGTACGCGACGGCGTGCGCCAGTTGGTAAGCTTCGATTACGATCCGCTCGGACGTCGCATCAGGAAGCATGACGATTTCGGCACAACACACTTCCTGTGGGACGGCATTCACCTGCTGCAGGAGCAGCGGGGCAACGACCGTGCAACCTACGTGTACGAGCCGGAAAACCACGTTCCGCTTGCGCGGCTGGATAGCCGGGTGAACGATGGTCACGATGCGGCAGCGAACGATCCAACGATCGGCACGATGCACCCAGCTTCAAACGGGGCAGTCTATTACTTCCACAACGACGTCTCGGGTATGCCGGAAGAGCTGACGACAGCTTCCGGCGAGATTGCGTGGCAGGCCGAGTACAGTACTTGGGGCAATACGTTGACAGAAACCTGGGTGGCGGCAACTAACGTTAACCGACAGTTGCCGCAGAATCTTCGTTTTCAAGGGCAGTATGCCGATCGCGAGACCGGCCTGCACTACAATACGTTCCGCTTTTACGACCCTGATACTGGAGCGTTCATTTCGCCAGATCCGATTGGCCTACTGGGCGGGAACAACCTTCAGCACTACGCCGCTAATCCGATCCGGTGGGCTGATCCTCTGGGTTGGTATAACGGGGAAGGTGTGCGAGGCCTGGGTAAATACCACACATTCCATGAGCATGTTCTTACGCCAAGTGAGTACAAGTTAACGGACTCGTACCACTTCAGTAAGGCAAATGAGTCCGTTTATCAAAGGCTTCAAACTGATCCAGAGTTCCGGCGGACATTGCAAACCAAGTACCCTGGCGCTGTGGAGCACGTCCAACCGTTGAGAAACGGATCGTTCAGCGGCGACTCTCCGCCGGGGATGACTTGGCATCATGCCGACAAACCGGGATCACTGGTGCTTGCAGACATGCGAGACCATCGTAAGTTCGCGAAGATCTACCATCCCGACGGAACAGGGGGGCGCAACAAATGGGGCGGAGGTACAGGCTGTAGGAAGTAGTAGCGAAGTTGCACACCAATACATAGAAAAGGAGTTGCCATGATAAGAACCTACCCAAATTTTATCGAGCTGAGAAATGCTATTGAGGAGTTTCCGCCGGCTGGGCGCATTTTTACAAAACCGAAGATCGACAAGAAGACAATCATGAACGCGGAGTTTGTGGTCATTCCAAGCCGTGAGGTGGACGGATATAAGGACGAGAAGGGCGGACGAATTCCAAATGTTTTGGCTGGTAAGGGTTATAACGAATGGTTGGAGGCGCCAATGTTGCGGGAGATAATTCTTGACCGCGTTGAGCGTGATGCGCAGGCGCCGATTACCGATATTGTTGACGCGGTCTTCTACTACGTCGAATTTGATACTTTTAAGGACGCGGATTAAAACGCACACGCAAACATCGATTTCACTATGCACAAGTACGTAGGATTTATTGCGCTGAGCAACGCTGTTGAAGATTTCCCCGATTCTGGTGGGCTTTATACGAAACCAAAGATCGACCGCAAAACGATTTTGGAAGCTGAATTTGTAGTCATTCCAAGCGTGGAGATGGAGGAGTGCTTTGACGAAAAAGGCGGATACATTCCGGAGCAATTGGCTGGAAAAGGCTACTTTGAATGGTTGGAAGCCCCCATGGTGCGAGCGGTGATCAGCAATAAGCTGGCACATCTTCCGGGTGCGTCAACTGCGGAGATTGTGGAAGCGATGTTCTACTATCTTGAGTACGACACTTTCAAGCACGTCTGAAAGATGATTGGGGACGGCTAGCGTGCGCCGGGATCGCTGCGGAGGCATCGAATCGAGAGGGTTTGTTGAATGCTCAGCGAGACCAATGGGTTGGGAAATGCTGCAGAGGGCGCCAGGCGCACTGTGCGTTCTTAATCCTGAGAGTGAAGCGGCTTCATAGAATTCTTTTTCAGGTAAGTGTCGATGACTGATCACTTTAGTTCTGTTTCGGATCTGATTGCGAGCTTAAACGGGCTAAAGCAAGAAGCATGGATTTATACGAATATGGAGTTTTGGCTGTCAAATCCGCAAAACGCGGGCTTCTTTTATTTGCCTTGGGATTACATGCAGAGCCTGCATGATGATGAAGTTTATGAGGACGATGGTGTTGAACTACCACTCGCATTGAAAGACAAGAATTTGAAAGAATGGATGCTCGTTCATGTCCTCGCTCATATTGCGAAGTCCATTGATTGGAACGCCGAAGGCGCAAAAGAATTCATTGATCAAGTCAACTACTACCGTGAGTTTGATACCTTTAAGCCGTGAAGAATAGCCAATTTCGCGGTTGCTCGCAGCCGATAGAAGATGTCGACCTGGACGCTTGCGAAATGGCACTGACACATAAATTACCGAAAGAGTTTCGTCAGCACTACTTGGAATATAATGGCGGAATTCCAGAAGAGAATCTTTTTTCTGGCACTGACGAATGTGAGCCCCTAGAGATAACAGGCTTCTATCCAATTAGGCACAAGACGAGCGCCGCCGATACGCAAAACTCACTGCTAATCGAGCACTATAACTTCATGTGCGCTAAAAAGGTCGTTCCTGAGCGAATGCTTCCTTTTGCCTATGATCCCGGTGGAAATTTCTTCTGCCTTGATCTGCATGATGGTTCGGTGCACTTTTACGCTACAGACGCATTCGATCCGACTTTGAGTGTTGAAGAAAATTTCGTCAAGGCACGAAGGCCCCTGGCTGATTCGTTCAGAATATTTATGAACGATCTGAAGCATAACTCTGAGTATGATTCAGACGAATGGCCTGAATAGAAAGCACTATGTCTCGGCACCGTGTTTTACTCGGCGCTGGACGTAACCATAAAGCCGAAGGTCGACAGGAATACGATTATGGTCGCAGGATTATATGCTCATTCCAAGTACGATACTTTCAAGCATATCTGAAAGATTGGCGAAGGAACCTATATTGCAATCGCGCGCATAAATTAGGAAATTGAATGTCACTTGACGCCGCGTTGAAGAACTTTGCTGACGCGTTTGGCGCCAGCTCCGGGAATTTCGGAACGTTCCAATATCAATTATTCCAGCCAATCGTTGAACCGATGCCACTTGGACCAGTCCTCCAGGAATATTATGGGAGGCTACGTCTGAGCGCTCCCTTGGTGGGCGGGCGGCTCTTGCTGACGCTTTACACGCTCGATGACCTTGAGACTTGCCAACATGGATGGCGCTGGGTACGAAACAATGGTGGTCCGGTCATCGAGTCTCCCATTTGGAACAAGCATTGGATCGTCATCGCCGACCGCCATGGAGATGCACTCGTTGTTGATGACAGTACCGCCGGCGGCGTGGTGACTGGCCACATTGGCTCTTATAGCGTGAAGGTCGCCGACGATCTCGCGAGTTTTTTCCAAGTCATGGCCGAGGCTATGATGATTGAGGCGGCCACCTTCAACTATGCGGTGTACGACGGAGACTTTAATCCTCTTCCCGAATTCCTCAGTGCAGTCAGTGCCATCGCACTGCGCGTGCTTGGTCCCGATGGTGAGCCAGGTTTCATGGAATTCTTCTTCGGTTGAATACTCGGGCTTATAACGCAACCGGCCTATTGCTTTTAGAAGAAATCGAATGTCGCTAGACACTGCATTGAAAAATTTTGCCGACGCTTTCACCGCCTGTTCCGGAAATTTTGGAACGATCGAGTACCGCGCATTCCAGCCAATCGTTGAATCGATGCCACTTGGGCCAGTGCTACAGGAATACTATGAAAGGCTGCGTATGACCGGCATTCCTCAGGTGGGTGGGGAGCTCATGATGATGCTGTTCTCACTGGATAGTGTTGCGACCGCGCAGCATGGATGGCGCTGGATACGCAAGAATAATGGCCCGGTCATTGATGATCCCAACTGGAACAAGCACTGGATCGTCATCGGCGACCGAAATGGCGATGCGATCGTTGTGGACGACAGCACTGCCAGTGGCGTGGTGTCAGGTCACTTAGGACCGCGCAATTTCAAAATAGCTGATGATCTCGCCAGTTTTTTCCAGGTCATGGCCGAGGCTATGGCGATTGAGGCAGACACCTTCAAGTATGAGGTGCTCGCCGAAGACTTTAGCCCCATTCCCGAATTCATCAATGCAGTCACGGGAATTGCACAGCGCGTGCTTGGTCCTGACAGTGAGCCAGGTTTCATGGAGTTCTTTTTCGGCTAAACCCGCGGCCCTTAGCGCAACAGGCCGTATGACGCGACAGCAAATGTGAGCATGAAACCACTAATGAGCAAAGCTAAACCGGGCGACTGTTTTTACATCCCAGGCATGAACAAAGAGGGAAAGTCTGGCGTTGTGATCGGGCGCTACATCGAGCTTACCCCTACGAATGTTGGTCATTTGATCGAGGTATTTGCAAAGTTTTATACAGAGCGCCCCCCAGTCGTTTGCTGAGGTTGATAAAAACCAGCGGCTATTCCGCCCGATTATGTGTTCAGATGGGAGGCCGCAAGAATTCATTGACCATGTCAACTATTACCTTGAATTTGATGCCTTTAAGCGGTGACAGAAGAAGGTCCACAGAGAACTTTCGCAGTTGCCGGTGAGTCGAGAGGTGTCGTAACACGAAGTAACGGATCGCAGAGCGCTTTTGAGCCATATCAAATGCGCGCTTCAAGCAGCGGTGAAAATGATAGGATCAACTTAAGGAGCTGCCATGGAAGCCACTCCCCCACCCGAGCTCGCCGCATTCGAGCTACGCACGACGCAACTGGAGAAAACCGTGAATGATCTCTCCTGCGACCTGAGAACATTGCGATCGCACATTGACGGCCGCTTCATCGAGCAACGTGCTCATTTTGACGCGCAACTCTTCGCCGCAATGGAAAAGCTCAATGCCCGCATGGACTCGCAAACTTACATGATCATCGGAATGCTGGTGGCGGTATTTCTTGCCCTCGTCGCACTGGTCGCGAGCGATTAACGAAAAAACCCTGCCAGATCAATGACCTGACAGGGTTTTTGTACGTCCTGGTGCCGGAGAAGAGAATCGAACTCCCGACCTTCTCATTACGAATGAGCTGCTCTACCAACTGAGCTACACCGGCAAAGAGCCCGGATTATAACAAACAAACTTGCGCGTTTGCTAGTATCAGGGCGCCATCATTGCAAAAATTACACGGATTCCTGGTGATAGCTGGTGACCAGTGCCACTTCGTCGCGGGAACCGAGGAACACCGGCACGCGCTGGTGCAGCTTCTCAGGCTGGATGTCGAGGATGCGACGCTTGCCGTCGGTGGCCATGCCGCCGGCCTGTTCGACGATGAAGGACATCGGGTTCGCTTCGTACATCAGGCGCAGGCGGCCTGGTTTGCTCGGATCTTTCAGGTCGGCCGGGTACATGAAGATGCCGCCGCGGTTCAGGATACGGTGCACATCGGCCACCATGGAGGCGATCCAACGCATATTGAAGTCGGTGCCGCGCGGGCCGGTGGTGCCTGCCAGCAGTTCGCCGATATAGCGCTGTACCGGCGCATGCCAATGGCGCTGGTTGGACGAATTGATCGCGAACTCCTTGGTCTTGGCAGGAATCTGCATATTGCGCTGGGTCAGCACCCACGAACCCATCTCGCGGTCCAGGGTGAAGCAGTTCACGCCATTACCGGTGGTGAGCACCAGCAGGGTCTGCGGGCCGTACAGGGCGTAGCCAGCGGCTACCTGCTTGGCGCCTGGCTGCAGGAAGTCCTGTTCGGTCGGCTCGGTCATGCCTTCCGGTGCTTTCAGCACGGAGAAGATAGTGCCGATCGATACGTTGACGTCGATGTTGGAGGAGCCGTCCAGCGGGTCGAACACCAGCAGGTATTCGCCTTTCGGGTAACGGTTAGGGATCGGGTGGATGTCTTCCATTTCTTCCGAAGCCATTGCCGCCAGGTGGCCGCCCCATTCATTCGCTTCCAGCAGGATCTCGTTGGAGATCACGTCCAGTTTCTTCTGGACTTCGCCCTGCACGTTTTCGGATTCCAGCGCGCCCAGCACTTCGCCCAGGGCGCCCTTGCCCACGCTGTGGGAAATGGTTTTGCAGGCGCGGCCTACCACCTCGATCAGGAGGCGCAGTTCGGCAGGAATGGAGTGGTGCTGGCGTTGTTCTTCAACGAGGTATTGGGTCAGGCTGATGCGTTTCATTGTTTCCCTAGGTTTGTGCTTAATTAGTTTGCGAGTGCTTTGCTGACCACTTCCATCACGTCATTCGACAGCGGGGTGGCGGCGGCGACTTTTTCCAGCGCGTGGCGCATGTGGACTTGCAGCGCCGGCGCGTAACGGCGCCAGCGGTCCATGCTGCGTGCCAGTCGTGCGGCCACTTGCGGGTTCAGGGCGTCGAGCTTGATCACGTGCTCGGCCCAGAATTCGTAGGCGCTGCCGTCGGCGGCATGGAATTGCGATGGGTTCTGGTTGCAGAAGCTGAACAGCAGGCTGCGGGCGCGGTTCGGGTTCTTCAGCGTGAAGGCTGGGTGCTTCATCAGCTCGCGCACCTTGGAGACGTTGGTGTGCGGGGCGGAGCCTTGCATGGCGAACCACTTGTCCACCACCAGCGCTTCGCCCTTGAAGTCCCTGTAGAAGGCGTCGAGCTGCTTGCCGGCATCGGCGCCGCTGTGGATCAGGGCGGACAAGGCGGCGGCGCGGTCGGTCATATTGGTGGCGGCAGCGAACTGCTCGCCGGCCAGTTTGGCCGCTTCGGCATTCGGCTGCACCAGCAGGTAGGCCAGCGCCACGTTCTTCAGGCCGCGCTTGCCGGCCGAGATGGCGTCCGGGCTGTAAGGGCCAGGCGTTGCGTTGGCCGCGTACACCTGCAGCAGTTCGGCATGCAGCGCAGTGCCAATGGCGTGGCGCACGAACTGGCGCGCGCTGTGGATCGCTTGCGGGTGCACCACTTCCATCTGCTCGGCGATGATGGTTTCCGACGGCAGGATCAGGCATTGCTCGCGGAAAGCAGCATCCAGGTCCTTGTCGGTCAGCACGGCGCGCAAGGCGCCGATGTAGGTGTCGTCCAGCTTGAGCGGTTTGTCGTCCAGCACCGCCTGGGTCAGCGACAGCAGGCGTTCCATGGCCAGGCGCTGGCCGGCTTCCCAACGGTTCACCGGGTCGCTGTCATAGCGGAACAGGTGCAGCAATTCGTCGTCGGTGTACGGGTATTCCAGCACCACTGGCGCGGAAAAGTCGCGCAGGATGGACGGCACCGGCGCTTCGACAATGCCTTCGAAGCGGAAGGTCTGTTCGGCCTCGGTCAGCTCCAGCACGCGGGTCGGGATCAGGTCCTTGCCGTCGCGGCCCAGCAGGCCCACGGCCACCGGGATGTGGAACGGCAGCTTGTTGTCCTGGCCTGGCGTGGCCGGGCAGGACTGGCGTAGCGTCAATTCGTACACCTGCTTCGCGCCATCGTGGCGGCCGCTGGCGCTGACCACCGGCGTGCCGGCCTGGCTGTACCAGCGCTCGAACTGCTTCAGGTCGCGCTTGTTGGCGTCGGCCATCGCGGCGCGGAAGTCGTCGCACTGCACGGCCTGGCCGTCATGGCGTTCGAAATACAGGTCCATGCCTTTGCGGAAGCCTTCGCGGCCCAGCAAGGTCTGGTACATGCGCACCACTTCGGCACCCTTTTCGTACACGGTCACCGTGTAGAAGTTGTTGATCTCGACGAAGGAATCCGGGCGCACCGGGTGCGCCATAGGGCCCGCGTCTTCCGGGAACTGTGCCTGGCGCAGCGTACGCACCTGGTCGATGCGGGTCACGGCGCGGCCGCTGTCGGTGCCGATCATGTCGGCGCTGAACTCCTGGTCGCGGAACACGGTCAGGCCTTCCTTCAGCGACAGCTGGAACCAGTCGCGGCACGTTACGCGGTTGCCGGTCCAGTTGTGGAAGTACTCGTGGCCCACCACCGCTTCAATGCCGGAGTAGTCGACGTCGGTCGCGGTGCGCGGGTTGGCCAGCACGAACTTGGTGTTGAAGATGTTCAGGCCCTTGTTTTCCATCGCGCCCATATTGAAGTCGCTGACGGCGACGATCATGAAGCGGTCAAGGTCCAGTTCCAGGCCCCAGCGTTCCTCGTCCCAGCGAATGGAGTTTTTCAGTGACTCCATGGCGTAGTCGGTCTTGTCGAGGTTGCCCTCTTCCACCCACACCTGCAACAGCACTTCGCGGCCGGACTTCAGCTTGAATTTCTCTTCCTGGCATACCAGGCGCGCGGCCACCAGCGCGAACAGGTAGGACGGCTTCTTGAACGGGTCTTCCCACTTGGCGTAGTGGCGTCCGTCACCGAGCTCGCCCTCTTCCAGCAGGTTGCCGTTAGAGAGCAGGACCGGGTATTGCTCCTTGTCGGCGCGCAGCATCACGGTGTAGCGCGCCATCACGTCCGGACGGTCCGGGAAATAGGTGATGCGGCGGAAGCCTTCGGCCTCGCACTGGGTGTAGAAACCGCTGCCCGAGGTGTACAGGCCGGAAAGCGTGGTGTTTTCGACCGGGGCGCAGGTGGTTTCGATTTCCAGCAGCACATTGACCGGTGCATTGCGGATGGTCAGGGTATTGTTGCCAATAATATATTGACCGGGATTCAGCGCCACGCCATTCATGCGCAGGGCAACCAGCTCAATGGCTTCGCCGTGCAGCACCAGGTCGTGGCTCTTGCTGTCCGGGTTATGGCGCAGTTGCACGCGGTTGGCGACGATGGTGCAGGCGGGATCGAGGTCGAAGCCCAGTTCCACGGTCTCCACCAGGTAGCTGGGCGGGGTGTAGTCTTTACGATAAATCGTTTGAGGGCTGTCGGTACGCATGGTTTGGGCGAGCGAGGACAAAGAAGGCTATTTTACCAATACCGGACAAGGCGTACGCCCGATTCTTTTCCGGTGTCCCTGCGGGGGTAACATTCTGTAATAATTAGGTGAAACGCATGTTGCCGGATTAAACTGCCTTATAAGCATACAAAGGAGTCTTTGCCATGAAAGCGCTAGCCATTTTGGTGGCAGCCACCAGTCTGTTGCTGAGCGGCTGTGCCACTACCCTGCGCAGCAACGTTACGGTCTTCCATGAGTGGCCGAGCGACTTGCAGGACAAATCATATACTTTTGAAACCCCGTCCCCGGGCGAGGATACGCTGGAATTCCGCAGCTACCAGAACCTGGTGAGCGGTGAACTGGCCAAACTGGGCTTTACCCAGGCCGCCAGCACCCGGGACGCCAAGCTGCGCGTCGGCATGCAGTTCAGCACCATCGACCGCCCGGTCAAGGTTTTGACCGCAACCGATCCGTGGATGTACGGTCCTGGCCCATGGGGCTACTACCCGCGCTGGGGCTACTACCCTTACCGTTACCGCTACTACGGCTTCTATCGCCCATACTACGATCCGTGGATGTGGGGGCCGATGGAATTCCGCGAAACCATCCAGCATAACTACGACCGCAACCTGCGCGTCACCATCAATAATAT
>Ga0209050_1000697_pt1 | contig 49912 bp, 47 predicted proteins | sample Araplavi_mTSA_r2_FD_184276 | JGI IMG/M metagenome (GOLD analysis project Ga0209050, IMG submission 184276) | Arabidopsis root microbial communities from North Carolina, USA - plate scrape MF_Cvi_mTSA_r2 (SPAdes) (version 2) | ecosystem: Host-associated > Plants > Roots > Endosphere | place: USA... | reverse complement strand
TGTCATAGTCGAAGGTGCGCAGCGCCTCAATGCGCTGGTTCTTGAAGAAGCGCACCGGCAATGCGTGGTCCTTGATGCCCACGATGTTGCCAGCCGCATCGACTTCGTAACTCAGATCCTGCACGGGCGACGCGCCAGGCAACCCGGCGGTCAAACGCAGCAAGCGGCCGTCGCTGGGGGCGTACTCGGCTTCGGTGACCACGCCGTTGCCGGCGGTTTCCCGTTCGACCTGACTGCTCGGGTTGTAGCGAATATCGTGCACCAGGCACTGTCCGGGGGCCGGGTTGTTCGCCGGTTGCAGCCAACCCGCCTTGAGCTGCCCGGCCACGGTGTAACCGAATCGCCGACGGTGGCCGCCGGCATCGACAAGGCTCAGCAAATCCCCGGCGGGGTCATAGGCCCAGCGACTCTCCAGCCCCACCCCAGGTTCAAGTAATGCATCACGTGCCGACTCGTCCAGCGGCCAATCGGGTGTGTCCAACTCAGTGAGAAAATGGCTGATTTCACTTTGCGCCAGCCCCAGCAAATCGTACTCGGGCATATGCCGGGTGCCGGCGGGATCGTCGTGACGAATCAGTCGGCCACATCGATTGCCAACCTCCGTATCAGCGGCGCCGTATTTGAAGCGCTCAACCACCCGCCCCGCCTCACCAAGTGCCTGCTCCATCACCGCCGTCGGGCGTAGCGAGGTGTCGTATTCAAAGTCCTGCTGCGTGCCGCGACTGTCCAAAACACTCAACGCAGCACCGGCCTGCCCGAGCAGCGACACCCGCCAACCGGCATCGACGCTATCCGTCGCCAGCACAGTCCCTGTCAGGCTGAAACCGTGACCCATCGCCGGAACCGGCAACCGCGCATCCCACTGCTCAACCCCACGCCCCGCCGCATCGAACACCTGCCGTGTCACCCGCGCCTGCGGCGCTTGCCCGGCCTGTGAGCGCCAGTAGCCCACGCCGCGCACAGCGAGCCCTCGCGGATCCATGACCGTGAGGGTGGGCGTGGCGTGATGTACAGAAGAATTGTTCATGGGCTCTGGATAACATTCGCGGTCGGCCAGCGTCTACTGTCAGAAATTACAGGTGAAGCCAGGGCATGAACGTGCGCACCCTGCAACGCCGACGACGGCTGCGCCTTCAATCGCTGGCAAGCCAGCTCCCACAAGGGACCGTGCCCACGATAAAACTGTAGGAGCCAGCCTGCTGGCGATGGACTCCAGTGCGCCGCGTTTATCCAGCTCACACGCGTAATCGTTAACGACCATAGCTGGCAAGCCAGCTCCCACAGGGGGCCGTGCCCACGCTGAAAACTGTAGGAGCCAGCTTGCTGGCGATGGACTCAAGTACGCCGCGTTTATCCAGATCTCACGCGTTATCGTTAACGACCATCGCAGGCAAGCCAGCTCCCACAAAGAACCGCGCCCACGCTGAAACTGTAGGAGCCAGCTTGCTGGCGATGGACTCCAGTGCGCCGCGCTCATCCAGTTCACCCGCGTTATCGTTAACGACCATCGCAGGCAAGCCAGCTCCCACAGGGGACCGTGCCCACGCTGAAACTGTAGGAGCCAGCCTGCTGGCGATGGACTCCAGGGCACCGCGTTTAACCAGCTCACACGCTTTATCGTTAACGACCATCGCTGGCAAGCCAGCTCCAAGGGACCGCGTCCGAGTCCAAACCTGTGAAAGCCGCAAAAAAAACGGCGACTGCTGGTACAGTCGCCGCGAAAGACCGGTGTTTGTGACACCGGTCGAGAGCCCCACGGCATGAGGAGTCAACGCCGTGTGGCCCTGCCATAAAACCTGTGCGTGATGAGGCGTTCAGAGCCCCCAGCGCAGCAACAACAACACCAGCACGACCAGGAACACCGTCTCCCCCACCATCAGCAGGATCGGCTTGATCCCGACCGCCGCCAGCTCGCGCAAGCGGGTCTTCATGCCCAGGGCACTGATGGAAATCACGAGGCACCAGCGCGACAGTTCGTTGACCGTGCCTTGCACCGCCGGCGCTATCCATCCAGTGCTGTTGATGCAGGCCAGGATCAGAAAGCCGACGGCGAACCACGGCAACAGCGGCGGGCGCTTGCCGGTCGGGTCGGCGCCTTGCATGCGGGTGATCATCGCCGCGGTGACGATCACCGGCAGCAGCATGGCAACGCGCATCAGCTTGACCACCGTGGCCGTGTCGCCGGTCTCGGTCGACATGCTGTAGCCGGCACCGACCACCTGAGCCACGTCGTGGATCGTGGCACCGAGGAAAACGCCCGCCACCTGTGGCGACAACTGCAGCCAGTTGGCGATCATCGGGTAGACGATCATCGCCAGGGTCGACAGCGCCGAGACGCCGATCACAGTGAACAGTGTGGCGCGCTCTTTCTGCGGATGGTTCGGCAGCGCCGCTGCCAGTGCCAGGGCCGCCGAAGCGCCGCAGATGGCGGTCGCGCCGCCGGTGAGCATGCCGAACAGGCGCTGGAAACCCAGGGCCTTGGCGGCAATCACAGACACGCTGATGGTCACCACCACCAGGATCACCACCAGCGCAATCGGCTTCCAGCCCAGCGCGGCCATTTGCTCCAGGGTGATGCGCATGCCCAGCAGCGCCACGCCAATGCGCAGCACCGTGCGGGCGGTGAACTCGATACCGGCCTTGCACGGACCGTCATCGGCAAGAAAATTCAGGGCCATGCCCAGCAGCAAGGCGAACAGCATGACCGGCGCACCGTAGTGCTCGGACAGGAACGACGCGGCGGCCGCCACGATCAGGCTGACGATAAACCCCGGTGCCAGTTCGCGCGTGCGACTGTGGATGCGGGTGAGAGCAATGGCGCTCATGGCGCGGCCTCCTCGGAAACGATGACGATAAACGCCTGGTCGTCGATGATCTCGACCGGGTAGTTGGTGACTTTGACTTGCCTGGAGTTGAGCAAATAACCGCTGTGCAAATCGAAGCGCAGGCCATGGGCGCAGCATTGAATCACCCTGCCCTCAAGGCGCCCGCCACACAGCGAAGCGCCCTGGTGCGGACAGCTGTCGTCGATGGCAAACAGCTGCCCGTCGACGTTGAACAACGCCAGGCTTTTGTCCTCGAATTCGAACAGCGCCCGGCCACCGGCCTGAGGGTGTTTGCCGGCCGGCACGGGAATGCGTCGGGTCATGCTGGCTGCCGCTCGCGATCACTTTCCTTGAGGGCCTCGTTCATGGCCCCGAGCAGCGCCTGAGCAGGTTGTGCACCGATCACCGTCATGCGGTTGTCGAACTTGAAGCTCGGCACGCCACTGGTCGCGCCGGGAGATCCTTCGAACGGCGTGGCATCGCCCTTCAGGCAATCGAGTAGCCCTTCCGGAGCAACGCCGCAGGAGCGGGCAATGGCCAGCAAGGTCTCGCGGCAACCGAGGTTTTCACGTCTCTGGAAATAAGCGGCGAACAGTCGTTCGAGCAGCATTTCACGCTGACTGGCATTACCCAGTTCGCCGACACGCTCGAACAAACGATGGGCGTCTGCGGTATTGGGCATCGTCTCGATGCGGCTGAGGTCGATGGCCAGGCCAACCGCACTGGCCGCCTGCTGGACCTGCTTCTGGCGCATGGTCATGGCGTCGGCATTGCCCAGGCGCTTGCGGTAGAAATCGGCAAAGGGTTCACCCTCTACCGGAATCTGAGGCAACAACTGCACGCCATGCCACACCGTGGTGATCTGCACATCCGGGTGGCGACTGCGAAACTGCACCTGCGCATGCTCCAGTTGGCGTTTGCCGATCAGGCACCAGGGGCAGATAAAATCGAAAAACACATCAATACGTAAACGACGACTCACAACTTCACCTCTAAACCCGCTTCACCGACAGGGTCAGGCACGCTCTGACCCTGAAGCCGGGCAATATCTCTGTGGTAATGACACTTGGCATAAAAGAACACCGCCGCCGCCGCGAGGCTGACCAGTGGCACCAGTTGAAACGCGGCATGCAGACCGATGAGGTCGGACACCCGGCCGGTGATGAACGGTCCCGGTGCCAGCCCCAGCATGTTGTTGGCCAGGGTCAGCGTGGCGAACGCCGTACCGTGCACCGAGTAATGGGTCAGGTTGGCAACCATCGCACCGGCGGGGCCGGTGGTGCCCGTGGCAATCGCCATGCCCAGGCAGATCAGCAGCAGTTGCACTGGCCCTGCCTGCAAGGCAAACGCCGCCGACAACAGCAGGCAACTGCCCAGGCAGAAGCCGATGGCCAGGCTGACCTTGCGCTCCGGCGAGTTGCGACACAGGCGATCGCTGAGCATGCCGCACAGGATCATGCCCGCACCGCTGCACAACACGATGATCGCCGCCATGCCGCCGGCCTTGTCGGTGGGCATGTCGTAGTAGCGGTTGAGGTAGCTGGGAATCCACACCATCACCGTACCGCCAACGAACAACTGCAAGCCGCTGGCGATATAGGTCGACACCACCGAACGGCTGGACCACAGCGTGCGCAGCGGACGCTTGACCGCCGCAGCCGTCTTGTTCGCAATCTGCGCGGCACGTTGTGGCGCAATGCGCGCTTCCTTGACGATGAGCGGATAAAGCAAAGCCAGCACCAGGCCAAACAACGACATGCCGGCGAACGACCAGCGCCAGCCCAGCTTGGCGGCAATCGCACCACCCAACGCCATGCCCAACACCGAACCGAACATCCCGCCCGCCATGAAGGCACTGGCCAGGGTGGCCCGCATGTGTTTGGGGAACACCGAAATCACCACCGCAATGCCCACGCTGCCGTAGGCGGCTTCGCCGACACCGACCATGAACCGCGCGATGAACATCTGCTGGTAGTCCTGCGCCAACGCGCAACCCAGGGTCGCCACGCTCCACAGGAACGCCATCAGCGCCAGGCTCTTGACCCGGCCGAAGCGGTCGGCCATCAACGACAGGGGAAACGTCAGCAGGCCGACCATCAGGGCAACGATACCGCTGAGCAGGCCCAGCTGTCCGTCGCTCAACGCCCACTCTGTCTTGAGCAGGGGGAAGACCGCGTTCAGTACCTGACGCGACATGTAATCGGAAATCAACAGGCCGAACGTCAAGGCAAAGACGATCCAGGCATATTGGCGCGCAACGCCGACTCCGCTGGAGTCGTCATCGTCAGCGGCTATTGGGTGAAAGGCCATGCAGCCTCCTCAAGAGCTTTGTTTTATTTTTGTTATCAAGCGTGTAACGGTCAGGCGGACGAGAGGTCACGGCCTCTCGTCCCGACCCTCGGTCAACCGCGTTGCGGTACACCTTTTTGCCCAGCCTTGCGGTTGGGGGCCATGCCGTTGGCCAACAGGGTTTCTTCGATGGTTTCGTACTGCACGCCGATGCGGTAGATCTCGCGGGCTTCTTTGCCGGTGGCGATTTCGCGGCCCAGTTCGTGGGCGATGCGCACGGTCTGCTGGATCTGCGCCACCGAGCCGAAACGATCGCCCTTGTGATCAATGATAGTGTCTTCATTGCCCACGCGCGGGTGCATGCCCATGGCCATCGACATGGTGTTGAACGGCATGACGTTCTTGAGCAGCGATTCGGAGGTCAGGGTGCAACCGTCCGGCGCGCGGTGGATGAAGTTGAAGAAGTTGAACGGGTTCGGGCCGTCGAAGCCGCCACCGATGCCGATCCAGGTCAGGTTCAGCGGGCCCTTGTAGATGCCTCTGCGCACCAGGCGCTCGAGGGTTTCCATCGCGTGCATGCCGGTCAACTGGAAGTGCGGCTGGATGCCGTTGTCCATCAGGCGCTTGAGGTGCTCGGCAACCCAGGCCGGACCTGCCGGTACGGTCATTTCGCTGTAGGCAGCCTGAGTCAACGGATTGGCCAGGGAAGTGCCTTCCAGGTATTCCGGATACAGCAGCTCCATGATGTTCATCTGGGTGGTGTTGATCGCCACGGTGACCTGATCCGGCTTGGGGGTCAGCTCGGCCAGCATGTGGCGGGTGTCGTCGGACAGCCACTTGGCCGCTTCACCGTCGCTTTCCGGGGCGAAGGAAATCGAACCGCCGACCTGGATGATCATGTCCGGCACGGCTTCACGTACACCGGCGATCAGCTCGTTGAATTTCGACAGGCGCTTGGAGCCCTTGCCGTCCAGTTCACGCACGTGCAAGTGCAGCACCGTGGCGCCGGCTTCATAGCATTCGACCGCTTTCTGGACTTGCTCGTCCATGGTCAGCGGGATGTCTTCCGGGAAGTCTTCCGGCATCCACTCCGGGCCATACGGGGCCACGGTGATGACTACCTTTTCCATGTTTTCCGGGTGCAGCGAATCGTCGAAGAATTGCATGGTCTACTCCAGTTCTTATGCCAGTTCTTATGATTGTCCCGCCCACCCGGGGTCGTGCCGGGTAAGCGTGCTTACGAGTGCGAATGCAGGTGGCGTTCGATCAGAACGTCTTGTCGCCGATGATCCCGGCACGTTCCATCTTGCGATGGCAGGGCGGGTAATCCATGACGGCGTAATGCTGGGTACTGCGGTTGTCCCAGATGGCAATGCTGTTCGGCTTCCAGCGCCAGCGCACCTGATACTCGGGGATGTACGCCTGACTGATCAGGTAGCGCAGCAACTCGCCGGCGCCGGGGTTGGCGTCCTGGCCGAAGCGCACCCGCTCAGGGGTGTGGTAGTTGCTGAAGTGGGTGGTGAACGCGTTGACGAACAGCACCTTCTCGCCGGTTTCCGGATGGGTGCGCACCACCGGGTGTTCGGCGTCCGGGTACATCGCCTTGAGCGCCAGGCGTTTTTCAATCGGCATCGCCGCACCGAAGCTCGCTTCGATGCTATGGCGGGCACGCAGGTCGGCGATCTTGACCTTTACGTCTTCCGGCAAGTTCGCATAGGCCTGGACCATGTTGGTCCACATGGTGTCGCCGCCCACTGGCGGGCATTCCACGCAACGCAGCACACAGCCCATCGGCGGCGCTTCGCGCCAGGTGGCGTCGGTGTGCCAGGCGTTTTCGTAGCGGTCCATCGGCTGGTCAGGATTCTTGTAGATCCGCACCAGTCCCGGATGATCCGGATCACTGCCGGCCACCGGATGATCTTCCAGCTCGCCGAAGCGTCGGGCGAAGGCCACGTGCTCGGCGCGGGTGATGTCCTGATCGCGCAGGAACACCACGCGGTGCTTGAGCAACTGGGCACGAATCTCGGCAAACAGACCGTCGTCATGCACCGCGTCGGCCAGGTTGACGCCGATCAGTTCGGCGCCAATGCTGCAGGTCAATTGTTCGACTTTCATGGCTGGCCGCTCCTTAAACGACGAAAATCGAAGAGCCGGTCGTCTTGCGCGATTCAAGGTCGCGATGGGCCTGCACCGCGTCCTGCAGGGCGTAGTGCTGGTTGATCTCGATCTTGATCCGGCCGCTGCCGACGTGGTCGAACAACTCGCCAGCCAGGGCGGCTTTTTCGGCCGGGTCGCTGATGTAGTTGGCCAGGGCAGGACGGGTCAGGTACAGCGAACCTTTCATTGCCAGCATCACTGGGTCGAATGCCGGGATCGGTCCGGATGCGGTACCCACGCAGACCATCAGGCCACGGGGTTTCAACGAATCCAGCGACCCCATGAAGGTGTTCTTGCCAACACTGTCGAACACCACGTTGACGCCCACGCCGTCGGTCAGTTCGCGAACGCGAGCGGCGACGTCTTCATGGCTGTAATTGATCGTATGGTCACAACCGTGAGCCCGGGCGATTTCCGCCTTTTGCTCGGTCGAAACCGTGCCGATCACGTTCAGGCCCAGCAACTTGGCCCACTGCGAAACGATCAGGCCGACACCACCGGCAGCGGCGTGCAGCAGGATGCTGTCGCCGGCCTTGAAGTCGTAGATGCGGCGCATCAGGTACGAAGACGTCAGGCCGCGCATGGTCATCGCAGCAGCTGTTTCGAAGCTGATGGTTTCCGGCAGCTTGATCAGCGGCGCGGCCGGGATCAGGCGCTCGGTGCTGTAGGCGCCGAGGGTATTGAGAAAACCGGTATAGGTGACGCGGTCACCGACTTCGACGTTGGTGACCCCTTCACCAACGGCCTGGACCACGCCGGAAGCCTCGACGCCCATGCCATTAGGCAGCGGAATCGGATAGGTACCGTTACGGAAATAGGTGTCGGCGTAGTTCAAGCCAACCGCCACATGACGGAGACGAACCTGGCCTGGACCGGGTTCGCCGACTTCGACGTCCTCGTAACGTAGAACTTCGGGACCACCGGTTTCATAAAAGCGTACGGCTTTGGCCATTTTTCTTATTCTCCAATCTGCAATATGGGCGTGTTGCATCGAATTGCGCTGATTGGACTGTAGGACGAGGCCTGTTGTGACGCTTCTCATCAGGCGACAATGGCTTTTCATTTCATGACAGGCGGGGCCGCTCCCTCCTTGCCGTCGTTCGGCTGGTCACTGGTTTTTTCGCCAGCGGCCGGTGCTTGCGGCTTGCCGAATCCGGCCTTGGCGTTTTCGGCCTTGCTCTTGTGGATATCGCAGCCCTCCAACTCGCTGACCTGGGTGCAACCGGACTGCTCGAGCTGTTTGCGGTACTTGTCGTTGATGGCATGGGCCGGGGATTGGGCAATGAGCAAAATGGCCAATGCCGGCAGGATGATTTTGTACATGCGTACCTCTCTCCCGTTGAAAAATGCCGACACATGGCGCGGCAGACTCACTCTAGCCTGCCCCGTCGTCACCTGCGCTATCATCGCCCGCCTCGATGCCCCAGGAGCCTTGACCCCGGATGTTTGAAACACTGCCACTGCCCGATGATCACCCAGCCCTGCCACCGGTCCTGGCAGGCCCGCTGCTGCGGCGCCTTGAGCCCACGCGGCTGGTGCTGTGGCTGGTGGGTTCCCGGGCGCTGGCGTTGACCTTGCGCCTGCAGGGCGTCGGTGACATCCGCCTCGATAGCGGGCAATGCACGGTGATTGCCGTAGGGGTTCATGCCTTTGTGCACTTGATCGACGTGCCACTCGATGGCGCCCTGCCCTGCGACGAGTCGATCGACTACGACCTGCTGATCGACGGTGCAGAACACGGCATCGCCGACTGGGCGCCGCACCTGCTGTACGGCGATGCCCGTTGCCCGAACTTCGTCCTGCGCGCACGGGTCGATCAATTGCTGCACGGCTCTTGCCGCAAGCCTCACCACCCGGCGGCAGACGGCTTGCTCTGCGTCGACCGATTGCTGGCACAGGAACATGCAGCCAAGGACCGCCCGGCACTGCTGATGATGACCGGCGATCAGGTCTATGCCGACGATGTCGCGGGGCCAATGCTGCGGGCGATTCACGCCTTGATCGAGCGCCTGGGCCTGTTCGGCGAACACCTCGAAGGCGCCGTGGTCAGCGACAGCGCCAGGCTCTACGAGCATCCGGCCAGTTACTACCACCGTGCGGACCTGCTGCCGGCGCTGCAAAGCAATGAAACCCTGCGCGAGCGTTTCTTCGGTGGCGCACGCAAGCCGATCTTCACCAGCAGCAGTGCCGACAATCACCTGGTGACCTTCGCCGAAGTCATGGCCATGTACTTGTTGGTCTGGTCTCCAGTGCCCTGGACCCTGATCGCCCCCCAGGCACCGACGCTGACACCGGAACGGCTCCAGCGTTACGCCCTTGAACAGACGCGCATCGATGCCTTCACGGCCGGCCTCGGCAACGTCGCGCGGGCACTGGCGCATCTGCCGACGCTGATGATGTTCGACGACCACGACATCACCGATGACTGGAACCTGTCCGCGCAATGGGAGGAAACGGCCTACGGCCATCCGTTCTCCCGGCGCATCATCGGCAACGCGCTGCTGGCGTACATGCTGTGCCAGGGCTGGGGTAACCATCCTGATGCGTTCGCTGCCGTGCTGGAGAAGGCCGCCGCGTTGAGCGCCAGTGGCGATGACCGCTACCTCGATAGCGCGGTCCAGGACGACTTGATCAATGATCTGCTGAAATTCCAGCACTGGCATTACGTGCTGCCGACCACCCCGGCCATGGTCGTGATCGACACCCGCACCCGGCGCTGGCGCAGCGAAATGAACCTCAAGCAGCCTTCCGGCCTGCTCGACTGGGAAGCCCTGAGCGAACTGCAACAGGAACTGCTGGACCACCCGAGCGCGATCATCGTTTCACCGGCACCGATCTTCGGCGTCAAACTGATTGAAACCGTGCAGCGGGTCTTCAGCTGGTGCGGTTATCCACTGCTGGTGGACGCGGAAAACTGGATGGCCCACCGCGGCGCGGCCCAAGTGATCCTGAACATATTCCGCCACTCGCGCACGCCGGGTAACTACGTGGTGCTGTCGGGCGATGTGCACTACTCCTTCGTCTACGAAGTGCTGATCCGCCACCGCAAGGCCGGGCCACGCATCTGGCAGATCACCAGCAGCGGCATCAAGAACGAATTCCCGGCTACCCTGCTCGAATGGTTCGACCGCCTCAACCGCTGGCTGTACTCACCCCGCTCGCCGCTGAACTGGCTGACCAAACGTCGACGCATGCGCATCGTGCCGCATGTCCCGGAACACGCCGAAGCCGGAGAGCGGCTGTGGAACTCGGCGGGGATCGGGCAAGTGTTCTTCAATGAAAAGGGTCAGCCGCAGGACATTTTTCAACACAACGCCAATGGCTCGCCAAAGACACGAATGGTTGCGCCGGAGGGTGAGTACTAAAGGTATAACCCCTGTGGGAGCGAGCTTGCTCGCGATGGCGGCGTATCAGTCGACATCGATGTTGGCTTTGAGTCCGTCATCGCGAGCAAGCTCGCTCCCACAGTGATCCTCGTCAGGCACATAGGTAGAGGCAACTCGGCATGAACCTCACCCGCACCCTGATCATCGGCAACTCCGGCTCCGGCAAGAGCTGGCTGGCGCAGCGGCTGGCCGAGCAATTGCGTGAGCCCTGGACCGATCTCGACCGGATTCACTGGCTGTCCGACGAACACAGCATCCCCCGCCCCCGCGCCGAAGCATTGGCCATGGCACGGATCGCGGCCGACGAGCAGCGCTGGGTGATCGAAGGCGTTTACGGCTGGATCATCAGCGAAATCCTCCACCGCGCCACAGCGTTGATCTGGCTGTGTGTCGATGACGAGGATTGCGTCGCCAACATTCACCAACGGGAAACGCAGGATGACGAACGGTTGGTGGCAATGCTGGAGTGGGCTGGCAGCTACCGCAAGCGTGATGACTCAAGTGGATTTGCTGCGCACCAGCGGTTGTTCGAAGATTTTGATGGCTCGAAGAGCCACCTGCATGATCGGGCTGAAATCGCGGAGTTCGCTACACAAATAACGCCCCCGTAGGAGCTGCCGAAGGCTGCGATCTTTTGATCTTGATTCTGCTGTCGCAGCTCCGCCACAGATCAAAACAAAAAGATCGCAGCCTTCGGCAGCTCCTACACACGCAGGTGTTTCAATTCTCTTTCACCACACCACTCACCCCCCTGACAATCATCTCCACCTCCCGCCCATCAATCGTCAACGGCGGTAGCAGGCGAATGGTTTTCCCCCGCGTGACGTTGATCAGCAAACCATGATCCCGCGCAGCGATCAGGCTCAGGTCACGGATCGGTTGCTTGAGTTCGATGCCGATCATCAGCCCCTGACCACGGATCGCCATGACGTTCGGGTTGCCCGCCAACTCGGTGCGCAATCTTTCGAGCAAGCGTTCCCCCTGAAGCCGTGCGTTTTCCAGCAGCCCTTGTTCTTCAACGATATCCAGCACGGTGCAACCGACCCGGCAGGCCAACGGATTACCGCCGAAGGTGCTGCCGTGGCTGCCCGGCGTGAACAGTTCGGCCGCCTTGCCACGGGCCAGGCAAGCGCCGATGGGCACGCCGTTGCCCAGGCCTTTGGCCAGGGTCATGACGTCCGGGACGATGCCTTCGTGCTGGAAGGCGAACCACTGGCCGGTGCGGCCGATGCCGGTCTGGATTTCATCGAGCATCAACAGCCACGAGCGCCGGTTGCACAGTTCGCGCACGGCCTTGAGATAACCCGGTGGCGCCAGTTGCACGCCGCTTTCGCCCTGGATCGGTTCCATCAGCACTGCCACGATCCGCGAGCCGTAAGCCTGTTGCACCTTGTCCAGCGCATCGAGGTCGCCGAACGGCACTTTGACGAAATCCCCCGGCAGCTGGTGGAACCCAAGACGCACCGCCGGGCCGTCGCTGGCCGACAAGGTGCCGAGGGTGCGGCCATGGAACGCGTTCTCCATGACCACCACCAGCGGCTGTTCGATACCTTTGTGCCAGCCATGCAGCCGCGCGATTTTCAGTGCGGTTTCGTTGGCTTCGGCCCCGGAATTGTTGAAAAACGCCCGGTCCATGCCCGCCAGCCGCGTCAGTTTCTGCGCCAGCCGTTGTTGCCAGTCGATGCTGTAGAGGTTCGACGTGTGCAGCAGCAACCCGGCCTGCTCGGTGATGGCGGCGACAATTTTCGGGTGGGAGTGGCCGACGTTGGTCACCGCCACACCGGCGACCGCATCCAGGTATTCGCGCCCGGCCTGATCCCACAGGCGAGTGCCCAGGCCCTTGTTGAAACTCAAGGCCAAGGGTTGGTAAGTGCTCATCAGGCAGGCGGCGGTCATGACGTCAAGCTCCAGCAAGGGTCGGTGTTTTTGCAGTATGGTTAGCCACCTGAGCTGGATAAACGCTGTAAAACTTCAATCATTTAAAAGCTGGACTTGATAATGGATCTGTTCCAGGCAATGAGCGTCTACGTCAAAGTGGTGGAGACCGGCAGCATGACCGCCGCCGCTTTGCAGTGCGATATGTCCACGACCATGGTCGGCAACCACCTCAAGGCCCTGGAGCAGCGGCTGGGTGTGCGCCTGCTCAACCGCACGACGCGGCGTCAGCGGCTGACCGAGTTCGGCGTCGCGTATTACCAGCGTTGCCTGGAAGTGCTGGGGCTGGTGGCCGATTCCGAGCGTCTGGCCGAGCAGGCCCTCGACGAACCGAGCGGGACGCTGCGCATCACCGCCCCCCTGACCTTCGGCACCGAACGCCTGGCGCCGGCATTGAGTGAGTTCAGCCGACAAAACCCGCGGGTGAAACTCGACGTGGTACTGACCAACCGGCGCCCGGATCTGCTGGAAAACGGTCTGGATGTAGCGTTTCGCCTGGGTGCGCTGGAGCCCTCCAACCTGATCGCCCGCCCGCTGATCGACTACACCCTGACCATGTGCGCGTCACCGGACTATCTGGCCCGTCGCGGCACACCGCAAACGCCTGAAGACCTGCGACACCACGACTGCCTGTCCTTTGCCTATCCGGCCGGGGATGACTGGCAATCGGTGCAAAAGGAATGGCGCCTGGCCGGTCCCGAGGGCGAAGTCAGCGTGGGGGTCAGTGGGCCGATGCTGATCAACAGTTCGGCCGGTTTGCATCAGGCGGCGCGGACCGGCATGGGCATCGTGATGATGCCCGACGCCCTGGTCGAGCAGGACCTCAAGGATGGAAAGCTGTTGGCCTTGATGCCCGATTACTGCCCGCCCAGCCGGCCGATGCACCTGGTCTATGCCCAGGATCGCCACCGTTTGCCAAAACTGCGCCGCTTCGTCGAATTCGCCGTACAGATGTGGGGCAAGCACTAGTCGGCCGAACAGGCCATGCACTAATCTGCTGACAGGCGAGTCACTGGCAAGGAGAGCTCAGATGGGCGAAGCATCGAATATCGAACCGTTGAAGTTCAATGTCGAGGACATGAGCGACGGCATGCTGCACACCATTCTCGAGCTGGTCAGCGACGGCATTTGGGACTGGAACGCCAACACCGGTTTCGTCTACCGCACGGCGCGCTGGTACGAGATGCTCGGCTATACGCCTCATACTCTGGACAACAACGTGCTGACTTGGGAAAACGTCATCCATCCCGATGACTACCCACGCGTCATGGCCCTGTTTGACGACTACCTGAGCCAGCGTGCCTGCGGTTATCAGGCCGAATATCGCTGCCGCATGCAGGACGGCAGCTACCTGTGGATAGAAGACCGCGGCCACATCCTGGCGCGCAATGCCGATGGTTCGGTAGCGCGGATGATTGGCGCGCACCGCAGCATTGAAGACAAGCGCCGACTGTTCGAGGCGCTCGAACGACGCAATCACTCCCTGGAGGCGTTGATCGAAGAACGCACTCAAGAGTTGTCGCGGGTCAATCATCAATTGCAGCTGCAGCTCGAAGAAAACCGCAAGCTGGCGCAAACCGATGCGCTGACCGCCGTTGCCAATCGCTATCGACTCGAACAGGTCCTGCCCCAGGCCTGCGACCGCGCCCAGCGCTTTCGCGAACCCCTGTCCTTGATCGCCATGGACATCGACGACTTCAAGACCATCAACGATCACTACGGCCATGCCTTGGGCGATGCCGCGCTGGTGCATGTGGCCGAGAACATCAAACGCTTCGTGCGCGAGGGCGACCTGCTGGCCCGTTGGGGCGGCGACGAATTCATCATGACGCTGCCCAACACTCCGTTGGCCGAAGCCCGGAGCCTCGCCGAGAAAATCCGCCACGGCCTTGCGGACTTGCTGCCCGTGGGAGACTTTCAGGTGACCATGAGTTTCGGCGTGGTCCAGCGCTTTGACGAAGAACAGCAGACTGGCCTGATGGCACGGGCCGATCAGGCGCTGTACCGCTCGAAAATCGCCGGCAAGAACGTGATCTCGGGATAACCCCTTACCTCCCCGCCTTCACCAGCACCGGTTGCTCCTGATAGCGATCCGGGTACAGCTGCTTGAGCTGCGCCACTTTCGGTAGATCGTTGATGACGATGTAGGGATAGGTCGGATGTTCGGTGAGAAAGTCCTGATGTTCCTCCTCCGCCGGGTAGAAGCCGTTGTAGCTTTCCAGCCGGGTCACGATCGGTTTGTTGAACGACTTGGCGGCATCGAGCTGGGCAATGTAGGCCTGGGCGACTCGTTGCTGTTCGCTGCTCCTGGTAAAGATCGCCGAACGATACTGGGTGCCGGTGTCCGGTCCCTGGCGATTGAGCTCGGTCGGGTTGTGCGCCACCGAGAAGTAGATTTGCAGCAAGGTGCCGTAGCTGACCTGAGCGGGATCGAAGGTGACTTCGACTGACTCCGCATGGCCGGTATTGCCGTCGCTGACGCGTTCGTATTGCGCGGTATTGGCCGCCCCGCCCGCGTAACCGGAGACGGCGTTTTTCACACCTTTGACATGCTGGAACACCCCTTGGACACCCCAGAAGCAGCCGCCGGCGAACACGGCGGTTTCGCTGCGGGCCTGGGTGGTTTCGTCGAGGGCCGGCGGTGGAATGACCACCGCCTCTTCGGCACCACCGAACGAGAAGGCCGAGCATTGGCTGATGATGCCGGCAGCGGCCAGTCCCAACAACGTACGGCGCCAGGTGAACAGGGTTTTCATGAAATGGACTCCTGAAAAAAACAAGGGCAATCAGCCGAAGGTAAAGGCGTAGGCCGATGCGCCCGGATCAAGAAACTCGATGCTGAAGGTCCGGTCTTGCACACCACCGGTCTGGCGCACCAGTTGATACAAACGCTGCTCGGTCACGGTGCCGCTGCCATCGGGCGCCACGTCCATACCGTGGTCGTCACCCGGTGCCTTGCCGTCGATCAGCACCTTGAAGCGCACCGGTTTGCCATCGGCACCGGGACCCAGCACCAGATGCAAGTCACGGGCGTGGAAGCGGTAGACGATGCGGCTGTCCGTTGCGCTGGCGGTGGCTCGCTCGGAGCCGACATGCCACTGACCGCCCAGGCTCCAGTCGTTGAGCGCCAGTTGTGCAGGCGGGTTGTAGGTGGCGACCTTGTCCGGCACCAGCGCGGTTTGCGGCACGAAATGCTCGGCACGCTGGTAGCCGACATAGGTTTCCGGCGACTGCACTTCGCTGCTGTCCGGTGCCATTTGCACGCCATCGGCCTTGGCCTCGATCAGCCCGTCCGACACCTTGCCGCCCGCCTCACGCAGCAGTTGCTGGATGACCCGCTCCGACTCGGCGTACGCGCCTTCGCCGAAGTGGTGATAACGGATGCGGCCCTGGGCGTCGGCAAAGTAATGCGCCGGCCAGTATTCGTTGTTGAAGGCGCGCCAGATCCTGAACTCGTTGTCGATGGCCACCGGGTAGTGGATGCCCAGGTCCTTCATGGCTTTGGTGACGTTGTTGACGTCACGCTCGAAGGCAAACTCCGGCGCATGCACGCCGATCACCACCAGGCCCTGATCGCGATACTTCTCGGCCCAGGCTTTCACATAAGGCAGCGAGCGCAGGCAGTTGATGCAGGAATAGGTCCAGAAATCCACCAGCACCACCTTGCCTTTCAAGGCCTGGGCATCGAGGGGGGGCGAGTTGAGCCATTGCACGGCCCCCTCCAGTGACGGCAGGTCGCCCTCAACCGGCAAAGTGCCCGGGGATTTCTCGGCCACTTGCACCGCGCCCCCGGTAGTCGAGTTCTGCGCCATCATCGCCCCACTGTTACGCGGTAACTTGCCGGACAGTTTCTCCACCAGCGCTTGCTCGATAGCACCGGTCGACGCCGTGGAAAACCGCGCCAGAATCCCCGTATCCAGGCCCAGGGCAATCGCCGCCACACCGGCCAGCATTGCGCCGCCCAAGCCACGACGAACCCATTCGCCTGCGCCAATCGAGCGTTTCATCGCCGTGAAAACTTTGCCGCCCAACAGTAACGCCAGCGCAAGGGAAGTGGCAGCCCCCGCCGCATAAGCCAACAGCAAAAAGGTGGTCTGGATGCTCGCACCTTGCAGTGCCGCACCCGTCAGCAGCAGGCCCAGGATCGGCCCGGCGCAAGGTGCCCACAGCAGGCCGGTGGCCACGCCTATCAGGAACGATGCACCGGGACGTGGCCGCGCATCGGCGCCCGCCGCTTCCGACAAACGACTACCCGCCGCCACCAGCGGCCGGGTCAGGCGTTCAGCCAGTTGCGGCAGCAACAGCGTCAGGCCGAACAAAGCAATGAACACCAGCGCCAGCCAGCGCCCGTACTGATTGAGCTGCACCACCCAGCCACCGCCCACCGCGGCCAATGTGGCAACCAGCGCGAAAGTCAGCGCCATCCCGACCAGCAGCGGCAATCCGCTTTTGACGAAGGGTTGGCCGGTGCGGGCGAAGACAAACGGCAACACCGGCAGAATGCACGGGCTGACAATCGTCAGCACACCACCGAGATAAGCGAGAACCAGCAGCCACATGGCGATTACCTGCAAAAAGTGAGTGGAAGGGAATCACACCGTCTTCGGCACGAATTTCATCGCCAGGCCGTTCATGCAGTAGCGCAGGCCGGTGGGTTTCGGGCCGTCATCGAAGACATGGCCCAGATGCCCGCCACAGCGCCGGCAGTGCACCTCTTCGCGGACCATGCCGAACGCACGGTCCTGACGGGTGGCCACGGCCTTGTCCAGCGGTGCCCAGAAACTCGGCCAGCCGGTGCGGCTGTCGAACTTGGTAGCCGAGGAAAACAGCGGCAGGCCGCAACCGGCACAGGCGAAAGTACCGTCGCGGTGCTCGTTGTTCAGCGGGCTGCTGTAGGCCCGTTCGGTGCCCTCCTCGCGCAGGATGTCGTACTGTTCGTCGCTGAGGATCGCGCGCCATTCGCTGTCGCTGTGGGTCACTTCGAATGTTTCCGCTGCGCTGGCCGCACTGATCAAGGCCGAGCCTGTGGAAAACTTCGGCAACAGGCCGATCGCCAGGGCTGCAACGCCCAACCCGCCGCCCGCCAGAAGAAATTGCCGTCGTGAAAACATGCTCGCCTCCAAAATTCCAGGGGTGTTTCATGGAACACAGCCTAGGCTTTGGGTGATCGCCAAATCCTCACGGGAAGTTAAACAATTCGTGATAACTCGGGCCCCGAAAAACCCGCACAATGCATAACGCCAACATTGAACACTGCTATTCCTGTGGGAGCGGGCTTGCTCGCGAAGGCGGAGTGTCAGTCGATGGTGATACTGGCTGACCTGACGCTTTCGCGAGCAAGCCCGCTCCCACAGTTTTTTTGAACATAAGCCGAATGGCATGCGCTCATTGCACCGAAGGATTGACCTGGATGGAACAGACCAAACGCGTCCTCGTGGTCGAGGACGACCAGCACATCGCCGACCTGATCTGCCTGCATCTTCGCGATGAGCAGTTCGAGGTGGTGCACAGCGCCGATGGCGATGAAGGCATGCGCCTGCTGCAACAGTGCAACTGGGACGCACTGGTCCTCGACCTGATGCTGCCCGGTGTCGACGGCCTGGAAATCTGCCGCCGCGCCCGGGCCATGGCCCGCTACACGCCGATCATCATCACCAGTGCGCGCTCCAGCGAAGTGCACCGGATTCTCGGCCTGGAGCTGGGCGCCGACGACTATCTGGCCAAGCCCTTTTCCATGCTCGAGCTGGTGGCCCGGGTCAAGGCGCTGCTGCGCCGGGTCGATGCCATGGCACGTAACCTGAAGATGGACGCCGGCAGCCTGCTCACCGATGGCCTGGCGATCGACCCGATCACCCGCGAGGTGTCCCTCGACGGACGACGCCTGGACCTCACACCCCGGGAATTCGACTTGCTGTACTTCTTCGCCCGCCAGCCCGGCAAGGTGTTTTCGCGCATGGACCTGCTCAACGCCGTGTGGGGCTACAGCCACGAAGGCTACGAGCACACGGTCAACACCCACATCAACCGCCTGCGCGCCAAGATCGAGGCCGACCCTGCGCAACCTGTACGCATCCTCACGGTCTGGGGCCGCGGCTACAAATTCGCCACCGGGGAGGAGCCGCAGCCATGAGGCTGACCCTGACGCAACGCCTGTCCCTGGTGTTCGCCGTGCTGCTGCTGGTGTGCTGCGGCACGTCGGCGTGGATGCAGGTGCGCTCCAACCAGATGCATGAACAGGAAGTGGTGCAAGGCTTGTCCCGCGACCTGGCGCAGCACATCGCCAGCGACACGGTGCTGATGGACACCCAGGGCCTGATGCCCAACGCCGTGCGCGATTTGTTCAGCAAGCTGATGCAGGTCAACCCCAGTGTCGAGGTGTACCTGCTCGACACCGAGGGCAAGATTGTCGGCAGTGCCGCGCCCGAGGGCCGGATCCGTCGGGAGCGGGTCGACCTCGCGCCGATCCAGCGCCTGCTGCGGGGCGATCCGCTGCCGATTCCCGGCGACGACCCGCGCAGCGTCGATGCGCGCAAGGTGTTCAGCGCAGCGCCGCTGAAGGTGGATGGCAAGCCGGTGGGCTATCTCTACGTGGTGCTGCTCGGTGAGGATCACGACCGCCTGGCCGAACGCGGTGCAACCAGCGCGGCGCTCAACACAGCGCTGCTGTCCATCGGCCTGGTGGCATTGCTGTGCCTGATTGCCGGCCTCACCGCGTTTGCCCTGATCACCCGGCCGTTGCGCCGCCTGACCGAAACCGTGAGCCAGTTCGACATCGATGGCGTACCGGTCACGCCGGCCCTGCCCGTCGCGGTGGAAAAAGCCGCCAGCCACGATGAAATCGCCGTGCTCGACGCCGCGTTCCGGCAGATGCAGGCCCGCCTGGGCGAGCAATGGCGTTCGTTGACCCGCCAGGACCAGGAGCGCCGCGAACTGGTGGCGAACATCTCCCACGACTTGCGCACGCCGCTGGCCTCGCTGCACGGCTATCTGGAAACCCTGTCGCTCAAGGACGCCACGCTGTCCCCTGCCGACCGCCGTCGCTACCTCGGCATCGCGCTGGACCAGAGCCGCAAGGTCGGTGGTCTGGCGCAGTCGCTGCTGGAACTGGTGCGGCTGGAGCACGGCTTCGTGCAACCGGTGCTGGAGCGTTTTTCCCTGACCGACCTGGCCCAGGACATCTTCCAGAAATTCGAACTCACCGCCGAAGCGCGCCAGGTCGAACTCAAGGCCACGTTCGCGCCAAACGCCTCGGCGGCCTGCGCGGATCTCGGGTTGATCGAACGGGTGCTGACCAACCTGTTCGACAATGCCTTGCGCCATACACCGCCAGGTGGAGACATCGAACTGGGCCTGCGCCCGCAAGGGTCATTCATCGAAGTCACGGTCAGCGACACCGGCCCGGGCATTGCCCCGGAACTGCGCGAAGGTTTGTTCCTGCGCCCGTTCAACATCGGCGGCGCACGGCGTGATGGCGGGCTGGGGCTGCGGATCGTGCATCGCATCCTGCAATTGCACGGGTGCGAGATTCAGTTGATCGATGTGCCGGGGCGGGGGGCGACCTTTCGGTTTTCGTTGCCGATCGATGAAGAGACAGCGTCGGCGCTGGCGGTGCGGTCGATGAACCTCAATACACCGCGGCAGGCCTGACAGACCGCGGCGCCTGCATCGCGAGCAAGCTCGCTCCCACAGAGTTTTCGGGTGTTCACAGATTTTGCGTACACCCACTAACCCTGTGGGAGCGAGCTTGCTCGCGATGAGGCAGGCACAAACAACCCGAGATTCCGATCAGTCGCAATAACCCGGTGCCACCCGATCCAGCATCCGCAACAACGCCGCCCACGCCAGTTGCATGGCATCCGGATCGTTCAACTCACCCTCTTCCAACAGCCGCCCCGGATCATTGAACTGCCGCTCGGTATGCGCGCAGACCTCATGCGACGGCAGAACAACTTCACCGGCCGCTTGCGCGGCCAACTGGATTTCGCAGGCCTTTTCCAGGTAATACATGCGCATGAACGCCTGCCCCACCGTCTCGCCCACCGTCAGCAAGCCATGGTTGCGCAGCATCATCACTGGCCTGTCACCCATGTCCGCCACCAGCCGTTGTTGCTCACTCAAGTCCAGCGCCACGCCTTCGTAATCGTGATAAGCGACGCGGCCATAGAACTCCATGGAAATCTGGTTCACCGGCAATAGCCCGCACTTCAACGCCGCCACCGCGCACCCGGATTTGGTGTGGGTGTGCAGCACGCACTGCGCGTCTTCCCGGGCACCGTGGATGGCGCTGTGGATCACGAAGCCGGCCGGATTCACCGGGTACGGTGATGGCTCTACAGCGTGCCCATCGAGGTCGATCTTCACCAGGTTGGACGCGGTGATTTCGTCGAACATCAGCCCATACGGGTTGATCAGAAAGTGATGCTCCGGCCCCGGAATGCGCACCGAGATGTGGGTGAAGATCAAATCGGTCATGCGAAAGTGCGCAATCAGGCGGTAGCAGGCCGCCAACTCTTCACGCAGACGTTGCTCTGTCGATGTCATATCCCGGCAACCTCTTTCACAGTGCAATCTTCCAGCCCTTGCCCCAAGGCCTCCCAGCCATCGAAACCCCGGCGAGCGATGAACACCAGGCGTGTGGCATCGGCCCGGACGTCATCCAGTGCCGGCAGAAACTGACTGCGGGTGCCGACATGTTGCAGCCAGTGCGCCGTGCTGCCCGGCGTCAGCAGCACCAGGCCTTTGACCCGGAATACATCACTGGGCAGCGCCCTCAACCAGCCACGCAAGCACTCGACATCGAGGGCCGCGTTGCTCTGCCACAACCAGCTGCTGAACATCTCGCCGTGATCGCCGTCGGACACCCGGGTCAGCGGTTTCTGTGCCCGAGGCTCAAGGTCCAGATCGGTATCCAGCCACAACGCATCGGGCAACTCGGCTTGCACACTTTCATGCACACGCGTCCTGGCGCCCAGTGCATCGCGCAAGGCCTGCAACTGCGCCTCATCGACCAGGTCGGTCTTGTTCAGCAACAGCAGGTCGGCAGCGGCCACCTGCGCCCGAGCCAGGCGCGCGTATTCACCGTCGAGTTGCAGATGGCGGGTGGCGTCGACCACCGTGATCACCATGTCCAGTTGCATCTGGCTGCGCAGCTGTGGATAAGCCAGGGTCTGCACGATGCGCTGCGGATCGGACACTCCGCTGCACTCGATGACGATGCGCTCCAACCTTGGTTCAAGCTGCGCCAGGCTGGCGAGTTGCGCCAGCAGGTCTTCCTGCACCGTGCAGCAGATGCAGCCGTTCTGCAGGCTGTACACCGCGTCGGTGACTTCGGACACGATGGCCGCATCGATGTTCAGCTCGCCGAAATCGTTGACGATCACCGCCAGCCGACTGCCTTCGGCACGGCGCACCATACGGTTGAGTAGTGTGGTTTTACCGGCGCCGAGAAAACCCGACACCACGGTCACGGCGATACGTGGGGAAGTCATTCTGCCTTGCCCTCCAGCACCGGTGGTTCGCCTTGCCAGACGGCTTTGAGGCCGACGGTTTCCAGCGTTGAGTGGCGGTCGTAGACCAGTTGCCCTTCAACGAAGGTCAGCAGCACCTGGGTCTTGTGAATGTAGTTGCGTGCCGGTGCAGCGAACAGGTCACGGTCGATGACGATCAGGTCCGCCGACTTGCCCACTTGCAGGCTGCCGGTGCTGTGTTCCAGGCCCATGGCCACGGCGCCGTTGCTGGTGATCACGGTCAGCGCCTGTTCGAGGCTGATCGGGTCGCCGAAGCACGCCGGGTCGTCGTTCCACGGGTTCTGCCGGGTGATCATGGTTTCCAGTGCCAGCCACGGATCGATGGACGCCACAGGCCAGTCAGTGCCCATCACCGCCGTGCCACCGGCGGCGAGCACGCCTTTGAAGTCGTAGATGCGCTTGAGGCGCTCCTGGCCGTAACCGGAACGCGCACCGCTGGCGAACGGCGTCGGGTACCAGGCGGCCGGGGAAAACTCGGCGATGACATTCAGCTCCTTGAAGCGCGGCAGGTTGCCGGGGTGCAGCAAGGTGCTGTGGGCGCACTGGTGGCGAACACCGCTGAAACCGTTGCGACGACGGGCCTCGGCCACGGCATCGAGGAACACGTCGGAGGCGCCGTCGCCGGTGCAGTGGGCAATCACGCGGATGCCCTTGCGGTCCATGTCCACCACCATGTCGGTGATGTGTTCCGGGGTCAGGTTGAGCTTGCCGCGCCAGCTCTTTTCCTGCGGCCACGGGGTCAGCAGGTACGAAGACTTCGGCTCCACGGTGCCGTCGAAGTGGAACTTCACCGCGTTGGCGCTCAGGCGCGCGCTGCGGTAGTAGTGGCGTTCGCCGGCCAGCAGCTCCCAGCGACGACGCACCGGGAAGATGTCGTCCTGCCAACTGATCGCCGCTTCGATGCGCACCGTCAGTTCGCCGCTGTCGTCGAGTTCCTTGAGGGCCTGCAAACGCTGTTCGCAGACGTGCACGTATTTGCTCGCCGTGACGCCGCGCGAGCTCTGGAAGTGCACGCCATCGCGGTAGGCACGGCGCAGCACGCTGACCGGAGTTGGTGGCATGGCGGCGTGGATCATTGCGTAGGCACCGTCGATCATCAGGCCGGTGGGTTCGCCGGTCAGCTCGTCACGCTCGAAATAACCATTGCGCGGGTCGGACGTGTGGCGGTCGATGCCGGCCAGTTCCAGGGCCTTGGAGTTGACCATCATGGTGCCCCACATGCGGTCGAGCAGTGCCACCGGGCGGTCCGGCATGACGCTGTCGAGCCACTCGCGGCCCGGGGTCAGGCCGGCCTCGCGGAAGGTGTAGCGCACCCAGTACTGGCCGTAGATCCAGCCGTCGCCGGGATGGCTGTCGGCGTAGGCGAGGATGCTTTCGCGCAACTGCTCCGGGGTCGGGTCTTCGATGCCGACGTCGAGGTCATCGGCGTAGCGCGGCGCCAGCGCGAGGTCGGGGTGCGTGTGCATGTCGTGCAGGCCCGGCATGCAGAATGCGCCTTGCAGGTCGTGCACGCGGGTGTTCGGGCCCTTGAACATCTCGATCTGGCCGAGGCTGGCGACTGCGATCAACTTGCCGTCGCGGATGGCCACGGCCTCGGCCCACGGGTTGGCCGGGTCCTGGGTGTAGATACGTCCGTTGGTGAGGATCAGGTCGGCGTAGGTCCCCTGCACGGAATGGGTAGAGGAAAAGTTATCGGACTCAGCCATGTAAGCCACCTTTGAGTTCAGGAGATTGAAAGGTCGGCCGGACGTTGTGCGTGTCGGCGACCTGAAAAAATTGTTGTTGTTTTAGTCAGCCAGAAAGGTTGTGGCGTCGACCTCGATCATCACCGGCTCATCGCTGCTGCCGAGTTGCCCCAGCAGTTTGCGTAAACCACCCAGATCACGCGCCCGGTGATGACTGACGTGGCAGCTCTGCGCCAGCGCAGCGAAGTCCGGCGTGAGGATGTCGACCCCCAGCAACGGCACGGCCTTGGCGTTCATGTAGTCGCGGATTTCGGCGTAGCTGCTGTTGTTCCACAGCAGCAGGATCACGCCGACGCCAGCCTCTTTGGCGGCGATCAGTTCGGCGCTGGAAAACTGCAAGCCACCGTCGCCGACCAACGCCACCACCGGTCGCAGGGGTTGGGCCAGCTTGGCGCCGATGGCGGCGGGCAAACCGTAGCCGAGGGTGCCGTAGCCGCTGCCGGCGTTGAACCAGCTATTGGGGGTTGGCGCCCGGTAGCCGAGCGCGCCCTGGTACACCGGTTGGGTCGAATCGCCGACGATCAGTGGCTGCGGCAAGTGATCGCGCAGGGTATCGAGCAGCGCTTGCATACGGGATTGTCTGGCGCTCCAGCCGGCGTGCTCGAGGGCGTTGACCTTGTTCACTCGCTCAGCCGCCCAGGCTGGATCGGCCTGGCGCTGCGGCAGTCGATCGAGCAACAACAGCAAGCCTTGCCCGGCATCGCCCAGCAAGCCGACCGTGGCCGCTTGTACGCCGAGTATTTGCAGGGGATCGATGTCCAGGCGAATCAGCGGTGCCTTGAACTGCACAGTGCCAAGACCGAAAAAGTCGTAGTCGGTTTCCCCGAGTTCGGTGCCGACGGCCAGCACCAGGTCGGCCTCGGCAAATAGCTCACGACCATGGGCCGAGGACTGCACACCGTCGAGCAACAAAGGATGTTCGGGGGCCAGCAAACCGCGGGCGTTGGTGGTCAGCGCCACGGGGGCCTGCAGGCGTTCGGCGAGTGCGGTCAGGGCCTCACTGGCCCGGCGCGCACCGCCACCGGCGAGAATCAAGGGACGCTTGGCGTTGTTGATCAGGGCCACAGCGTCATCGATGGCTTCCGCCGTCGGAGCCGGCGCGGCCGGCAATGAACGCGGGCGCAGGTCCAGCCCCTCGGCAGACATCTCCAGCACATCCAGCGGAATCTCGATGTGCACCGGACGCGGCCGCGTACAGCCGAACAAGGCAAAGGCCCGTGCCAGCACTTCCGGCAATTGCGACGGGTGTTGCAGCGTATGGCTGAAAGCACAGACCCCGGCGACCAGCGCGCGCTGATCCGGCAATTCATGCAGGTGGCCATGGCCCAGGCGCAGGTGTTCGCGACGGTTGCAGGTGGAAATCACCAGCATCGGCACCGAGTCGGCATAGGCCTGGCCCATGGCGGTGATGATGTTGGTCATGCCCGGTCCGGTGATGATGAAGCACACCCCGGGCTTGCCGCTGGCACGGGCATAACCGTCGGCCATGAACCCGGCGCCCTGCTCGTGGCGCGGGCTGATGTGCTTCAGGCGACTGCCGTGCAGGCCACGATACAACTCGACGGTGTGCACGCCGGGAATACCGAAGACGGTTTCAACACCATAGCCTTCCAGCAACTGAACGAGCGCCTCGGCACAACGGGTCATGCAGCACCTCTTGGATAAGGGGCCAGCTCGGCCCAACGACGAATGGGGCTAGTATTGTTGAATCAACCGATACAACAATCGATTTTTTTTGGCCTGACTGTTCGATTTACTTCACCATATAGAAGAGCAAGCGCTAACCTTGTGGCGAGGGAGCTTGCTCCCGCTCGGTTGCGCAGCGACCGCAATGGTGGGGGCCGCTGCGCGCCCCAGCGGGAGCAAGCTCCCTCGCCACAGGGGTTCAGCGTTTGCCTGTTTCTTTCAACTTTGAGCGGGATGATTTATGCGTTTTCCTTCGATGACAGCCCTTCGTGCGCTGGATGCGGTTGCCCGCACAGGCAGCGTGTCGGTCGCGGCCCGTGAACTGAACCTGACCCGCAGCGCCATCAGCCACCAGATCAGCAAGCTCGAGGAGTGTGTCGGTTTCGCCCTGACCGAGCGCATTGGCCGAGGCATCGGCCTGACGTATCAGGGCGAACGCTATGCGCGGGAAGTGCACGGGATTCTGTTGAACCTGCTCGACGCCGGACAGTTGGTCGACGACCAGGAGATTTCCGGACGGTTGTGCGTCAGTTGCGCGCCGGGGTTCGCCACCTATTGGTTGTGTCACCACATCGGTGCTTTTTTGCGGCAGTACCCGCAAGTGCAGTTGCAACTGGTTTCCCCGCGCACACCGGACGACACCAACAACCACAACGTCGACCTGTTCATCGCCTACGGGATTGGTGACTGGCCGGAAATGATCGTCGAGGAGATCGTGGCGTTGCGTTTCTTCCCGGTGTGCAGCCCGCGCCTGATCAACGCCTTGGGCGGCCTGAAAAGCCCGCAGGAACTGAGCAGCTACCCCTTGCTGCACATGACCGACTACTCGGACTGGCGCGTGTGGCTGACCGCTGCGGGGGCTTCCGGAGTCAACGCGACGAGCGGCATCCTGTTCTCCGATGCCCACTGCGCCCAGTCCGCGTGCATTGCCGGCCAGGGCATCGCCATCGGTGACAACCTGATCAGCGGTGACGCGTTATCCAAGGGTTTGCTGGTGCGCCCGTTCGACATCGGCATCGATTTGCACCGTGGCTACTACCTGGCGGCAGACCCGCAAAAGGCCGACCGCGCCGTGGTCCAGGCCTTCGGCAACTGGATCAAGACCCAGCTGCAATCGTCCCGTCAGACCTGGCAGGACACCCTGTAAAAGCACATCACATTCCCCTGTGGGAGCGAGCTTGCTCGCGATGAGGCCACCACAGTCACCATTGATGTCGCCTGATAAATCGCTATCGCGAGCAAGCTCGCTCCCACAGGGTAGAAGCTCTATTTCGGGGCCTCTGGCCGAGGCGAAATACACAGCTTATTTGTTCAATAAAACTAACCAATACGAGCAAAATAATTCCATTGATGTAGCGATATTTTTAACAATAATAAGCCCAAAGCCCATTTCGGATTCGCATCCGTCCTCGTACGTCTTATGGGCAATAAAAAGAGGAACCTCATTGTGTCCAGCCGTTCAGCGATCCAGCTCAGCGCTCAAGGTATCAGCCAGTATTACGGCCGTTTCGCGGCGCTGGATAACGTCGATCTCGACGTTCGCCAAGGTGAATTTCTTACCCTGCTGGGTCCGTCCGGCTCGGGCAAGACCACCTTGCTGATGATTCTGGCCGGTTTCCTCAGCCCGACCTCGGGCAAGCTGATGGAGCAAGGCGTCGACATCATCCGGCGCTCCGCCGAGAAGCGGAACTACGGCATGGTGTTCCAGGGTTATGCGCTGTTCCCGCACATGAGCGTGGCCGACAACGTGGCCTACCCGCTGCGCATCCGCAAAGTCCCCGTTGAAGAACGCAATCGCCGGGTCAAGCACATCCTCGAAGTGGTCGGCCTCAGTGCGCATATGCACAAGAAGCCCGCCGAGATGTCCGGCGGCCAGCAGCAGCGCGTGGCGATTGCCCGGGCGCTGGTGTTCGAGCCGGAACTGCTGTTGCTCGACGAACCGCTGTCGGCGCTGGACAAGAACCTGCGCGAACAACTGCAAACCGAGCTGCAACGCATCCATCGTCAGGTCGGTACCAGCTTCGTGTTCGTCACTCACGACCAGAACGAAGCGTTGGCGCTGTCCTCGCGCATCGCGATTTTCAACCACGGCAAGCTGACCCAGGTCGACACCCCGGAAAACATCTACAACCGCCCCGAGAGCCGTTTCGTCGCCGAGTTCCTCGGCAAGATGAACCTGTTCCCGCTGGACAACCTGACCCGCAACGGCCAGAACGCCAGCGGCCGCTGCGGCACCAGCGTATTGCATGCCCAGGCGCCGAACGCACTGAGTGCGGCACCGATCGTGCTGGCCGTGCGCCCCGAGCACATGGAACTGCACAGCGAGTGCCCGACCCGCGACGGCTACAACGTGATGCCCGCGCAACTCACCGACAAGGTTTATCAAGGCTCAAGCACCCACCTGTCACTCAAGGTCAGCGGCGACACGCTGCCGATCAACCTGTCCGTACCCGGCAATCACCCGGGCGCGTCGATGCCCAGCGGCGCGCCGGTGTGGCTGAGCTGGCCGGTGCAGCAAAGCTTCCTGCTTCAGGCCTGAACCCCCAAAAAACTGCGTCACAAAGCTCTCTTCCAATGACAACAAAAAGGCCGGTGCCCACGCAGGCACCTGCCGACTGAGGACTTGCCCATGCGCCAGGATCACCAACAAGACTGCATCGAAGTGCTTATCGACAAGGCCCGCGACGGTCAGATCAACCGCCGCACCTTTATCCAGGCCATGGGCCTGCTGGCAGCGGTGCCCCTGGCGCTGCGCAGCGGCATCAGCTGGTCGGCGGACAAGCCGCTGGTGGTGGTCAACTGGGGCGGCGACGCCCTCAACGCATTCCGTTCGGCGTGGACCGACACCTTCACCAAGAACACCGGCATCCAGGTGCGCATCGACGGTGCCGGCCCGACCGAAGGGGCCATCCGCTCGCAGCTGGCCAGCGGTCAACCAAGCTGGGACGTGGTCGACGTCGAGAGCTACAGCGCCATCGTGCTGGGCCGGGAAAAGATCCTGCAGCCACTGGACTACAACACCATCAAGCGCGATCAGGTGGCCCCGGCGCTCTCCTCCGATTACGGCATCGCCAGCTACCAGTTCAGCTACGTGATGGCCTGGGACAGCGAAAAGTTCGGTGAAAACGGACCCAAGACCTGGGCCGATTTCTGGGACGTGAAGAAATTCCCCGGCAAGCGCACGCTGTACAAGTGGATGAACGGCATGCTCGAAGCGGCGTTGCTGGCCGACGGCGTTCCGGCTGACCAGCTGTACCCGCTGGACGTGCCACGGGCGCTGAAGAAGATCGACGAGATCAAGCCGCACGTCCTGTCGTTCTGGAGTTCGGGGGCCGAGAGCCAGCAACTGATGGTCGACGGCGAGGTGTCAGTGGGTGCGATCTGGCACACCCGCGCCAAGCTGCTCAGCGAAGACACCGACAACCGTGTGCGCTGGAGCTTCGACAACGGCTTTATCAACTCCAGCAGTTGGGCGGTATTGAACGGCAACCCCGGCGGCACTCAACCGACCATGCAGTTCATCCAGCAAGCCTTGCAGCCTGAAGGCCAGCTCAAGCTGTTCGAACTGCTGGGCAACGGGCCGTCCAACAGCGCCACGGAAAAGCTGATGTCGGCCAAGCAACTGGAAGCCAACTGCGCCTCCGAAGAAAACCTGAAGAAGCAGATCGCTCTCAACGCCCAGTGGTACGCCGACAACTACTCCAAAGCCCTGGAAGAGTACCTGACGCGGTTGTCCAAGTGAGCCTGTGACCATGACCACCACACTGACCTCGACCCTGACCGCCCCCAAGCCCCGCTTCAGCTCGCCGGGCCTGGAGCGCGGCCTGCTGCTGTTTCCGCTGCCGGTGTTGCTGCTGGTCTTCTATGTGCTGCCGTTCCTCGGTGTGGTCGGCTGGAGCTTCTCGCTGCCGACGCCGGGTATCGAGCAGTACCAGCGCATCGCCACGGACCCGGCGATCCACGAGATGCTCTGGCGCACGTTGCGCCTGTGCCTGACCGTCAGTGGCCTGGCCTTGATGATCGGTTACCTGCTGGCCTACTGCTGGGTGTTCAGCCCGCCGTTCTGGCAGCGCGTGGTGGAGATCTGCATCTTCATTCCGTTCTGGATTTCCGTGCTGGTGCGGGCCTTCGGCTGGTTGATCGCCCTGCGCAGCAACGGCGTGCTCAACAACGGGCTGATGGGCATGGGGCTGATCGACCAGCCGCTGCAACTGAGCCGCAATGAGATAGGCGTAGTCATCGGCATGCTCCACGTGATGATCCCGTACGCGGTGTTCCCGCTGCTGTCGACCATGCGTCAACTCGACCAGCGTGTGCTCATGGCCTCGCGCGGCCTGGGGGCCGGTGCCTTGCGCACCTTCTGGCAAGTGCTGCTGCCGCAGACCCTGCCAGGCATTCTGGGCGCGCTCATCATGGTCTTCGTGTTCTGCCTGGGCTTCTTCATCACCCCGGTGCTGTTGGGTGGCGGGCAAACGGTGATGATTGCCGAGTACGTGTTCCTGCAAATGTTCCAGACCAGCAACTGGGGCCTGGGTGCGGCACTGAGCGTGGTGTTGCTGGCCCTGGTCAGCGCGCTGATCTGGGTGCTGTTGAAAATGACCCGCGTCAACCGACTGGTAGGCTGAGATCACTATGAATACCCATCGCACAAGCCTGAGTACGCGGCTGTTGTCCGTGGTCGCCATGGCCTTCATGCTGTTCCCGCTGCTGACGGTCATTCCGGTGTCGTTTACCAGCAAGCGTTTCCTGTCGATGCCCGAAGGCAACTGGTCGCTGCGCCACTACGAAGCACTGGTGAGCAACCCGGACTGGTTCCACGCCATCAGCCAGAGTCTGACCATCGCCTTCGCCACCAGCGTCATCGCCACCTTGCTGGCCGCGAGTTTCAGCCTCGGCATCTGGTACATGCGCTCCAAATGGGCCACGGCCCTGATCGGCCTGGTGCTGTTGCCGATGGCGATCCCGCCGGTGATTTCCGCGCTGGTGCTGTACTTCATGGAGACCAAGCTCGGTCGCTTCGCCCCGGGCATGGGCTACGACACCCTGACCGGCGTGGTGATTGCCCACGTGATCATGGTGGTGCCGTACGGCGTGGTGACCATGCTGGTAGCCCTCAGCCAGATCGACCGGCGCATCGAACTGGCCTCGCGCAACCTTGGCGCCAGCCTGATGCAGACCACGTTCATGGTGATCCTGCCGAACCTGAAGTTGGGTCTGGCCTCCACCGCGCTGTTGGGGTTTGCACTGTCCTGGGAAGAAGTGGCGGTGACACTGTTCATCACCAGCGTCAACGTCGACACCCTGCCCAAGCGCATCTGGAGCGGCTTGCGCGATAACGTCGACCCGAGCGTCGCGGCGATTTCGGTGTTGCTGATCTCGCTGACGTTGCTGGTGCTGATCGGACGGCTGGTGGTTCAGCATCTGGCCGACAAACGCGCGCAGAAGCTGCAGCACTCGTAAGTGCTTCACACGAAAAAGCCCCGCGCTTGCCATACAAGCGCGGGGCTTTTTTCGTTCAACTGCCGCCATTCCTGTAGGAGCGAGCCTGCTCGCGATGGTCTCAAGGGCACCGCGCTCATTCAGAATGAACGCGTTATCGTTAACGTCCATCGCGAGCAGGCTCGCTCCTACAGAGGAGCAAAAACATGACCAGCCGCCTGTTGATCCGTGACAACGCGGTCTCGGTCCAATAGATTAGGCGGCCTGAAAAAGCCCCCGGGCTTTCTCGCCCCTATTCAAGCTGAAAAAAGTAGTGAAATTTCAATGTCCGATTCCAACACCGCTGAATCCGTAGTCACCTTGTCGTCCAAAGCGGAATACGAAAACTCCATCAATCTTTCACAACACGTACCCCAGGCGAAAACCATCAGCGAGATGGTGCTGGACGCTTTCCAGTCCACCCGCGAAAGTGACCAGATCCGCGAACTGCGCGCCGCCATTCGTCAGGCCCACGACAGCTTCGACGACGACAAGGCCTATGAACTGATGGGCCAGCTCAAGCAACTCAAGGATGCCGAAGCCGCCGACATCGCCGCGCTGGAAGACCTGAGCAGCAAGTTCCCGATCAGCCGCATCCTCTCCAGCTTCAAGGACGACCCGGCGTTCCAGGAAATCGTCTACGGCCTGGCACTGAAGGTGCTGAACCAGACGCACCAGGCCATCAGCAACCCGAGCGGCGGCAAGAGCAAGGCCGCCAAGGCCAAGAAAGAAGTCGAAGTGTTCACCATCAGCAAGGACGGCATCAGCGTCACCTTGCCGCTGCGCACACCGCGCTCGCGCCTGAACGTCGACCGTGAAGCCCTGGAGTTCCTCGGTTTCACCTTCGTTGGCGAAGGCGATGAGGCTGAACTGGAAAGCGAGACGTTCCTGGACAACAGCGGCGCCGAGCAAGCAGTCAACCGCAAGAACATCATCACCGCCCTGCAACAGCAGACGGCGTTCGATGGGTACAGCATCGCCGCGCAGTAAGGCGCCCCTCGCCACAAGGTCCTCAGCGACTGACTCAAGAGCCCCGCCATCCGTGCGGGGCTTTTTATTGCCCGTGATTCGGGCAAAACCGCGATTACTCTTCCAGTATCGACGCAGAACAACACTTCCCTTCACCCATGAGCACCACGGGTCCGCCTGCGGGGAGCGTCAACTCACTTTCCAGCCCAGACCTCGGTGGTGCAACTGCTGAGGTCATCATGAACACGACCCCTTTGTATCGCCAACTGGCCAATCACTATCTGGACGCTATCCGCAGCGGCACCTTGAAAACCGGTGAACGCTTGCCCTCGATCCGCTTGATGATGGAAAAACATGCCGTCAGCCTGTCGACCGCGGTGCAGGTGTGCCGGGAACTGGAAGACTGCGGCGTGCTGGAAGCCCGACCGCGTTCCGGCAACTACATTCGCCAGCCCGACACCCTGTCCAGGCCCGCCCCGGTTGCCTCGCCGCCAGCGCTGGATACCAGTGCCTATGTCGGCATTCATCAACAGGTCTCAACGGTGCTCAAGGCCAGCCAACGCGCAACGATCAAGGTCAATTTCGCCAGCGCCTACTGCGCGCCGGAGCTTTATCCGCTGAAGACCTTGCAAGACAACATGATCAAGTCGCTGCGCTACGACACCTGCCTGCTCGGCGCCGCGGGCTCGACCTGCGGCAACAGCGCATTGCGCAACCTCCTGGCGCGGCGGGCACTGGCCAGCAAGACCCACCTGGCCCCCGAACGGATCGTGATCACCAACGGCGCCACCGAAGCGATCAACCTGGCCTTGCGTGCGGTCACCCGCCCCGGCGACACCGTGGCCGTGGAGTCGCCGACCTTCTACGGTCTGCTGCAAATTCTCGAAAGCCTGAGCCTGCGGGTACTGGAAGTCCCGGCCTCGGCCCACACCGGGCTCAATCTGGCGGCCCTGGAAGGGCTGCTGCAAGGCCCTGAACCGGTCAAGGCGTTGATCGTCATTCCCAACCTGCAAAACCCGCTGGGCAGCATCATGCCCGACGCCAACAAGGCACGGCTGGTGAAACTGTGCGCCGAGCACGACACCGTGCTGATCGAGGACGACACCTACGGCGACCTGGTGGACACCGAACAACCGCTGTCCACGCTCAAACATTGGGACCGCACCGACAACGTGATCTATTGCGCCTCGTTGAACAAAACCCTGGCTCCGGGCATGCGCCTGGGCTGGATCAGCGCTGGGAAATGGCACGACCGTGTGGAGATGCTCAAGCACACGCAGTCGCGGGGGTGCGAGCTGTTATCGCAACTGGCGGTCAGCGAATTCATGCGCACACCGTCTTATGAACGTTACCTGCGACGGCTGAGGAAAACCCTGACCGTACAACGCGCGCAGATGAGCACGGCGATCGCCCGCTATTTTCCCATCGGCACCAGCGTGACCCACCCGCAAGGCGGCACGTTGTTGTGGGTGGAATTGCCTCGCCGGCATTCGTCCATGGCGTTTTTTCACGAGGCGCTGAAGGTCGGCATCCAGATTTCTCCTGGGGATATTTTTTCCAACACCGAGCGCTTCAATCACTTTGTGCGCATTGGCTGCGGCGCGCCGTATTCGCCACGGATCGATGAGGCACTGCAGACGTTGGGACGTATCCTGAAAGCTCAGGGTTAACACCGGCACTGTGGGAGCGGGCTTGCTCGCGAAGGCGTCAGTGCATTGAAAATTGCTGTGTCTGACACACCGCTTTCGCGAGCAAGCCCGCTCCCACAGGGTTTGAGGTGATCTTCAGCTCGGGGGTTGGTGCAGGCAAATGATATGCGGGTCGTCATTCCAGTGCGGGAAGCGCTCGGCGATCAGCGGGTCGTGGCCGGGGATGACGTGGTCTTCACCATCGGCCAGGCGGTCGATCTCGGTGAAGGCTTCGAGGGTTTGCGCCAGGTCATCGAGGATCGGGAACGGACTGCGCTCACGAATGTTGACCCACAGGTGCGCGGCATCCGAGGCCAGGACAATCCAGCCGCGCTCAGTATTCACGCGCACCACCTGGCTGCCCGGCGTGTGTCCGCCCACGGGGTGCAGGGTCACACCTGGCAACACTTCGACCGTGCCGCTGTGCAAACGCATCCGCCCTTCGAACAGCGGTGGCAGCGCCGACATCACGTCCTCGACCTCGTAGGTTTTGTTCACCGTGCGATGGGACATTTTCGGCCCGGTGCAAAAACGCAGTTCCGCTTCCTGCAAATGCACGGTCGCCTTCGGGAACAGCCCGAGGTTGCCGGCATGGTCCCAATGCAAATGGGTCAGGATCAGGTGTTCGACCCGGGCCGGATCGATTTCCAGTTGCCGCAGGGATTCTTCCGGCAGGCGGTACATCTGGCGATTGCGCCGGTCCGCCGTGGCTGGTTGGAAACAGGTGTCGACCACGATCACCTGCTGCTCGTTGCGGATGACCCAGAAGTAGTAATCCAGCGGCATCGACGCATTCGGATCACCGCAACAGGCGTCGTAGAGAAAATTCTCCCTGGCGGTGCGCTGGGCGTTTGCGCCGACACGGATGGCGAACACTTCGTACACAGGCGTGGACATGGACACCTCCGGGCTCAGGCGGCCGCCGTGGTTTTGAGGGTCGGACGGAAGTCGAAATCGATCTGCTCGCTGATGCCCAGGTCCTGTGCCAGTTTATGCAGGCCGCTGTAATCGCGCATGATGGTCGCGTTCCTGTTGCTTTCTCGGGTGTCGGCAATGATCAACACCGCCTCCTCGACCCCGAGCTGCGTGAGAATCGCCTCCCACATCGAGTAGTCCTGAGCGATAAAGGCACTCAACGCCACCGACAGGTTACGTGCGAAAAATTCCCGCTGGGTCGGCTGCATATTGGCGTACATGACCTTCGCCACTTCAGCCAGCACCTTGCTGTGCGCGTATTCGTCGCGATTGTGCAACTCGGCCACCCGGCGGTTCTGCGGCTGGATGGTCTGGTCATCCGCCAGCAAATCCAGATAGGCGTTGACGCTGATCTCGGCCACCACCGCAAAGGTGATCGCCGCCAGATCCCGCTGCCATGGCTCGGTCAGCTCGGCCTGCAAGGCCTTCAGGCGCAGGTAAGTGACGGACGGCGGCAGATCCAGATCCTGATCCAGCGCCCGCTCCAGCCTGGTCCGTTCGATGGCGCGCAGGTGCATCAGCGTGTGGTAGTGCTCGTCGATCAGGGTCTGTTGCATGGCCTCGCGAAAATGCCAGTCGTCCTTGCCCAGGTACTGATTGGCAATGACGCTGAGGGCCGGATTGACAATGTGTTCTTCGGCGGTGACGGTGCGCAGGTTGTAGCCGATCCAGCCCCAGGTCACCACGCTGCTTTTGAGCTCGTCACTCAAGGCCTGGAATGTCGGGTGATGGAAAAACGGCACCATGCACTCCGGGTAGTCCGGGCGCAGCGGGTCGAACGCTTCTATGATCTGGGCCCTGTCCGGCGCACAAACGGAGGCGCGCCTGGTCCAGGCCTGGTTGAGCCGCACGATCAGTTGATGATCGACCTGGGCGATCTCGATTGCTGTTTGCATGACGCGATACCTGTAAGACGCGTACCCGCCAAGGGGTACGCCAAAAGAATGAAGGACGCCGGAAAAATCAGGCCAGCCAATAGCGGGTCAGGTTGCGCGCCGGATCAGTGTAACGACTGCGGGCGTGAATCATCCGCCAGTTGTCCCAAATCAGCAGGCATCCGTCGGGAATCAGCACGGGAATGTTGTGCTCGACGAAGTACGCCTCGCCGAGCGCGGCAAACCTGGCCAGAGACGAGGTGCTGTTGGCGACCAGGGATTGTTGTAGAGCTTCCCTGGACGGGTTTACATCGCCGTAGTGAAACTGGTTGTAACTGAAGCGGAAAATATCCCCGCCCTCCGTAGGCGTGAGGATGTACTCCTTGACCCGCCGTTGGCCCGGTTCGCCCGGTTTGGCGGTGGCGACAAATTCTACCGGCGTGTCATCCAGCCACTCACGCAGTTCTGGTTCACTGCGCTCCAGGGACTTGAGAAATTCGTAGCCGTCCACCAAACCGGTGTGCCCGCCGCCACACGTCGCCTGTTTATGGCAATGCAATGCCAGGTAACGCGGCGGCGGCCCGTACACTGGCGCCTCGGTGTGCGGGCCAATGCCGTTCATGCTCTGGGAATACGGCAAGTCTTCGTAGCCTGGCTTGCGAGTGATGGGAAAGGCCATCTGGCCGTTGAACTGCGGAATGATCGGACCGAACTCATGCAAGGTGCCTACGACATCATCGGAAAATTCTTCCGGGGTCAGCACGGTCCAGCCCAACGTCGACAGCTCTTCATGACGATGGCCGAGCGAAATGTAAGGTTGAGACGCAACAATCCCTTGATCTGACATGGTGAGATTCCTGGCAGGTGATCAGGCGTTTACGGTTGAGGTGTAGGCGGCAATGAAGTCGCGGCAGGCGTCGCCCGGTCGATAGCGCCGCTCATCGATGCTCTGCACCGGGGTAATTTCGGCGGCGGTGCCGGTGAGAAAACACTCGTCGAAGTCGCCGAGCTCCGTAGGCAAAATCGTCCGTTCGACCACCTGATAATCCAGCGCCCTGGCCAGTTCGATCACGGTTTGCCGGGTGATGCCGTTGAGAAAACAATCCGGCAGCGGCGTGTGCATCGTCCGGCCTTTGACGAAAAACACATTGGCGCTGGTGGCTTCGGCGACGTGGCCGCGCCAGTCGAGCATCAAGGCATCGTGGTAACCCGTGTTCTCGGCGTCGTGCTTGCTCAGCGTGGCGATCTGGTAATGCCCGGAGGCCTTGGCCTCGAACGGGCTGCTGCAGGGTGGCGGACGGCGCCAGCTCGCGGTTTTCAAGCGGATGCCGGCCATGCGCGCCGCCGGGTCGAAATAGCTCGGCCACTGCCAGCAGGCAATGGCCAGGTGCACACGGTTGAAGCGCGCCGAGGTGGAGATCATTTCACTGCCGCGCCAGGCCACCGGGCGCAGATAACCGTCGACCACCTTGTTGCATTGCAGCAGTTCCTGGCTCGCCGCTTCCAGTTCGGCCAGCTCATAGGGAATGGCAAAATCCATCAGGTGCGCCGAGCGGTACAGCCGCTCGCTGTGCTCTCGCAGCTTGAAGATTTTACCGTTGTAGACCCGCTCGCCTTCATACACGGTGCTCGCGTAATGCAGGCCATGGGTCAGTACATGCAACTGCGCCCGGGACCACTCGACGAACTCGCCGTCGAGCCAGATGACACCCTCGCGCTGATCGAACGGGATACTGCTCATCTCCCTATCTCCCCATTGTTCATGAATGTTCCTACGCCGTTTCCAGCAACACCGGTATCAATTCCGGCACGGTGGCGAGCTCGGTCTGAAAGAAAAACGAGCGCTCGCCGAAGGCCGGTTGCAAGTCGTCGAACCAGGTCACCTGCGGATCGAAGCGCGCGTAGAACGTGCGCAACACCCATTGCGGATTGCGTGCCTGGAGGAACTGCAAGACGAAGACTTTTTCCCCGGCGACGGTCTCGATGCCGTTGATCAACACCTTGCCGTAGAAGGTGCTCATGGACGGCCCGCGCACCGTTCGCGCAAGCCCCGACACCGTGCGGTACGCCGCCTGGAAGATCTCGAAGGCGCGGGCCAGTGGCATCGCGAAGTAGTGGCTGGGGCCGGTGTCACGCTCGACGAACATGTAATAAGGCACCGCCCCGAGCCGCACGCCTTCGGTCCACAGCGCGGCCCAATCGGCAGGGTTTTCGTTGATGTGGCGGATCACCGGCGCCTGCATGCGCAGCGTCGCGCCCGTCGAGCGGATGCGCTCGATCGCCTGGCGGGCAATGGCCTGGCGGATCTCCACCGGGTGGTTGTAGTGGCCCATGATCGACAGGTTCTTACCCGCCGCGACGATGCGCCGGAACAGCGCCAGCAGCTCGGGCGCATCCTTGTCGCTGACAAAACGCTGCGGCCAGTACGCCACCGACTTGGTGCCGATGCGGATGCTCTTGAGATGTGGCAATTGCAGCAACGGCTCGATGTAACCGGCCAGCGAGCGGGTGTTCATGATCATCGGGTCGCCGCCGGTAATCAGCACATCCGTGACTTCGGTATGCACCCGCAGGTAACTGACCAGCTCCTGGGACTCGCGAGCATTGAACTTGAGTTCTTCCTCGCCGATGAACTGCGCCCAGCGGAAACAGAAGGTGCAGTACGCGTGACAGGTCTGACCGGCACCGGGGAAAAACAGCACGGTCTCGCGGTACTTGTGTTGGATACCCGGCAGGACTTTGCCGTTGAGCGTGACGCCGTTGTGGGTCAACTGCCCGGCCGGATGCGGGTTCATGCGCAGCCAGATCGCCTCGATCCGGCGCTTGATCGCCGCGCTGTCATCCAGTTCGATCAGTTGCTTGAGCGAGGCATATTCCTCTGGCAGCAACATGTCCTTGTGGGGAAAGGTCATGCGGAAAACAGGATCGTCCGGAATGTTGTTCCAGTCGATCAGCGTGCCCAGCACATAGTCGTTGGTGCGAAAAGGCATGACCCGGGCCACCACGGTCATGGCCTCCTGCAACGCCGGCGTCAGCTTGTGCCAGTAAGGTGTGTCGCGGATGGTGCGTGAGTTATAGGATTTGTAGCGTTCGTGCTCCGACAGTCCTTGCATGGCCGCGCTCCTGGTGGTTGCCCTGAGTGTTGTTAGGCGATGGCCGGCGCTTTGCGCTCTATGTCCATCCACGCCCGAACGCTGTCGCGATCCCACTGGCGACGCACATAGGCCTGGAGCCGTGCCGGCACCGGGTCGCCGTTGGCAACCAGGCGGTTGAGCATGATTGCCAGGTCGGTGTCGGCAATGCTCCAGTCACCGAACAGATGCTCGGCGCCCTCCTCCAGCAAATGGTCGGCGACGAACAACAGGCGCTCGACGGCGGCTTGGGCCTCGTCGGACAGCGCGGTGTTTTTCTTGCCGAAGTACACCTGGTCAAACGGGCGCTCCTTGCGCACCATCAGCAAGTCACTGCGCAACCAGGCCTGCAATTGACGGGCGCGGGCACGCTGCTGGAGGCCCTGCGGATAGAGTTTTTTATGCCCCGGGCAGAGTTCATCGAGGTACTCGGCAATCGCCGAGGATTCCGACAAGGCAAAATCGTCGTGAACCAAGGTGGGTATTTTGCAGGTCAGCGAAAGATCGCGATAACTCGCCCGATAGTTTTCGCGTGATTTAAGATCCACCGTGACAAGTTCAAATGAAAGTTGCTTTTCCTTGAGCGCGACAAAAGCCGACATCGCAAAAGCGCTGACATGATCGGCGCCGATATACAGTTTGAGCTTCCTGTTTTCCATAGAGCACTCCATTCACTGACTGCAGGGATTAACGTGCATTGGAGGTGATCGTAGTTAGTTGAATGGAGGCTGAATAGATACAGAATTTGTCCGTTTCAATCGATACAGAAAGTTGTTTTTTACCGGCAGACACGCAGCCAAAAGCGCTGCAAATGGGGATGCAGGGGCAGGCCTCTAAAACAAAAAAAAGGGAGCCAACGAAGGTTGGCTCCCTGGGTTGATGCGTTGGGAAATTACGGCTGGGTGGTGATCAGGCCATGGCTGTCGGCAAAGTTCGAGAGCAGTGCCATTTGTGGCATGTTGCTCATGTTGAGCATCGCCAGAGGCTCGTGTTTGCTGGTGTTGACGAAGCCATGCCGGGTCCAGGCCGGCACCAGCAGCACGTCGCCGCTGCTGACGTTGACCGCATCGGCATCGCCGAGGGTCAGCACGCCGCTGCCACACTGGATAACGAACAGATGCCACCAGGAGTGGGCATGACCGTTGAGCGTTACACCGGGGTTCAGCCATTGCATGGCGATCGCCATCCCGGGCGTCACTGCACAGCCGTCAATGCTCTTGTCGTGAGCCAGCGCGACAATATCAACGTCGCTGGCCTCAAGGGTCTGACGCATACCCGCCAGTTCGGTGCCTTTCCACACCTTGGCACTTTGCTGTCGATGATGCAGGCTCTGACGAAAGTCCTTATATGAAAAAAACGCACCTTGAAAGTTATCCATTCGCACGTCCTTTCTTTCTATTTCGCACACTTTAGCGCTAAACCTTAAGTTATAGGGTTCAGCGCTGTAAAGTCTGGAATTAATTTACAGAACCGATGGGCGCAAGGCGGCAATCATGTCAACTTCTATCGCGGCATTCTTCGGTAATTGATAAACACCGACTGTAGTGCGCGTATGTTTACCAGCATCGCCCAAGACGTGGCTGAACACATCCGAGGCGCCGTTGGCCACTTCGCTCAAGTCGACAAAATCCGCCGTGGACTTCACATAGACCGTTACCCGGATCAATGACTTGATCTTGTCCAGTGAACCGATGGCATCGACGATCAACGCCAGCCCGCGCATCGCACTGATGCTGGCAGCCGCTTGCGCATCGGCCATGCTGAGGTCCAGCCCGACGCGGCCTGGGTAATGGATCTTGCCGTTCATGCGTGGCACCAGCCCGCTGATGTACAGCTCATCGTGATGACGGATCAGCGGCGCGTAATGCCCGCCTGCGGTGTTTTCGCCGTAGATGTCATAGCCAAACTCTTTGGCCAGGGCGATGAAGCGTTCATCGCAGGTCATGTGCTGGATCATTGATCGAACCCTCTTAATCAGTAATGCAAAAAACCTGGCCCTTGCGGGTTCAACACACGGCGCGGGTGGCCGGTGCCTGGCAAGTGACGTCAATACGGGACTCAATCGACTCGGCCAGGCGCAACAGATCGTTGCTCAGTTGCCCGTAGTGTTCGTTGAACAACACGATGTGGCCGATGAATGAGAAGTTGTCTTTGACCAACGCGCTGACCGAGTCGCCAATCCGCTTGGCGTACTGCCCTTCCACCAGGTCGATACGCAGTGTGCGGGCCAGGGCCTCGATGTCTGGCGTTGCCCGCAGGATGCCGCCGGCCGGCGCCCGGAGCAGGCGAATGCCGCAGTAGCCGCGAGCCACCGGATCATGCTGCTCGGTCTTGCCTTCCACCGCCCAGCGCACCCAGCGTTCCCACGGATCGAAATTGACGAAGGCGCGCTTGGCCAGGTCCCAGATGTGCATGCCGCCAGGGCGCATGTTGGTTTCCACGGCGCTGGTCAGGTTGTCGCGGCGCAGGAACACTTCGTTGTGCCAGGCACCGTTGTCCCCGGACACCAGACCCGCCATATGCCGACCGGCCGCCATCAAGCGTGCCTGGACCTCAGCCGGCAGCGGTGCGGGGACCACTTGCTGGATCTCGGCGCGGTAGGCGCCTTCGGTGGTGGTTTTTTCAGTCACCCAAGTGCTGCCGGCCACACAGTCCCAACTGTATTCGCGAGCGTTCTGCACCAGCTCTTCAAGGACGATGCCGCCTTCGCGGTAGGGCTTGAGGGCGAGCCAGGCGTCATCGCACTCCGAAGGGTGATGGATCACGCGACAGCCTCGGCTCGCCCCTTCGCAGGCTGGCTTGATGAAGGCCTTGCCACCCAGTTCGACGACGCGCTGGCGCAGTTCCGGCAGGCTTTCGACCCGCACGGAAAACACCGGCCGGTATTCTTCAGGGGAGGTGCTGGCCGTGGCTTCGAGCCGGCGAAAGATCTGCTTGTCCAGGCCCGCCCGCGCTTCGTCCGGGGTAATGCCCGGCAGGCCGAAGTGACTGGCCAGCGCGGCACCGAGCAGCACGCCGCGATCGGAGAACGGCAGTACGCCGATCAGCTTCCAGCTGTCGGCATTCAGGCACCCCACCACCAGTTCAAGGGACGCCGCCACGTCTTTCTCGGCCAGCGAAGTGCTGCAGACGTGATCGGCCACCTGGTCGTCATGGGGCTGAATCTTCTCGACCAGCAGGATGAGCCTGGCGTTGTAGAGCGACTTGCACAGCTCGCGCAGTTTCTGGATGTCGTGAACCCGATTGCCGTTGTAACCGACCACTACCACGCATGAAGTCGTATTCATAATGCCCCCGACCTGCAAAGTGAAACCCGCAACGGCGATGACTCAGTCATGCAACGACGCATTGGATTGACGGTTGAGCCAGTACCAGGCCAGGATCCCGCCGGCGCCGATGGCGGCGAGGACCAGCGCGTTGTACGGCGCCGGCACCACTCGCATGATCAACACGGTCAGCCCGGCCCCCACACCCAGGGACACTTCCTTGACGAACATGTTGTTTTGCTTGACCGAGAAGTAATCGAGGTAGCTGAAGGCGCATTCGGCGATCGACAGCAACGCCACCCAGATCAGCGCCCCGGCAAGGGTTTCGACGTGGAACGCAGCGGGCGAAGACAGCACGGCAAAACCGCCGACGATGATCCCGATCACCGCCACGACCTTGAAGCGCCCGGTGCGCTCGATCAGCTTCATCACCGGCACCTGGGCGAACACCACCACGGCGCTGTTGAGGATCAGCATCAAGCCGTACCAGGCCGGCAGCTCGCCGGTCTTGAGCAGGATCGCCTGTGGCAGGATCGAGAACACCCCGAACAGCTTGATGCCCATGATGATCCCGGCAATCACCCAGGGCAGTTTGTTACCCCAGTTGCTACCGGCCTGACTGGCCCGGCGGGATACCACTGGCTCGGTGGTGAAGGTCGCGCCGAGGGCGATCGGCAGGCACAGCAACACGAACGCCGCCGCACCGAGGAAAAACATCGTTGGCGTGAGCAGCGGCGAAAGCAGGATCAAACCGGCCACCAGGCTGCCCATGTTCATGGCCACGCGGTTGTAGGCCGCACCCTCCTTGGTCTGGGCCGCTTCGCTCTTGATCAGGTAGCCGGCGATGGCAATGCCGTAGGCAAAGAGTGCGGCGGCAAACATCACCATGCCTTGATTGCTGGTCAGCGCCAGCAGCACCAGGCCAAGGCCGGCACACAGCAGCGTGACGCTCAGGGAGCGGCGCCCAAGCACCAGTAAAGTCAGGGGCAACAACAGCAACAAGGCACGATATCCAAGGGCCAGGATGCTGTTGGTGGCCGTGTCGAGCCAGACGTTGGCCTTGCCCAGCACCGCGAACAGCGAAACAGCCGTGATGATCCGGATCGTGAATAACCGCAGGTTAATGACCGGCTTGGCCACCGCGACCGTTGTTTCGACACTCATGCAGCACCTCAGGAACCGGATGAACGCCCGCCAACAAAGGCCGACATTCAGAAAAGTCTGTAAGGGCATGGTAGAGAGAGAGGCTTGTCCTGATCAGGGCAAGTTCGTATAGAATCCAACGAACTTTACTGCCGGAGAGACCAGTAAAATGCAGGTTCAACGTGCAGTCATCAAAGCCATTGAATTCCAGCCCGGCGCGCCGCTGGTGCAGCAGATCGTCGATCAGCTGACCCAGGCGATCAGCACCGGTGGCCTGCCCCACGGCGCCAAGCTGCCGCCGATTCGCGAACTCTCCGACTTGATGAACGTGGGCAAGTCTACGGTGGTGGATGCGCTGGACCGCTTGCGCGCCAAGGGGCTGGTGGTGTCGCGCCAGGGATCGGGGCATTACGTGCATCGCTCCGAAGCGGCGCTGAAAAGTGGCACCGGCCCGGACCTGCAACCCCAGGACACCCTCAGCGTGATTCGTCGCGCACTGCTGCTGGACAACGGCGCACTGCGCCCCGGCTGCGGTTTTCTTCCGACCTCCTGGCTGCCCGCCGAAGAATTGCAGAAAGCCGTGCGCGGCACTTTGCGAGCGACATCGTTGCGCATGGGCGAGTACGGCGTGGCCGGTGGTTACTTGCCGTTGCGCCAGGCTTTGCGGGTCAAACTGGCGACCTTCGGCATCGAAGCGCCGGTGGACCAGATCATCACCACCGCCAACACCATGCAGGCCATCGACCTGCTGATGCGCCTGCTGGTCAAACCCGGCGACACCGTACTGCTCGATGATCCGTGCTACTTCAACATGCACGCCAACCTGGCGCTGCACGGGGCCAAAGTCATCACCATTGCCCGGGATTGCGACGGCATGGACCTCGACGCGCTCGAGCAACTGCTGATCGCCCACAAACCCGTGCTGTACATGACCAACAGCACACTGCATAACCCCACCGGCCACTCGTTCACCCCGGCCCAGGTCTACCGCTTGCTGGAACTGAGCCACCGCCATGGCTTCCACATCGTCGAAGACGATCTGTACTGCGACATCCAGCAACGCCGCACCCCGCGCCTGGCAGCCAGCGGGCTGGACAATGTGAGTTACGTCTCCGGCTTCTCCAAGACCCTGACCGCCAACAGTCGGGTCAGCTACACCGTGCTCTCACCACAACTGGCGGCGCGGATGGTCGCGCTGAAAATGGCCTGCGGTGGCGTGACCTCGGAACTGGCGGAGCAGATCACCTGCACCATGCTCAGCGACGGCAGCTACGCCAAGCATGCGCGGCGCACCGTGGACCGGCTGTATGAATCCAACAGTCGGGTAGCGAGTTGGCTGGCGGAGGCCGGGTGTTCGCTTTCCTCGTTGCCGGGCGAAGGCGTGTTTATCTGGGCGCGGTTGCCGGAGGGCTTGCACGCCGAGAACCTGGCTCGACAAGGGCTGGTGAACAACATGGTATTGGCACCGGGCACCTTGTTGAGCAAAGGGCCGAATGCCAGTCAGTTCCTGCGCTTCAATGTGGCGCACAGCGACAGCTTGCAAGTGCGAGAGCGGTTTTTCCGCTTGCTGGATAAAACCCATAAATAACTGACTGCTCTCAATCCTGTGGGAGCGGGCTTGCTCGCGAAGAGGCCGTCACATCCAGCATCAATGTTGCCTGACACACCGCCTTCGCGGGCAAGCCCGCTCCCACAGGGGTTGTGGTGTCCCGGCCATCCCCGGCCAGCAGATCGCTACGATTGCCGACCTCATCCTTGCCGGCTAACTTCGCCCCCCGTCGCTGCCAATTCAGCGACCGGGCCTGAGAACCCGGGTAAAATACGGGCGCACAAGCGCCACCAATCACGATTGCCGGCGCTTTTTTGTGTCTACACACTCGTGCAATGGCGGCTGTGCGTGGGAGACCTTCGGGTCTGCCGGATTCCTGTATCTCCGGTTTCTCAGCCCGCGCATAGCTGCCACCCATTCGCCTGAGAACGAACGTGGTAGCTCTCAATTTTATACGGGAGTTTTACTCATGAACGCTATCGATCCGTTTGCTACACCAGTCATGCTCCTCCACCTCCAGCCCAACAGGAGGTGAAGCCCAATGACCAACCCCCAAGACCTGAAAACCATCGGCCTCACCCCCTTTTCCTACCACGCCAACGAACCACTGTTCCGCATCAACGCCGGTGTCCCGGTGATCGAAGCCCTCTACCACGCCTCCGACCTGCTCCACGTCGCCAAACTGCTCGCCTCAGACGCCGCCATGGTTCGCGACTCCGACCGGCACGCCTGGGCCTCGCACTTTTTGCAGGATATGAGCAAGGCAATTATCGATGATGTGGTGAAGGTGCTCGATGCGCCGTGTAACAACCGCGCATAAACAAAAAGCCCCGCATTTCGTTTGAAACGCGGGGCTTTTCAGATACTCGACGATGTGATCAAACGACTGCCAGTCGATCAACCATATCCGGGAATCTCTCCACCAACCTGATCAGCAAGGCGGCCTGAGCATTGGGCTTCGACTTTTCCTGCTCCCAGTTTCTCAGGGTGCTGGGACTGGTTCGAATTCGCTTGGCAAAAACGGCCTGGGACATGTGTAGCTTTTCCCGTAGCGCAACGATCTCTTGCGCTCCCACCTCAGGCGCAGGGATGTCCTCCACAACAGTATTGCGCAATGTAATCTTGCCTTCGCGTTGAGCCGCCATCTCATCAACGCCCTGCATCAATTCTGCAAACAGGTCGCGTTTTTTCATGGGGTACCTCGTTTTTTCAACTCTGTCTCTATGGCTTTCTTGAGCACCTTCTCTTGGTCGGCGGTCAAATTCTCAAGCTCATCTTTGTCATAAATTGCAAACATCCAGAACTGGCCATCATTCATAAGCCAATAATAGATAACCCGCAAGCCACCTCGCCTACCTTTACCTCGGCGCCCGTCTGCCCAACGCAGCTTGCGGAAACCGCCTGTTCGAGGCATGACATCACCTGCTTGCGGGTTCAGCTGCATGTGCGACTGCAACGCACGATACTCATCGTCCGTAAGATAATTACCAACGGTAGCAGTGAAAGATGTGGTTTCGAAGAATACGGTTCGCATCGGCAAACTATAGGCAACTTGCTTATAGTAATGCAACCGACGAATCATCTCCCTGACGAGCAGTCCTTGGGATTTTCACCAACAAAAAACCCCGCTCTTCTCTCGAAGGCGGGGCTTTTCAATTCAGCATCCGACGCTTACGGCGCGTACGTCAGCAGCAACTCCGTCGGCACTTTGAAGTCCAGGGACATCATCACGCTCAACGCGGTAATGGTGAAGATCGAGAACACGAACAGCTTGCGTGCCCAGACCGTGTCATCCACTGCCTTGTAGCCGGTCCAGGCCATGTACAGCCAGTACATGCCCATGGCCGCGGCGACGGCGAGGTAGCTCATGCCGGCGTAGCCGCTGAAGGTCAGCATCAAGGTCGCCACGAGGAAGGCCAGGATGTAGATCAGGATGTGCTTCTTGGCCACTTCAATGCCGCGCTTCACTGGCAGCACCGGAATCGATGCGGCCAGGTAATCGTTGAAGCGGAAGATCGCGATGGCATAGGAATGCGGCATCTGCCACAGGCTGAACATCACCAGCAAGGTCAGCGCGGCCATGTCGAAGGTGTTGCTCACCGCGACGTAGCCGATGACCGGCGGCATGGCGCCCGACAGGCTGCCCACCAGCGTGCCGTGAACCGACTTGCGCTTGAGGTACAGGCTGTAGAAGCCGACGTAGATCACGAAGCCGATGACGGCGAACAGCGCGGCCAACGGGTTGGCCACCTTGTACAACAGGGCAACGCCGGCGACACCCAGGACGGTTGCATAGACCAGTGCCAGTTTCAGGGAGATCAAGCCCTGGACCAGCACGCGGTTCTTGGTGCGTTCCATCTTCAGGTCGATGTCGCGGTCGATGCAGTTGTTGAACACGCAACCGGAGGCAACCACCAGGGACGTGCCGATCATGGCGGCCAGGAAGATGGCCAGATCGACATGCCCTTTGGAGGCCAGGAAAAATCCGCCTGCCACAGAAAGCACGTTACCGAAAATGATCCCCGGTTTGGTGATTTGGATAAAGTGCTTAAGGGACATGCGGATCTACCTCACTTCGCCATCATGAACGTGTGGATGCTGAACATGATCCACAGCGACAAGCCAACCAGCAGGACAATCACGATCGCGGCAAAGACAAACGCAATCACGTTGTTACGCTGTGCGGCCGAACGGTCCAGGTGCAGGAAGTACACCAGGTGCACCAGCACCTGGATAACTGCGAACGCGACGACGATCATCAGGGTGATCGACTTCGGCAGCGTCGGGTACATCACCAGACCGAACGGGATCAGGGTCAGGATCACCGACAGGATGAAGCCGATGGCGTAGGACTTGACGCTGCCGTGTCCGGCGTCGTGGCTGTCATGGCCATTGTGGGAATGAGCTGCGTTAGCCATTTACATAGTCCCCATCAGATAAACAACGGTGAATACGCAGATCCACACTACGTCCAGGAAGTGCCAGAACAGGCTCAGGCAGCTCAGACGGGTCCGGTTGGTCGCCGTCAGGCCCTTTTTCTGCACCTGGTACATCATGATCGCCATCCAGATCAGACCGCTGGTCACGTGCAGACCGTGGGTGCCGACCAGGGTGAAGAACCCGGACAGGAAGCCGCTGCGGTTCGGGCCGTAACCTTCGGAGATCAGCATGTGGAACTCGTTGATCTCCATGCCGATGAAGCCGGCACCGAACAGGAAGGTCATGGCCAGCCAGCCCAGGACCTGCTTCTTGTTGCCACGGAAGAACGCCAGCATGGCGAAGCCGTAGGTGATCGAACTGAACAGCAGCAGAGCGGTTTCGCCCAGTACGTATGGCAGTTCGAAGATGTCGTGGCCCGACGGGCCACCCGCTACGTTGTTAACCAGTACCGCGTACGCCGCGAAGATCGACGCAAACAGAATGCAGTCGGTCATCAGGTAGAGCCAGAAACCGTATACGGTCATCTCGCCCGAGTCGTGGTGATGGTCATCATGCCCATGTCCATCGACATGGGTGTGTCCAGCATTGGTCACTAAGTTCGACATGGTTTAAGCCTGTTCCAACGAGGTTTCAACACGGGTGGCGGTGGCCGGGATTTTCCCTGCCGCAACCAGACGCTTGTGCTGCTCGGCTTCGATGCGCTCGATCACGTCGACCGGCACCATATAGCCTTGATCATCACGGGCCGCGTGGATCGCGAAGTAGATCACGGTGCCTGCCAGGCTCGCGATCGCCAGCCACCAGATGTGCCAGATCATCGCGAAACCGAACACGGTCAACAGCGCGCCCATCACCACACCGGTAGCGGTGTTGTTTGGCATGTGGATCGGCTCGTACTTGGCCGGAACCTTGTACGCGGTGCCGTTTTCCTTGGCTTCGGTGAACGGGTCGACAACGTCGGCTTTAGGCAGCACAGCGAAGTTGTAGAACGGAGGTGGCGACGAGGTCGACCATTCCAGGGTGTGTGCATTCCACGGGTCACCGTGTTCGCACATGTTTTCCGGCTTGTTGCGGTCACGCACGCTGACGTACAGCTGGATCAGCTGGCAAGCGATACCCACGGCGATCATCACCGCACCGAACATGGCGACGTACAGGTACGGCACCCACTCAGGGTTGGTGGTGGCGTTCAGACGACGGGTCATGCCCATGAAGCCCAGTGCATAGAGCGGCATGAACGCGACGAAGAAGCCCGAGATCCAGAACCAGAATGCAGCCTTGCCCCAGCCTTCGTGCAGTTTGAAGCCGAACGCTTTAGGGAAGTAGAACGCGAAACCTGCGATGTAACCGAATACCGCACCGCCGATGATCACGTTGTGGAAGTGCGCGATCACGAACAGGCTGTTGTGCAGAACGAAGTCGGCACCCGGGATGGCCAGCAGTACGCCGGTCATGCCGCCGATGGCGAAGGTCACCATGAAGCCCAGGGTCCACAGCACCTGGCTGGTGAAACGCAGACGGCCCTGGTAGATGGTGAACAGCCAGTTGAACAGTTTCACACCCGTCGGGATGGAAATCAGCATCGTCGCCAGACCGAAGAAGGCGTTGACGCTGGCACCCGAACCCATGGTGAAGAAGTGGTGCAGCCAAACCATGAAGCCCAGGATCGAGATCGCGCCCGATGCGTAGATCATCGAGTGGTGGCCGAACAGTTTCTTGCCGGTGAAGGTCGAGATGACTTCGGAGAAGATACCGAACGCCGGCAGGATCAGGATGTACACCTCAGGGTGACCCCAGGCCCAGAACAGGTTCACGTACATCATCGGATTGCCACCAAGTTCATTGGTGAAAATGTGGAAATCCATGTAACGGTCGAGGGTCAGCAGTGCCAAGGTAGCGGTCAGGATCGGGAACGAAGCCACGATCAGGACGTTGGCCCAGGTGCAGGTCCAGGTGAAGATCGGCATGTCCATCAGCTTCATGCCAGGGGTACGCATTTTCAGCACGGTAGCGAGGAAGTTAACCCCCGTCAGCGTTGTCCCCAAACCGGATAGCTGTAGCGCCCAGATGTAGTAGTCCATCCCCACGCCAGGGCTGTATTGCAGGCCCGACAGCGGCGGATAGGCAACCCAGCCGGTCTTGGCGAACTCGCCGACGCCCAGGGACAGGTTGATCAGCACCACGCCGGAAACCAGCAGCCAGAAGCTCAGGGAGTTCAGGAACGGGAAGGCAACGTCACGCGCGCCGATCTGCAGCGGCACTGCAAGGTTCATCAGGCCGGTGAAGAATGGCATCGCCATGAAGATGATCATGATCACACCGTGAGCGGTGAAGATCTGGTCATAGTG
>Ga0209050_1000695_pt1 | contig 49984 bp, 34 predicted proteins | sample Araplavi_mTSA_r2_FD_184276 | JGI IMG/M metagenome (GOLD analysis project Ga0209050, IMG submission 184276) | Arabidopsis root microbial communities from North Carolina, USA - plate scrape MF_Cvi_mTSA_r2 (SPAdes) (version 2) | ecosystem: Host-associated > Plants > Roots > Endosphere | place: USA... | reverse complement strand
GTTCTCGACTTATGCCACCTGGTGGATCCGTCAGGCGATCACTCGCTCGATCGCCGACCAGGCCCGCACCATCCGTATTCCGGTGCACATGATCGAGACGATCAACAAGCTCAACCGCATTTCCCGGCAGATGTTGCAGGAAATGGGTCGCGAACCGACCCCGGAAGAGCTGGGCGAACGCATGGAAATGCCTGAGGACAAGATCCGCAAGGTATTGAAGATCGCTAAAGAGCCGATCTCCATGGAAACGCCGATCGGTGATGACGAAGACTCCCATCTGGGTGACTTCATCGAAGACTCGACCATGCAGTCGCCAATCGATGTTGCAACCGTTGAGAGCCTGAAAGAAGCGACTCGCGAAGTGCTGTCCGGCCTCACTGCCCGTGAAGCCAAGGTACTGCGCATGCGCTTCGGTATCGACATGAATACCGACCACACCCTCGAAGAGGTTGGTAAGCAGTTTGACGTGACCCGTGAGCGGATTCGTCAGATCGAAGCCAAGGCGCTGCGCAAGCTGCGCCACCCGACGAGAAGCGAGCATCTGCGCTCCTTCCTCGACGAGTAATCACAAAACCCCCGGCCCAGGCCGGGGGTTTTGTTTTATGGCAGATTAATATCTCCACACCTCCCCTCCGCCCTGTAGCCCGTCTACACTCGAAACATTCCCCAGAGCCATAACGAGACCGTTATGCCCAGACTGCCGACCGTGCTTTTTTTGCTGTCGCTGATGACCTGGACCGCAACGGCTGGCGCGCTGACTCTAACTGAGGATGAACGTAGCTGGCTGGCGGCTCACCCGGACTTGCGCCTGGGTGTCGATGCATCGTGGCCGCCCTTCGAGTTTCGCGACGATGAGGGCCGTTACCAGGGCCTTGCCGCGGATTACATCGAGGTTATTCGCCAAAGGCTGAAAACCCGGCTCACGCCCATTGAGCCGGTGAGCTGGACCGCCGTCCTGGAACAAGCCAAAAAGGGCAAAATCGACCTGCTTCCGGGCATCATGTCGACCCCGGAACGCCAGAAATACCTGTCGTTCACCCGCCCCTATCTGGATTTTCCGATCGTCATCCTGGCCCATGTCAGGGGCGCCCAGCCACACAACCTGCAAGACCTGTATGGCCTGAAAATCGCCGTGGTGGAAAACTATGCCCCCCACGAACTGCTGCGCACCCACAATCCCGACCTGAACCTGGTGGCGATGCCGAACGTCAGCTCGGCGTTACAGGCGCTGGCCACAGGTGCAGTGGATGCGGTGGTGGGCGATCTGGCGTCCAGCGTCTGGAGCCTGCGCCAACTCAAGCTCGATGGGCTGTATGTCAGCGGTGAAACCCCCTATCGCTATCAACTGGCCATGGCCGTACCCCGCAACAACGCAATTCTCGTCGGCATTCTCGACAAAGTCCTGGCGGACATGAGCCCCGCCGAAATCAGCGCCATTCAGGAGCATTGGGTCGGTAACGTCATTGATCATCGAACTTTCTGGAATGACCTGCTGGTGTATGGCCTGCCCGGATTGCTGCTGTTGACCCTGGTGCTGGCGGCGGTTATCCGCATCAACCGCCGCTTGAGTTCGGAAATCGCCCGCCGGGTCGATCTTGAACAGGAACTGCGCAGCAGCGAGTACCACTATCGCGGCCTGGTAGAGAGCCTGTCGGCCATCGCCTGGGAGGCAAGGGTCACCGACTACACCTACAGCTATGTATCGCCCCACGCCGAAGATCTTCTTGGCTATCCCCTCTCCCATTGGCTGATTCCGGGTTTCTGGCGCAACATCATTCACCCCGCCGACCTGATTCGTGCCCAGACTTTCTGCGATCACGAAGTGCTGGCCGGGCGCGATCACCGCCTCGATTACAGGGTGATCACCGCCGACGGGCGCTGCCTGTGGGTGCGCGACATCGTCAGCCTGATCGAGCATGGGCATGAGCCGGTGATGCGCGGATTGATGATCGACATCACCGACGCCAAGCGCACCGAAGAAGCGCTGCGCCTGTCGGAACAGAAATTCGCTTCCGTGTTCCAGCAATGCCCTGACATTCTGGTGATCGCCCGCCTGAGCGACGGTTGCCTGCTGGAGGTCAACGAAGCGTTCGAAGAACAGATCGGCCTCAAGGCCGAGGACGTCATTGGACTGACCGCCACCGACCTGAACATCTGGGGGATTCCCGGCGTTGGTCCGGGTCTGTTGCAACGCTTGCAGGCCGGCAGCATCCGCAACCTGGAAATGCCCTTTCGTCGCAGCAACGGCCAGGTGTTCACCGGGCTGATCTCCGCCGAACCGTTCGACCTCGACATGACACCGGCGCTGGTGGTCGTGGTGCGGGACATCACCCAGCTCAAGGAAACCCAGCAACAACTGCAAACGTCCGAAGAGAAGTTCGCCAAGGCTTTCCATGCGTCCCCCGACGGCCTGCTGCTGTCGCGGCAAAGTGACGGCTTGCTGATGGAGGTCAACGAGGGTTTCAGTCGCATCACCGGCTTCAACAGCGCCATGTCGGTGGATCGTTCGGTGCTGGACCTGGGGATCTGGGTCAATCTCAATGAACGCAAACAAATGCTCGACCTGCTGCATCGGGACGGTTTTGTCCGCGACTTCAGTTGCCATATCCGCCGCAGCGACGGGCAGATCCGCCTCTGTGAAGTGTCCAGCCGTCCGCTGCCGATCGGCGATGACGACTGCATGCTGACCATCGCCCGGGACATCACCGAGCGGCACCTGATGCAGGAAAAACTGCAACAAGCCGCGACCGTGTTCGAAAGCACCGCCGAAGGCGTATTGATCACCGATACCCAACAGCACATCAGTGCGGTCAACCGTGCCTTCACCGAAATCACCGGTTACAGCGAAAGCGAAGCGCTGGGCCACACGCCACGGCTGCTCGCTTCGGGCTTGCATGACAGCGCGTTCTACGCGGCCATGTGGCATCAATTGACTGCCGAAGGTCATTGGCAGGGCGAGATTTCCAATCGGCGCAAAAATGGCGAGCTGTACCCGAGCTGGCTGACCATCAGCGCCGTGCGCAACCGTGACAAGTTCATCACCCACTTTGTCGCGGTATTTGCCGACATCTCCAGCCTCAAGCATGCCCAGGCCAAGCTCGACTACCAGGCGCACCACGACCCGCTGACCGGCCTGCCGAACCGCACGCTGTTCGAAAGCCGCTTGCTGACGGCACTCAACAACCAGCAGGAAAACGGCGGCCAGGGCGCCGTGCTGTTCCTCGACCTTGACCGCTTCAAGCACATCAACGACAGCCTCGGCCACCCGGTGGGCGACCTGCTGCTCAAGGGCATTGCCGTACGTCTCAAGGAGCAGTTGCGTGACATCGACACCGTGGCACGCCTGGGTGGTGACGAGTTCATTATCCTGCTGCCGGGCCTGCAACAATCCAGTGATGCCGACAACATCGCCACCAAATTGCTCAATTGTTTCGCCGCGCCGTTCCAGGCCGGCGAACACGAGTTTTTCATCAGCTCCAGCATCGGCACCAGCCTCTATCCCAAGGATGGCTGTGACGTTGCCACGCTGATCAAAAACGCCGACGCGGCGATGTACCGCTCCAAGGCCAAGGGCCGCAACCGCGTCGAAAGCTACACCCGCGACCTCACCGCCCAGGCCAGCGAGCGCGTGGCGCTGGAACACGAACTGCGCCGCGCCATCGAGCGCAACGAATTGCACCTGTGCTACCAACCGAAAATCAGCCTCGACGACTACAGCCTGGTCGGCGCCGAAGCCCTGATCCGCTGGCGCCACCCGACCTTTGGCGACGTGCCGAGGGAACACTTCATCCCGCTGGCTGAAGAAAACGGCATGATCCTGCAAATCGGCGACTGGGTCCTGGAAACCGCCTGTCGGCAGATGGCCGAATGGCACCGGCTGTACGAAAGCCCCGGCCCGCTGTCGGTCAACCTTGCCGGCGCCCAATTGCGCCAGCCCAACCTGCTGGGTCGTATCGAGCAGTTACTCAAGGACAACGGCCTCAACCCCGGATTCCTGCAACTGGAAATCACCGAAAACTTCATCATGAGCCAGGCCGAAGAAGCGCTGGCGGTGCTGCATCAACTCAAACATCTGGGCGTGCAACTGGCCATCGATGACTTCGGCACCGGCTACTCGTCCCTGAGCTACCTCAAGCGCCTGCCGCTGGACATCCTCAAGATCGACCAGTCCTTCGTCCGCGGCCTGCCGGACGATCCCCACGATGCGGCGATCGTACGCGCCATCATCGCCCTCGGACGCAGCATGCAATTCACCGTGATTGCCGAAGGCGTCGAGACCCAGGCGCAACAGCAATTCCTCGCCGCCGAGGGCTGCGAACAGATCCAGGGCTACATCGTCAGCCTGCCCCTCCCCCCCGACGAATTTGCCGCGACGTTTCTTCGTACAACCGTAATGGCTTTTTCGGATAGCACAGCCGCGAAACCGTCGCTATAATCCGCGACCTACTGAGGGCCTATAGCTCAGTTGGTTAGAGCAGAGGACTCATAATCCTTTGGTCCACGGTTCAAGTCCGTGTGGGCCCACCACATTCAAAGCCGCGCATTGCGCGGCTTTTTAATGCCTGCCACAAAAACCGCTAGACCAGTCCTATAGTCCAAAGGTACAAATTCGGTACAGTGCCGGCACATCGGCATGCCTTTGGAGTAGAAAAATCATGGCCACCCTCGTCAAAACGGCTGCCGGCACCTGGAAAGCTCTGGTGCGTAAAACAGGCTGGCCGACCAACACCAAAACCTTCCGTACAAAACGCGACGCCGAAGACTGGGCACGCCGCACCGAAGACGAAATGGTCAGAGGCGTTTACATCCAACGTAGCGGCTCCGAGCGCATGACCTTGGAAATGGCACTGAAACGCTACCTGAAGGAAATCAGTCCAACCAAGAAGCCAACCACCCAGCGCGCCGAAGCGACTAAAGCTCAACAGCTGATTAGCCATCTGGGTAAATACTCCATGGCTGCTCTCTCCGCTGAAATTATCGCCGGCTACCGCGATACCCGCTTGGCATCGATCACCAATCGCGGCAAGCCCACCAGCAACAATACTGTGCGCCTGGAGCTGGCCCTGCTCAGCCACCTGTTCACTGTGGCGATTCAGGAGTGGGGCTTGGGACTCAGCTTCAATCCGGTGCTGAATATCCGCAAACCTAGCCCCGGCGAAGGCCGCGACCGCCGACTATCTGCAGAAGAAGAGCGTCGCCTTCTGACGGCCGTAAACAATCACAGCAACCCCATGCTTGGCTGGATCGTTCGCATCGCCCTGGAAACCGGCATGCGTTCATCTGAGATCACATCGCTACACAGACATCAGGTCGACATGAAAAAGCGTGTGGTGCGCCTTTCAGACACCAAGAATGACAGTGCACGCACCGTCCCACTCAGCAAGTGGGCCACAGAGACCTTCCAGGTAGCGCTGAACAACCCTGTACGCCCCATCGACTGCGACCTGGTGTTCTTTGGCGAGCCAGGTAAAAACGGCAAGCGCAGCCCCTACGCTTTCACCAAGACATGGGGATTGCTGAAGACCAAGCTAGGCATGCCAGACCTGCGCTTCCACGATCTGCGCCACGAAGCGGTCAGTCGGCTGGTCGAGGGTGGCCTATCCGACCAGGAGGTGTCAGCCATCAGTGGCCACAAATCAATGCAGATGCTCAAGCGCTACACGCACTTGCGGGCCGAGGATCTAGTAAGCAAGTTGGATAAGCTGGACGCCAGGAACTCCTGACCTCATCGTAAGTCGTTAAAAGCTCCAGCCACTTTTCACCCGGCTGAGGATCCGCCGGGTGAAAAGCGACTCACACTAGACGCCACTTTGGACTAATGCGCCCCCATCAGACGAACCAGCCCATCTACTGTGCCTTTACTAAGCCCAACCTCTTTAGCGATAGCTGCGATCGGCAACCCACGCCTCAGCGCATCCAGAATATCGCCCCTAATGCGCTCAGGCACATGCGCCTCACCAATTAGCGGGTCAATGTAACTACCGGCATGGTGAGTGTTAATCAGCTCCTCCAGGCTTTTCTTAGCTTTTGATATCGCCTGGCGCGAAACACCCAGGCGCTTTGCCATCTCAGACTGACGGAGCCCCTCACCATGCATAAGCCAGACTTTCTCACGCAGCCCCATAGAAGCACCGCTGCCTGACGCTAATGCATGCAGCCCTGAATGCACTTGGTCATAGGCTGTCTTTCGCACTTCTTGCATATCAGCAGCCTCGGGAGGCCGAAAATTAACCGCAAAATCAGATCTAGCTGACCCCATCAGCACAGAAAGGTGGCGTTGAAACGCTGCCTTGTAACGGAGATCCGCATGATATTTAGATGAGCCAGGTTTATGGATCGAGCAATACCGATTGCTTAAATTTCCAGCAATCATTCTCTCAGCGTGCAACCTTTCAAATACACGACCAAGCGTTGTAGCCTCTGCGGTCGAGATCAAAGTGGCTGCAGGAGGAAGTTGCTGGTTTGTTTTCAGCATCAGAGCCTGCGCCCACCTTACGTCCTGCTCATCCTCAGCGAGACCGCTAGAACGAAACACCGCGCCAATCTCCTGCCGCTCTTTAGCATCGATCTCCTGCAACCTTTTAGACCTGATGCTTTCTCGCCAACAGAGTTCGCAATACACCCTACCCTGCGGCCGGGTACGGTCATCTATAAGCACATCAAAATCCCTCAGAGCCTTAGTAAGCTTGGGCCTGAAGTGCCTTAACAATCGAAACAACTCACGCACCGACTCAAGAACACCGCATAAAACACTAGCATCAGGAAGCGGAGCACCCAACGGCCCAAGCAAGCTACGTATGGCAAACCTCAAGTTCGAATCCCAGCGCTCCAAGTTCAGGAGCTGCCAGTCGATCTCAGGCATGCTTTCTGGCTTAGCACCAACAAAATCACTCGCAACAATCTCTACAGCCAGCGTGGTATCGCCATTTCCAGCCGGCTTCATGTAGGGGATCGCCACGAAAAACGGTGGCCGCTGCGCCACCTCTGACAGATGAATTCCTGCCAGCAACACCCTTGACCACTCGCCTTTGTAGCTCTCAATGCAGTTGTCAAAGACTCCATCGAGGTGCTCCCGGATTAAAGGCCAGATTGGGTAGCGCCTGGAGGTAAGACTTGAAGATGCAGAAAGGCTCGAAAGGACCACCTTGAAGCCCGAACTGAAATCAGGCGAACAGCGGGGATCGCTGGCGAAGCTAGTCAATAGGTGATCGAGGTAATCAGCGCGCGCCATGTCAACCTAAAAGTTAAAAACACTCACCTCATTCTAGGAGTAATTACTCGTAATGTTCCACCTACATTACTCAAGTAGGTGCAGAGACATGACAACCGAAGAACTAATTCTGAACAGCAACGGCGGATCTCCCCTTCTCTCATTATCGCAGGTAGCTGAGATCCTTCACCGCAGCCCTGAGGGCCTGCGCATTACACTGTCCGGGGATAATGAAATTGCCCGAAACCTAAAGCCATGCAGGATCAAAATTGGTCGCCGCGTTTACTTCCGCGTCACGGGCATCGCTCGTTTTATTGACGAAGCGTGAGGCGAGCCCGTGTCTGCGTTGGCCGCATTGACGCGACTGGGAGAGTCGTTTTCCAACCGATCACCCAACCTGCCGGCAATACAACAGGATGCGCCTCAGACTGAAGCGCTTCTGACTAGCTGGCCAGATGAAGTCAGGGGCATACCCAACATCACACTCCGCTCAGCGCTCTTTGGCTCCAGTCGATGCAATAGCCAGGCGTACCTGCAACGCGCCGAAATTTACACGCAAAGGCCTACGCAGATGCGATATACCGGCCCGCGACTAGATCAAGGCGACTTGGATGTCTGGATTACATTGCTGCATATCGCACGTCGGAAAACGATGGGGATAGCCTTCAAAACCAGCGCTTATGAGCTACTGAAACAGCAAGGGAAGACAGACGCCGGCAATAATAGGAAGACGCTCTACAAGCGCCTTTTCCGCCTCGCAGCGGCCACGCTTGAGATACGCGCCTCTCGACACACCTACACCGGCGGCCTGATTGACTCAATGTACAGGGACGAAATTACACATGAGCTCGTCATCACGCTGAACCATGAGCTTTGCAAACTGTTTGGGCCAAATGAGTTTACTCACATTGACTGGTCCGTTCGCCGGAGCCTGAACTCAAAACCCCTCGCGCAATGGTTGCACGGCTATTTATCGAGTCATGCCGAGCCCATACCCATATCGATTGACACGCTCATGCTGATGGCCGGCAGCCTGGACGAATCAGCATCCAGCCGAGAACAGAATCTCCGAAGAGCACTGGACTCTCTGCAACACGCCAGCGATCTTCATGGACAGCCGTTCAGCTATGAGATCCGAGGCGGCAACGTACACATTAGGAAAACACCAAGCAGTAGCCAATCCAGGCACCTAGGAAGGAAAGGCAGTGGCTCCAGGCGGAATATAGATACCGTACCGTTGGCTAGGCAGTCCCGTACTGTCGACTAGAAATTACCGTACCGTCGGCTAGAAAATACCGTACCGTTGGCTAAATTATGCACAGCCGAAATCCTCTACACCCCCCGGGCCTGCTGGGCTCTACAAAAAGCGCGCGCTCCTTTAATCCTTTCTAATCATTTTAATCAGGCTCGGTGGTTCCCATGAGCAAGGTCGAAACAAGCCGCGGCAACGTCTATACCGATCTTGGCTTCCCCGAAGCCAAGGCCATGCACGCCAAAGCACAGATAGTGGCCTCGATGTGCCAGACCATTGAGGCAAAGCGCATGTCGCTCGATCATGTAGCCAGGGTGCTAGGAACCACCAAGAATGAACTGGTCAGACTACTGTCCGGTCACTTTCAAGCGCTCTCACTCGACAAACTGGAACGCATGCAAAAGGAAATTCAAGAGTGCACGAAGACTTGACTAGCGTGTCCGTCGATCAGCCCTGCTACTGGTGGGAGCCCTTCATCACTTGGATAGAAATCCGCTCGGACTGACTTCCTGACGAAGGGCGCTCGACTATACGAAGCTCTGTGACCTCTTTACGCGACCTAGTGAGTCCATTGATGAGGCCAAACAACAGTACCAACTCAAGCTGAGAACAATGCTGGAGGTCCTGGAAGAGATCAAAATGCCCTAGCTGGAATGGCTACTTTCCAAAGTATGACAACAGTTCAAGCTATAGCCGCACCAATCTTCCCCGTCTCATCTCTGGCTCGTCACTTCCCGCTCTTTTGCGACGCGACGTGATTCAGCCTCGACCCGCATCCTCTCCGTCGTACTGCAAGTATTCACCCGTTCCTGATCAAGCACCTGCACCTGGCTCTTCACAAGACCTCTTCCGACCAAAAGAGCCTTCACCTGCTCGATTCTGGCAACACTTGGCCCTGTACGCCCAACGCACCTCACCCGCTGCGAAACAGGGAAAGATTTCGGCTAGACGAGGATGAGCCAATATAACCAAAGGTTTCAGGGCCGGTTATGGGGGAAGGATTCCGGCTCAATCGCTTGACGTTCTGAACCCTGGATTTAGATACACCGGCCCAGTCAGATGATATCGGCAGCGGGGACAGCTCGGATGACTTGTCGCATTGGCGATAATTAACAATCAGCCCTGAGAGCTCGGTGGTCATCACTATCAACTGATAAATGGCCCTGCTAGCCCATTGACCTGCGCGCCCTCTTCACTCAGCACGTCACAAGAGATAGCCGGAATCTTTCCCAGTTTCCCTTAACCGCGCATCGAGCTTTTACTTTGGCTCTTGAATATAGCTAAGCCTGACAAATGCATGACAATGTCCCCACAAATGCCTGACAGCGCATTCGATCCCTGACAAATGTCCTGCAAAGGCCTGACAAACACATGACAGCCAGACAAAAGCAGCAACTCAATAAAAAATACAGGCACGCCATGGATGTATACACATCCGGTGCCAAAGGGAGCTCCCTTTGAAACCCCAGGCTCTACGAGCCGAGTGTAAAGCTGACACCGCGATCACTCCCACTTACTGCCAGCCCTCATCACCTGACCTGAGCCCTCAGCCAAATGTGTTTGTGCTGATACAAATTTGACCTCGAAGGCTGATTCCGGATGCCCAATATGCAGTCTCTGAAATCCCGAACAAAGCCATCGTTTGCACTGCGTTCGAGTGGCCCCATAAACTCCTGCCTCTCGGCTCAGAACCTTATCAGCACCAGTAATCAGTTTCACTTAACTACGCTACCTTGCTTTAGAATCGGGCACGGCAGCATTGTGGACTGGCTGGCTCGTCCCGTATGGGGAGAGATTTTTGTGGCATAAGGCCATCCCCGATCAACGGTACCTCATGGACGCCTTGCAGATTTGGATTTGGTATTCAGATACTGGTTGATCTCACGGTCGCTCAACTGGAAGAGGCGATAAAGAATGTTTCAATCGGAAGCGCAAACACGATCAGAGCTTGTAAACCAGCAGCTTGCGCAATCTGGCTGGAACGTCAAAGACCCCACACAGGTGGTTGAAGAGTTCGACATCTTGATCGGCTTGCCTGAAGGCGTGGCTGAACCACGTACGACTTACGAAGGTCATCAGTTCAGTGACTACGTTTTGCTGAGCAAGGATCGCAAGCCGCTGGCCGTCATTGAGGCCAAGAAGACAAGCCGAGACGCCGCCATAGGCCGCGAGCAGGCCAAGCAGTATTGCTACAACATTCAAAAGCAGCTGGGCGGCGAACTGCCTTTCTGCTTCTACACTAACGGTCACGATATCTACTTTTGGGATCTGGAAAACGCCCCGCCGCGTAAGGTCATCGGTTTTCCCACGCGCGACGATTTGGAGCGCTTCGCCTATATTCGCCGCAATCGCAAGCCACTCACGCAAGAGTTCATCAACACTTCTATTGCAGGTCGTGATTATCAGATCCGCGCCATCCGTTCAGTACTCGAAGGCATCGAGCAGAAAAAGCGCGATTTTCTGCTGGTGATGGCTACTGGCACCGGAAAAACACGCACTTGCATCGCCATGGTCGATGCGCTGATGCGCGCGGGCCACGCCGAGAAGGTGTTGTTTCTTGTCGACCGTATTGCCTTGCGCGAGCAGGCACTGGCGGCCTTCAAGGAGCACATGCCCAACGAGCCCCGCTGGCCCAATATGGGCGAAAAGCTGATTGCGACGGACCGTCGCATTTACGTTGCCACCTATCCCACGATGCTCAACATCATTCGGGATGAGGCGCAGCATCTGTCGCCACACTTCTTCGATTTCATCGTCGTCGATGAAAGCCATCGCTCCATTTACAACACCTTTGGTGAAGTACTCGACTATTTCAAAACCATCACTTTGGGTTTGACGGCTACGCCAACCGACATCATCGATCACAACACATTTCAGCTTTTTCATTGTGACGACGGCCTGCCGACCTTTGCTTACACCTTCGAAGAAGCTGTGAACAACGTACCGCCTTACCTCTCCAATTTCCAGGTTATGAAGATCCAGACCAAGTTCCAGATGGAGGGCATCAGCAAGCGCACCATTTCGTTGGAAGACCAGAAAAAGCTGATCCTGCAGGGCAAAGAGGTTGAAGACATAAATTTCGAAGGCACCCAGCTCGAAAAGCAGGTCATCAACAAGGGCACCAACACCCTGATCGTCCGCGAGTTCATGGAAGAAGCCATCAAGGACGCCAACGGCGTGCTGCCAGGCAAGACCATTTTCTTTTGCGCCACCAAGGCGCACGCCCGGCGCATGGAAGAAATCTTTGACAAGCTCTACCCGCAGCACCACGGCGAGCTGGCCAAGGTGCTGGTGTCGGAAGATCCGCGCGTCTACGGCAAAGGCGGTCTGCTCGACCAGTTCACCAACAACGACATGCCGCGCATCGCTATCAGCGTGGACATGCTCGACACCGGCATCGACGTGCGCGAAATCGTCAACCTCGTATTCGCCAAACCAGTCTATTCCTACACCAAGTTCTGGCAGATGGTCGGGCGCGGCACGCGCTTGCTGGAAACCAGCAAGCCCAAGCCCTGGTGCCTTGAGAAAGATGTGTTCCTGATCCTCGACTGCTGGGACAACTTCGAATACTTCAAGCTCAACCCCAAGGGCAAAGAACTCAAGCCGCAATTGTCGCTGCCGGTGCGGCTGGTGGGTCTGCGGCTCGACAAAATCGAGAAGGCCAACGACAGCGGCCTTGCCGACGTTGCCACTCGTGAAATCACTAAGCTCCGCCTGCAGATTACTGCGCTGCCCAAGGAATCCGTGGTGATCAAGGAGGCCGCCGCTGCCCTGGCAAAGTTGGACGACGACAATTTCTGGATCAGCCTCAGCCACGACCGGCTGGAATTCCTGCGCGCCGAAATCAAGCCGCTGTTCCGCACCGTCTCCGAGGCCGACTTCAAGGCCATGCGTTTCGAGCGCGACCTGCTCGAATATTCGCTGGCCATACTGAACGAAGACAAACAACAAGCGGAAACCCTAAAGGAGGGCATCGTCGAACAGATCAGCGAGCTGCCGCTCTCGGTCAGTTTCGTGAAGCAGGAAGAAATCCTAATCCGCGCCGCGCAAACCAGCCACTACTGGGCCAAGGCCGATGAAGACGCCTTAGACAATATGGCCGCCAAACTCGGCCCGCTGATGAAATTTCGAGAACAGAGCACTGGCCAGGAGCAAACCCACCTCGATCTGGCCGATGAACTGCACAAGAAGGAGTGGGTGGAATTCGGCCCGCAGCACGAGGCCGTGAGCATCACCCGCTACCGTGAAATGGTAGAAAGCCTGATTGCGGAACTGACCGAGCGCAACCCTGTGCTGCAGAAGATCAAGAACGGTGAAGCAGTGAGTGCAGATGAGTCCTATGAGCTAGCCGACATACTCCACGAAGAGCATCCGCATATAACCGAAAACTTACTGCGCCAGGTCTATAGAAACCGTAAGGCGAGCTTTATCCAGTTCATCCGCCATATTTTGGACATAGAAGTGCTCAAGAGCTTCCCGGACGAGGTCAGCGCGGCCTTCGCCCAATTCATCCGCACCCACACCACGCTCAGCAGCCGGCAGATGGAGTTCCTCAGCCTGCTGAAGAACTTCATCATCGAGCGCGAACAGGTGGAGAAGAAAGACTTGATCAACACCCCCTTCACGGTCATTCACCCACAGGGCATCCGTGGCGTGTTCGGTCCGGCCGAAATCAACGAAATCCTGCAGCTGACCGAACGGTTGTCTGCCTAAGTAACAGGGCAACTCATGCTACAGAACAACCGCGAACTAAAAGGCAAGATCGATCTGCTCTGGGATAAATTCTGGAGCGGTGGCATCAGCAACCCGCTCACCGCCATCGAGCAGATAACCTACCTGCTGTTCATGAAGCGGCTGGATGAACTGGATCTCAAGCGCCAGTCCGACGCCGAGTGGACAGATGAAAAGTACACATCCAAGTTTGAGGGTGTCTGGGTTCCACCGGAACATCGAACCAAGCTCACTGGTCGCGAGAGCGCGATGGAGTTAGTCGAAATCCTTGCACATGACCGGCACCAGTACGGCATTGAGAAACGTAGTCTGCGCTGGAGCGAGTTTAAGCGCATGCAGGCCGAAGAGATGCTGCTGCATGTGCAGGGCAAAGTATTTCCCTTTCTCAAAGACCTGAACGGCGCAGAATCCAACTTCACCCACCACATGAGGAACGCAGTATTCATCATCCCCAAGCCAGCCCTGCTAGTGGAAGCGGTGAAGACTATCGACGACATCTTCGAGGTGATGGAGCGCGACTCGCGCGAGAACGGCCAGGCCTTTCAAGACATACAGGGCGATGTCTATGAAATGCTGCTGTCAGAGATCGCCACTGCTGGCAAGAATGGCCAATTTCGCACCCCGCGCCACATCATCAAATTGATGGCCGAATTGGTGCAGCCGCAACTGGGCCACAAGATCGCCGACCCGGCATGTGGTTCCGGCGGTTTTTTGCTCGGTGCTTACCAGTACATCGTCACGCAACTAGCCATCAATGCGGGCACCAACAACCTCACACCTGATGAAGACGGCTTCGTCCGTACCTCAGTAGCCGCAGCCCTCACGGAGAAAGCTCAGGCCATTCTGGCCAGCTCACTGTGGGGGTATGACATCGACGCCACCATGGTGCGCCTGGGACTGATGAACCTGATGATGCACGGCATCGACGAACCACACATCGACTACAAAGACACACTCAGCAAGAGCTACACCGAGGAATCTGAATACGACATCGTGCTGGCCAACCCTCCCTTCACCGGCAGCATCGACAAGGGGGACATCAATGAAAATCTGCAACTGGGCACAACCAAAACGGAGCTGCTGTTTGTCGAGAACATCTTCCGCCTACTCAAGAAAGGTGGCACCGCCTGCGTGATTGTGCCGCAGGGTGTGCTGTTCGGCTCAGGCAACGCCTTCAAGACCCTACGCCAGTTGCTGGTGGATCGCTGCGACCTCAAGGCCGTCATCACGATGCCCAGCGGCGTGTTCAAGCCCTATGCCGGAGTCAGCACAGCCATTCTGTTGTTCACCAAAGTCTGGGGGTCGAAGGACAAAGTCACCCAGCCTGCGACCGAAAAAGTCTGGTTCTATGAGATGGCCACCGACGGCTATTCGCTAGACGACAGACGCAGCAAGCAAGAAGGCAACGGCGACCTACAAGACATCATTGTCCAATTCCATAACCGCTATGCCTGTAGTACCGCCGCCGACACCGACCGCACGACCAAGTGCTTCATGGTGCCGCGCACCGAGATTGCGAGCGAAAAAAACAACTACGACCTCTCGCTTTCCCGCTACAAAACCAACGTGTTAGAGGACGTACACTACGACGCACCGGGCGTGATTCTGGATCGTTTGATTCAGGCCGAAGTAGGAGAGTTGGATGAAACGGAACTCGCCAGGGTGCAAAGCGGCATCGTGCGCGAGCTTCTCGAATTGAAGGGGATGCTGGGATGAAGTGGTACCCCTTTTCCGAGGTTATTACAGATGCCACCTCCAAGTTTTCGAAAATCAAGGCATCTGAATATCACGCTCAAGGCAAATACAAAATCATTGATCAAGGCAAAGCATCAATTGCCGGTTACACCAATGACACAAATCTTGTTAATGGTCAGTTGCTTCCAATATTAATTTTTGGCGATCACACGCGTGTACTGAAATATGAAAATGATCCGATTGCACTCGGTGCAGACGGTGCCAAAGCGCTTTGGGTAAATCCCGACCTGGCGTACGCCCGCTACGTTTACTACTACCTTCGATCCATTCAGCTTAAAGAAGCCGGTTACAGCAGGCATTTCAAATTTCTCAAAGAAATTGAAATACCAATTCCTTTCGAGAATGACGCCCCAGATTTCAACAACCAAATACGCATTGCCCATCTGCTCGGCAAAGTGGAAGGTCTCATCGCTGTACGCAAACAAAACCTGAAACAGCTCGACGACCTGCTCAAGAGCTTATTTTTGGAGTTTTTTGGCGATCCAGTGCGGAATGAGAAGGGATGGGAGCCAACGATAATTGGGCAGCTCATCAAGGTGGCCAGTGGTAACGGTCTAGTGGCCAAAGACATGAACACCGAAGGGCCGCATAAAGTCTACGGCGGAAATGGTGTAAATGGAGTTCATTCGGAATATATGTTTGATGCGCCAACGCTGGTCATTGGGCGAGTGGGGTACTACTGCGGTTCAGTGCACATCACAGAGCCAAAGTCATGGGTTACTGATAATGCGCTTTACGTTAAAAAGTTTTTGAAGAAAACAGACCTCGTTTTTCTCAAACACTTGTTAGCAGCTCATGATCTCAACAAAGTAGCAGGAAGGGCCGCGCAGCCGCTTGTGTCTGGTTCTCGAATATATCCAATCCCCACAATTGACGTGCCGTTTGAAAAGCAGCAGGCGTTTTCAGCCATCGTCAAAAAAGTCGAAGATCTGAGATCCCGCTATCAACAAAGCTTCATTGATCTGGAAGCCCTCTACAACTCGCTGAGCCAGCAGGCATTCAAGGGCACGCTGGATTTGTCGCGCGTTCCGATGCCAGGCATACAACCTGAAGAAGAGAAAGCCATGCCAGCAGAACTCTCACAGAATCCCTCCGTAGAACGCTCCGCCATCCACCTGCCCGACACTGACAACTTGCTGGAGGCGCTTGAGAATGCTGAGGCGCGAGCGGCTTTGATCTCGCAGTGGCTGGAGGCCTACCGAGGTCAACTGGGAAGCACGCCGTTTTCGATACAGCACTTTATGACGGCGGCGCAATCCCGCCTGGAGGCGCGGCACCCGGATAACGACTTCGAGCTGGGCACTAATGACTTCGAACACATCAAGACGTGGGTGTTCGAGGCACTGGCTGCTGGCAAGCTGGCGCAGGCTTTTGACGACGCAGGCAACCGTATCGAACTCAAGGCTGTGCAGGTATGAAACTGCTGCGCCTCAAGATCACCGACCCGGCAGGTTTTCGCAGTTTGCCCTGCGGCTTTGAACACCTTTTTCGCACCGAATGGGGACTCCAGGACGAGTTGGCCGAACCTGAAGACTTCGCCCCTTTCGTCTGCGCAGGCCCCAATGGCAGCGGAAAATCCAACTTGCTTGAAGCGCTGGCAGCGATCTTTTTCCAGCTTGAAATTTTGCGCGTACGCCGTAGCTTTCTGCCAGAGGTACTTCAGAACGCAGGTGAAGATTTCTCGCCTGTAGCGTTTGAGTTGGACTACCTGATTCGTGTGCCAGCGGAATACATCCAGCCCGATGGCCCGGTGTGGGCAAAGGTAGGCGTCTGGAAAAAACCCGGCGAATCCGTACGTTTCCTGTGGGACAACCAAGGTGACTTCAACGCTAATGTTTACGACGCGTTTGAGGGCGGCCACGCCGACATTCTGATGCCGCAATACGTGCTGGGCTACTCGTCAGGCGAGAACGAAATTCTTAGTCTACCATTCTTCAAACTGCGCTTCGTGCAGTTCGACGAGTACTGGAATTCGCTGACTCAACAGTTGAGCTATCCCGGGCATCCCGAAACACGGCTGGCCTACCTGGATAACGGATTTAGTCAGGCCATTCTGCTCTGCAATCTGCTTTTCCAAGACGACACAACACTGCAACCCTTCCGCGAAGATGTAGGTATCGAGGCGCTTAGGCAGTTTCGCATCATCCTTAAGCGGAGCATTGAGGTGCCTGCTAAGCAAGCAGCACAATTGACTTCAGGTGACTACTTCTCCCCTGGATATTCAGAGGATGGCTATTTCACAGACAACCCGGCCATATCATTGAGTACACAAACGGGTGCCTATACAGTCAACCTAATGCGCCTTCTGGAAGGCGATGAAAGATCATCAATAATAGAAAAGCTCAAGCGTTGCGCCACTTTGAGCTATCAAGATGAAGCCTCAGACACACTGACTCTCGATTACTGGGTAAACGAAGCTACCAGGGAGGCATTTCGCGACAACTTCGACGGGGCCCCCCTAAACTTGTTTCAAGCTTTTCAAGTGCTACTAGTACTAAACCTTCATTCGGTGAGTGACAGCCTCAAGAGCGATATCTATCGATCCAAAAGTTACTACGTGAGTGAAACGATACCTACGCTGGCCTCCGACGAACGTGCTATGCGTTTCAAGAATTTTTACTTAAAAAAGCAGGGCGTGGCCAAACCGATGCTACTCAAAGAGTTGTCGGACGGTGAGCACCAGTTATTGCACAGTCTTGGCCTATGCCTGCTATTTCGTAACACCAACAGTTTGTTTCTGCTTGATGAGCCCGAGACTCATTTCAATCCAGCCTGGCGGGCGAGCTTCATAAGCCGCCTGCGTGACTGCTTACAAGGACAAGCTGAAAACAGCCAGGAAATGCTGATAACCACGCACTCGCCTTTCCTGATCTCAGACAGCAAGCCCGGCAAAGTACTGGTGTTCGACAAAGACTCGGATACCGGTACCGTAAGCATTGCCCACCCTGAGTACAACACGCTGGGTGCATCGATCAATAAGATCACCATGACAACCTTCGGCAAACGCGAAACCATCGGTGGCCGTGCACAATCCATGCTCGAAGGGGTTCGGGAACGCTTTGAGCATGGTGAGGATGTTTCTACTCTCGTTGCCGAGCTAGATCGAGAGATTGGCGACTCGGTGGAAAAAGTACTGCTGATCAACACGATGCTCGACCGCGCTAAACAAGGCCCAGAGAAGGGGCATAGATGATGCTATTTCCGTACACCTATGTGCCGCACCAGATGGAGAAGATGCAAGAGTTCATTGACTTCATCTTCTTTGAAGTGTGGTGCAAAGCGCCAACTGCCGGCCCGTTCGGTCTGCACCTGTTCGATAGCAATATCGAACTGCGTGAGGTGATGGAGGCGTTTTACTATTCAGATAAAAAAAATGCCGACTTTTTTTATGGTCACGTTGAGAGGATTTACCGAGGTTTTTGCAAACTGAATCTAAAACAAACTCGACGGCTAAAATGGTGGTACTGCAGCAATAACGATATTGAGCAACTTTGCGCAAACTATTCTGGAGGTCACGCTACTCGGCACTCAGACATTGAAAGTAAGTTCCCAACTATCGCTGGCGACATACGCTCGTTTTTTATCGGCCTCTATGATTTTGATGCTTCGGCCATGAAAAAGAAAACTGGCGACATCGATGACCACTACAAAAAATTCGTACATACAAACAACAGTGGCACGTGCCCTTTTTGCGGCATCAGCGACCTACTGGGGGAAAACCATACCAAGCGCGAAGCCTATGACCACTATATGCCAAAGGCGATCTATCCGTTTAACTCGATCAACTTCAGAAATCTGGTGCCGGCCTGCCACCACTGCAACAGTAGCTATAAGAGCAGTAAGAACACGGCGTTTACACCCAAAGATCCCTGCGGTCTACAGATCCGTCGCAAGGTGTTTTACCCGTTTTCGACTCAACCATATAGCATCAGCCTGCAGGTGATGATCCAACACGCCGACCATGAAAAGCTGACTACCGCCGACATTGGCTTGAGCTTCGGCCCCCCTGAGCTGGACGAGCAAATAGCTACCTGGAAGGACATCTATGGCATTGAAGAGCGCTATCGCGCAAAGCTATGCAGCCCAGATGCAAAAGCATGGGTCGTCGAGGTTCTGGATGAATGGCGCTGGCACAAAGAATCAGCGGGGGCAGACGGTAAATCCCCCGAAGCTTATCTGCGAGCGGTGTCTCGTCATACAGAAAAATCACCATATACCAACGAGAACTTCTTGAAGGATGGGTTTTTACAAGCCTTCAAAGCAGCCGGAGCTTTTGAAGACACGGCCAATGTGCGTGATGCATCGGATAGGTAATGCCTGACCTTTTCACAGTGTAAAACGGTACACCAGCAGTACAGTGCCCAGCTTCTATCCCTTTCGCCAAATTACGCTAAACATCAGTAACCACACTACTTTCAGCTAACTGTACCTGCGCTAAGCTATGCACGATTTCACTGGGCTTACAGCGTTTCTAGGCAACTCATAATCCTTTGGTCCACGGTTCAAGTCCGTGTGGGCCCACCAAACAAGAAAGCCGCGTTTTTACGCGGCTTTTGCGTGTCTGGCTGATCGGTTTTTGCAGAGACGTTTTTATCGTCTCAATTGGCAAAGTTCTCGATCTTCACCTGGCCCTCGGGGAAAGTGGCGATGATTTCCAGCTCGCCCCCCATGGCGCGGATGTAGTTGCGCAAAGTACTGATGTACATGTCCGTTCGCCGCTCCATCTTGGAGATCGCCGCCTGGTTGACATGCAGTGTCCTGGCCAGTGTGTCCTGACTCAACGCTTGCGCCTGGCGCAACTCGTGCAACGGCATTTGAGCTCGTAGCTTCTGATGCAAAGCCTCGACACGCGCTTGAGACTCTGGAGAGCGACGTGCCACCAAATCAGCAAATTTTTTAGCCATTGTCATAGCCCTCTTTCATCAATGTTTCCAAGTGCTCGTCGTAGATACGCTCGGCCAGTGGCACGTGTTCCGCATACCAACGTTCCTGGCCGGTTTTATCACCGCCAATCAGCAGGATCGCGCTGCGCCGTGGATCAAACGCGTACAGCACACGGTACGGCCTGCCAGCGTGCTGCACCCTTAACTCACGCAGGTTGCCATGCCGTGAACCCTTGATATCGCTGGTATGTGGAAAACCCAAGTGTGGGCCATCCTCGCCCAGCAACATCACCGTGGCCTGAACCGAGTCCTGTTCGGCCTCGTTCAGGCGATCCCACCAGGCCTCAAATTCATCCGTGTATTCGACGTCCCATTTCATACAAATATGCCACCAAAGGAATATAACCTCAAAGGAATAAATGTATGAGCTTCAGCGGTGCCCAACCACCCTGATTCCCCTGTCAATTGTTAACGACGGTTACTGGTGGGGGGGTTGTCGTTTCGCCCATTGCTTGGTGCCCTCATGACAACGCGGGCACCAGGCGTTTGGCGCAACGACTCAAAGGATGCACCGGCCTGGAAAATCGCTCGTCGTGCCAGTCTTCGTTTACTGAGGGTGTCGAAATATCGGATGACGCCTTAGGACCTTGTAGGCAAACTCCGAATCTTGCTTTTGGGCACTTTGCCGCCTTGTTGCGCTTTTCTTTGACGGGATAGTCTCCGGTGTCGCTGACAAATCAGCGACCGGGCTTGGAAACCCGACGAAATTAGACGCAACAGATTGCCCACCTCAATTTCGAGTTATGGCGGCTGTGCGTGGGACGTCCCTGGGCGTGCCGGTTTCCTAGTTTCCCGGTTTTCCAACCTGCGCACAGCTGCCACCCATTCGCTTGGAAACGAATGTGACAGCTCCTTAAAAAATTAGGAGTTTGAACATGAGCACATCCGCACCTTCAGAACTGAAAACCATTGGCTTCACCCCCTTCCTGTTTCTCTCGAATCAGCCACTGTTCCACGTCTGTCGAGACGTCCCCATCGCCGACGCCCTGGCCCAAGCCTCCGACCTGCTGTTCCTCGCAAAGTCCCTCACCGTGGACGCTGCCTACACCCAAGACTCCGACCGCCACGCCTGGGCCGCGCATTACCTGACGACGATGAGCAAAGCGGTGATTGATGATGTGGTGAAGGTGTTGACGCGCAGACCTGCTCAAACGAGAGCGCAAGCAGATCAATAGAATAAACAGAGCCTGAAAATTCCCAAAAAGGGACCGAGCGTTCCCTTTTTGGGACTGATAGAGCCAGATTTTTCGGCTCATCAGTCCAAACACATCACGGAGGGATGGCCTGCACTGCCCGCAACCGCTCCAGCATCGGCCCGGTGAACACCACCTCATACGTATCCGCCGCCCGCCCCCATTGCTCCACAAGAACCATCCCGCCCACCAGAGCCTCAGCCAATTCGGCAATCGTCTCGGCTTGGTCCTCGATGATTTTTTGCGTCCGACCCCACACCCGATCCGTCATCGCCTTAAGCTGCGCCGTTATACGCTCACCCGATGCTGGATCGGTATCGGGGTAGACAATATTGCGCAGCAGATACTGAAGCTCCCTGATTTTTGCGTAGTCCTGCTCCGCCCCATGCTCGCCTTTGAGGATGGCGGTGGCTTTGAGCTTGTCGACGTGTTTTGCGGTTGAAGATTTTGAAGCGAGTGTCTGCGCCATAGCGCCCGCCAGGAGCACCATCATCCGGGCTTCCAGATGCTCCTTCATTGCATCTATCGACGAAATTGGCCGCACCAGGGTAATGGAGGCCCCGCCCTGGTGTCGCAAATCCCTGGTCACGGTCAGGGCCACGCCGCCCGTTTCAAAGCCCAGGGCGCGGGCCACCACGTAGTGCCCCATTTCGTGATGGGCGATCTGCAATGCGCGGTCGCGTACAGCGGCAGGCAGGTTCGTCGTCATGTCCATTGTCTCGGATCCTTCGTTCTCGCATTCGACTACGAGTGACGGTCGCTGTCCATCCTGTTGCCCCGCACAATCAACAATGTAGGAGCGAGCTTGCTCGCGATGGACTTGAACGCGCCGCGTCCATTCAGACAGCACGCGTTATCGTTAACGTCCATCGCGAGCAAGCTCGCTCCTACGTCACCTTATTTGGGCAAAGCGTAGGCAATCACATAATCCCCACGATCCGTCGACTGACGCGCACCGCCCACCGTCAGCAGGATGTACTGCCTGCCGGTTTTCGGTGATACGTAGGTCATCGGCCCGGACTGGCTGCCGACCGGCAAGCGCGATTTCCAGATTTCATTGCCGTTGCCGGTGTCGAAGGCGCGCAGGTAGAAGTCCTGGGTGCCGGCGAAGAACAGCAGGCCCGACTGGGTGGCGAGCGATGCGCCGAGGGTGGGCATGCCGATCGGGATCGGCAGGTGCATGCGGATGCCCAGCGGGCCGGTGTCCTGTACGGTGCCGACCGGAACTTGCCACATCAGTTTGTGGGTCTTGAGGTCGATGGCGGACATGGTGCCGAACGGTGGTTTCTGGCACGGAATGCCAACCGCCGAGAGGAAGCGCTCGCGCATGGCGCCGAACGGTGTGCCTTCCTGTGGCACCACGCCCATTTCGATGCCGCTGGCTCCGGCTTTGATCTTGTCGCGCGGGATCATGTAGTTGGCCAGGCCCAGGCGCATGTCGTTGACGAACATGTAGCTGGTGTTCGGATCAACCGAGACACTGCCCCAGTTCATGCCACCCAGCGAGCCTGGGAATTGCAGGGCGCGGTCCATGCCCGGCGGGGTGTAGACGCCTTCGTGGCGCATGCCCTTGAACTGGATGCGGCACATCAACTGGTCAAACGGCGTGGCGCCCCACATGTCGGATTCGGTCAGGGTCTTGTTGCCGATTGACGGCATGTCGACCGAGAACGGTTGGGTTGGTGAATAGCGTTCGCCGGGAACCTTGCCTTGTGGCACCAGGCGCTCTTCGACTCGGGCAATCGGCACGCCGGTTTCGCGGTTGAGCAGGAAGATCTCGCCCTGTTTGGTGACTTGCGCCAGGGCTGGCTGGGTGCCGCCCTTGTCGTCCGGCACGTCGTACAGCAGCGGTTGCGCCGGCAGGTCGAAGTCCCACAGGTCGTGGTGAGTGGTCTGGAAGTGCCAGCGCACCTGACCGGTTTTCACGTCGATGGCAACGATGGACGAGCTCCACTTGTCGTCGAACTCGGTGCGTTGACCGCCAAAGAAGTCTGGCGTTGCGTTGCCGGTCGGCAGGTAGACCAGACCGAGTTTGGCGTCGTAGGACATGGCCGACCACACGTTCGGCGTACCACGGGTGTAGGTCTCACCGGCCGGCGGACGTTTGCGGGTGTTCGGATTGCCCGGATCCCACGCCCACACCAGTTCGCCGCTGCGCACGTCGTAGGCTCGCACCACGCCCGGCGGTTCGCCGGTGGAGTAGTTGTCGGCCACGCGGCCGCCAACGATCACCACGTCCCCTGCGACCAATGGGGTCGAGGTTTGCTGGTAGTAACCGGGCTTCACTTCGCCCATGTCGGTGGTCAGGTCGACGGTGCCTTTGTTGCCGAACTCTTCGCAGGGCTTGCCGGTGTCGGCGTTGATGGCGATCAGACGGGCATCGCCGGTCGGCAGAAACAGACGTTTGGTACAGGCGGTTGGCTGATTGTCCGAAGACGCCGGGGTTTCGGAATAGCCCAGGCCACGGCAGCGCTGCCAATTGGGCGCGGTGCCTTGCGGGTCGAACTTCCAGCGCTGGGCGCCGGTGTCGGCATCCAGGGCGAAGACTTTGCCATAGGCGGTGCAGGTGTAGACCGTGTCACCGATTTGCAGCGGGGTGTTCTGGTCTTCGGCGCCGGCCCCGGTACTTTGCGGGATATCGCCGGTGCGGAAGGTCCAGGCGACCTGCAACTTGTCGATGTTTGCCTTGTTGATCTGGTCCAGCGCGGCAAAGCGATTGCCGGCGGTGGTGTTGCCCCAGTGCGCCCAGTCTTTCTGTTCGGCGCCCGGAGTGACCGGCGAAACCGCAGGTTCAACGGAGGCCTTGACCACGTGGGTCGGCACAAACATGTAGGCCATCGTCGCTGCAACGCCCACACCCAGAATGCCAGCCAGACCGTAAGCACCACGCCCGCCGGTCGCACCTGATGCGCGAACCAGGGTCGGATAGATCAGCGCGACGACCAGACCGATCACGGCGAAGGTCAGCACCCGCGAGACCAGCGGCCAGTATTCAAGACCGGCATCCCATACCGCCCAGATCGCGGTGAGGACCAGCGCCACACCATACAGCCAGGCGCCCAGCGGCTTGCGACGGGTAATCAACAGGCCGGACACCAGCATCGCCAAGCCCATCAGCAGGAAATACCAGCTGCCACCCAGCGCAATCAGATAGCCGCCGCCACCCACCAGGCCGAGCCCGATCAGCGCAATCAGCACACCCAGCCCCGCCAGCAACCATTTGCTGCCGGCGGCAGCCCCAGAATTGTTCATGTCGGACATTTTCCCCATTTGTGACAAGGGCGGAATAATGTACTAACTGGTTACTTATGGCAATTTGTCGCAGGCAGAAATGTCATGAACGGTACTGAAGCCAGATCAGGGATCCGTCGCGAGCGTCGTACAGAATCTGCCTGTAACATGCTTGCGCACTGATCCATGCCGCTGGAGATAACCCTTTGCCTGACACTCGCCCACCCGTTCTCGACGAAATCGACCGCCAGTTGATTGCAGCCCTGCAGATCAACGCCCGCGAGAGCGTGGCCATGCTCGCCCGACAACTGGGCATCGCCCGCACCACCGTCACCTCGCGTTTGGCGCGGCTGGAAAAGGCCAAAGTGATCACCGGCTACGGCGTGCGCCTCGGGCAGCGGGTGGTGGATGGCGGGTTGCAGGCGTATGTCGGGATCACGGTGCAACCGCGTTCCGGCAAGGAGGTGTTACGTCGGCTCAGTGCCATGGCGCAGGTACAGCAGTTGTGTGCGGTGAGTGGCGAATTTGATTATGTGGCGTGGTTGCGTACCGATTCGCCGGAGCAACTGGATCAGTTGCTGGATCAGATTGGCAGTGTGGATGGGGTGGAGAAGACCACGACGTCGATCATCTTGAGCAGCAAGATTGATCGGGGGCAGCCGGTTTGAGTTTGTGCCGATGGTTTGGTGGTGTCTGGTCGGGCCTCTTCGCGGGCAAGCCCGCTCCCACAGTGGACAGTGTGTACATCGATATCGTCATATCGACTAATAAAATGGCAAAACGACGACACTTTGCGTCTTATTAACGTGTTCTGTGCTCTCTAGAATGGCTGGCATCTTTTCCTATACTCAGATGCGCATTCCGCGTCGGGTCGCCAGCAAGGTCAGCCATGAACAAGAACAATCGCCATCCTGCAGACGGTAAAAAACCAATCACCATTTTCGGCCCGGACTTTCCCTTCGCCTTCGACGACTGGATCGAACACCCGGCCGGGCTGGGCAGCATTCCCGAGCACAATCACGGGGCCGAAGTGGCGATTGTCGGCGGCGGGATTGCCGGTCTGGTGGCCGCGTATGAGCTGATGAAGCTGGGGCTGAAACCGGTCGTCTACGAAGCCTCGAAAATGGGTGGCCGTCTGCGCTCCCAGGCATTCAACGGCGCCGAAGGCATCGTGGCCGAGCTGGGTGGCATGCGCTTCCCGGTGTCGTCCACTGCGTTTTATCACTACGTCGACAAGCTCGGTCTGGAAACCAAACCGTTCCCCAACCCGCTGACGCCTGCGTCGGGCAGCACGGTGATCGATCTCGAAGGCCAGACCCATTACGCACAGAAGCTGTCGGACCTTCCTGCGCTGTTCCAGGAAGTGGCTGACGCCTGGGCCGACGCCCTGGAAGCCGGCTCCCAGTTCTCGGATATCCAGCAAGCCATTCGCGACCGCGACGTGCCTCGCCTCAAGGAGCTGTGGAACACCCTGGTGCCGCTGTGGGACGACCGCACCTTCTATGACTTCGTCGCCACGTCCAAAGCCTTTGCCAAGCTGTCGTTCCATCACCGCGAAGTGTTCGGCCAGGTCGGTTTCGGCACCGGCGGCTGGGACTCTGACTTCCCGAATTCGATGCTGGAAATCTTCCGCGTGGTGATGACCAACTGCGACGATCACCAGCACCTGGTGGTCGGCGGCGTGGAACAGGTGCCACAAGGCATCTGGCGCCATGTGCCAGAGCGTTGCGCACACTGGCCAGCCGGCACCAGCCTCAGCTCCCTGCACAGCGGCGCACCACGCACCGGCGTGAAGAAGATTGCCCACGCGCCGGGCGGCCGTTTCGCCGTAACCGACAACTGGGGCGACACCCGCGAATACGCCGCCGTGTTGACCACCTGCCAGAGCTGGCTGCTGACCACCCAGATCGAATGCGACGAAACCCTGTTCTCGCAAAAGATGTGGATGGCCCTGGACCGCACCCGCTACATGCAATCGTCGAAGACCTTCGTGATGGTCGACCGCCCGTTCTGGAAGGACAAGGATCCGGAAACCGGTCGCGACCTGATGAGCATGACCTTGACCGATCGCCTGACCCGTGGCACCTACCTGTTCGACAACGGCGACGACAAGCCAGGGGTGATTTGCCTGTCGTACTCGTGGATGAGCGACGCGCTGAAAATGCTCCCGCACCCGGTGGAAAAACGCGTGAAACTGGCGCTGGATGCACTGAAGAAGATCTACCCGAAAGTCGACATCGCCGCGCGGATCATTGGCGATCCGATCACTGTGTCCTGGGAAGCCGACCCGCATTTCCTCGGCGCGTTCAAAGGCGCACTGCCCGGTCACTACCGCTACAACCAGCGCATGTATGCGCACTTCATGCAGGACGACATGCCGGCAGAACAGCGCGGGATCTTCATTGCCGGTGACGACGTGTCGTGGACGCCAGCCTGGGTTGAAGGCGCAGTACAGACCTCGCTCAACGCGGTGTGGGGCATCATGAAACACTTCGGCGGTGCAACTCACGCCGAGAATCCGGGTCCAGGAGATGTATTTAACGAGATCGGACCGATCGCCCTGCCCGAGTAAGAGGAATCCGAAATGCGCGTAGCCCTTTACCAATGTCCACCGTTGCCGCTGGATGTCGCCGGCAACCTGCAACGCCTGCAACAACTGGCGCTGGAGGCAAAAGGCGCGGACCTGCTGGTACTGCCGGAGATGTTCCTGACCGGCTACAACATCGGCGTCGATGCCGTCAGCGTGTTCGCGGAGGTGTACAACGGTGAGTCGGCGCAGCAGATCGCGCGCATTGCCAAGGCTGCCGGGATCGCTATTTTGTATGGCTATCCCGAGCGCACTGAAGATGGACAGATCTACAACGCCGTGCAGTTGATCGACGCCAATGGCGAGCGCGTGTGCAACTACCGCAAGACGCACTTGTTCGGCGACCTCGATCACTCGATGTTCAGTGCAGGTTCCGATGAGTTTCCCATCGTTGAGCTCAACGGCTGGAAGCTCGGTTTCCTGATCTGCTACGACCTGGAATTTCCGGAAAACGCCCGACGCCTGGCCCTGGGCGGCGCCGAGCTGATTCTGGTGCCGACCGCGAACATGATTCCGTTCGATTTCGTCGCCGATGTCACCGTGCGTTCCCGCGCCTTCGAAAACCAATGCTATGTGGCTTACGCCAACTACTGTGGCCATGAAGGCGACATCCACTATTGCGGCCAGAGCAGCATTGCTGCGCCGGATGGCAGCCGTATCGCTCAGGCGGGACTGGATGAATCGCTGATTGTCGGTGAGCTGGATCGACAATTGATGGTCGATTCCCGTGCCGCCAATCGCTACCTGATCGATCGTCGTCCCGAGCTTTACGGCGAGCTGAACAAGTCCTAATCCGCTAGCATTGGCACTTCACTGTTCTGGAAGTGCCCATGCCCGCGCTGAATCACCCTCGCCCCCACACTGAAACCCTGGCCAACGGCTTGCGGGTGACGCTGCGTCATGCCCCGAATCTGAAGCGTTGCGCAGCAGCGTTGCGGGTCGCCGCGGGCAGCCATGATGCGCCGCTGGCGTGGCCGGGCCTGGCGCACTTTCTTGAGCATCTGCTGTTTCTGGGCACTGAGCGTTTTCCTGCCGGGCAAGGGTTGATGGCCTACGTCCAGAGTCATGGCGGCCAGATGAACGCGCGCACCAGCGAGCGCACCACGGACTACTTTTTCGAACTGCCACCCCAGGCATTTGCCGGTGGGCTGGAGCGTCTGTCAGACATGCTCGCCCATCCGCGTATGAATCCGGACGATCAGCAGCGGGAACGGGAAGTGCTGCAGGCGGAGTTTGTCGCCTGGTCGCAGGATGCGGCGGCGCAACAGCAATTTGCACTGTTCGACGGACTGGCAGAAGCACATCCGCTTCGCGGTTTTCATGCCGGCAATCGCGCCACCCTGCCTGTAGAGCAGCCCGAGTTTCAGCAGGCGTTGCAGGATTTTTATCAGCGGTTTTACCAGACCGGGCAGATGACATTGAGCCTGGCCGGGCCGCAAAGCCTCGAAGAGCTAAGGACGCTGGCTGAAGCGTTTGGCAACGTCATCGCCAAGGGAGAAAGCATTGAGCAACACCCTCCTGTACCACTGATGTCGAGCTCAGAAAGAAGTTATCAACAGGCTGAAGCGCGGCGACTGGATTGGCTGTTCGCCCTCGAATCGCTGCACGAGTCTTGCGCCGAGGCGCTGGCATTCTTGTGCCACTGGCTGAATTCGGCAAAACCCGGTGGCTTGTTGGCGGACCTGCGAGAGCGCGGACTGGCCGATCACCTGAAAGCCCAGTTGCTGTACCAGTTCGCCGGTCAAGCCTTGCTACATATCGAATTCACCCTGCCCGCCGCCGATTCGGCAACAGGGATTCACGAACGCCTTATGGACTGGCTAAGCTTTTTTGCCCGGCAGGACTGGACCCGACTGCGCGAAGAATACGCAACCCTGTGCCAGAGCCAGCAACAGGTCAGCAGTGCCCTGCAATTGGCCCGGCTGGACAGCGAACAACGCGAAGTCGGGTTATCTGGCCAAGGCGTTACAGCGCTCAAGCAAATCCTCACTCAAATCGGCGTTGTGGATAGCTTCAGCGGCCCATGGCAGTTGCCTGCACCCAACCCGTTCCTGCGTACCGAAGCACCAGCGTCCAATGCCGGATTGATTCGTGGCCAGACCAGCGCCCACCGTGGCCTGCGTACCTTTGCCCAGGATCGCTCGCGCAGCCGTCGTGAACGTTCGCCGATGCAATTCAGCCAGGCCTTGCCGGACAACAGCGCGGAAGGTGCGATTTATCTGCGCTGGCGTCTAGACTCGAGTCCTGCCAGCGCCCTTCAATCACGCCTGGAAAATAACCTGCAATCGTTGCGCGAAGACGCACTTCAGGCCGGTGTGGATGTTTCCTTCAGTGCCTCGGGCAACGAATGGCTGCTGAAAATGACCGGACTGCAGGAGCCGATGCCCACCGTTCTGGAGCATGCGCTGAAAGAGCTGACACAACCTGACGCTGCCGTCTCACAAGCCGCGCCGGAGAGCGTCGCACTGATGCCCATTCGACAGCTGCTCAAGGCATTGCCCGATCACTGCCTTGCGCACACCGCGAACACGGACGATGCGCAGCAACTCTGGTCGAGTGCACGCTGGGATGGTCTGGCGATTGGCCTGTCCGCCCAGACTCAAGCGGCCATGGGCCTGGCCTTGAGCCGTATACCTGGCACGCCGGACAATCAATTGACCCCGCCGCCAACCCTCCCGTCACAACGTCTGTGGAGCGCCGTCGACAGCGACTCCAGCGAGCACGCACTGCTGCTGTTTTGCCCTGCCGCAACCGGGGAGTTGGCCGACGAAGCCGCGTGGCGTCTGCTTGCGCACTTCTGTCAGACGCCGTTCTACCAGCGCCTGCGAGTGGAGTTGCAACTGGGCTATGCGGTGTTCAGCGCCCTGCGCCAGATTCACGGGACAACCGGATTACTGTTCGGCGTGCAATCACCGAACGTAGTGCCGGCAGATCTGCTGCAACACATCGAGCAGTTCCTCAGCGGTTTGCCAATACTGATCAATGCCCTCGACGACAACGCGTTCATCGCCGGGCGCCAGACCTTGGCCAAGCAATTTTCCCAGTCTGCCTTGCCCACTGCCCAGGCTGCGGAATTGCTTTGGCAGGGCAAGCTGGGCGGCCGCTCGTCGGATTATCTGACGCAATTGCCCGAGGCCATTTTGCAAATTGACCGGGTCGCTCTACTGGCGGCGGCCCAACGCCTGAATCAGGCCGAGGGCGGCTGGCGCTGCCTGGCCAGTTCCACCAGCCCAGACACGCCATGGCAAGCGGCAAAATGATCATTACCGGGGCGGTAAGGAGCTTTCTCAAAGTTTCACGGGCAATTTCTTTGAAATTTTGAGTAACATAGCAACCTAACTATTTGGAACATCTCTGACCTGAGGTGGACTAAACCTATAGATAGCGCTGTCCCACCTACCTGAAGGAGTTCAATTGATGGCCTGGACCAAACCTGCCTACACCGACCTGCGTATCGGCTTTGAAGTCACCATGTACTTCGCAAGCCGCTAATCTCTGCTTTGGCAGATGTGCAGCACAACGCCTCGGTTATCCGAGGCGTTTTATTTTCAGCGTTGAAATGATGGAGCGTCCATGTTTGTCCAGATTCTAGGTTCCGCCGCCGGCGGCGGCTTCCCCCAGTGGAACTGCAACTGCGTGAACTGCGCAGGCTTTCGCGACGGCAGCCTGCGGGCCAAGGCGCGGACGCAGTCGTCCATCGCGATTTCCGATGACGGCGTGAACTGGGTGCTGTGCAACACCTCCCCGGACATCCGCGCCCAACTCCAGAGCTTCGCCCCGATGCAGCCGGGCCGCGCCCTGCGCGATACCGGGATCGGCGCGATCATCCTGATGGACAGCCAGATCGACCACACCACCGGCCTGCTCATGCTGCGTGAAGGGTGCCCGCATCAGGTCTGGTGCACCGACATGGTCCACGAAGACCTGAGCACCGGTTTTCCGCTGTTCAACATGCTGACACACTGGAACGGCGGGCTGAACTGGAACCGCATCGAACTCGATCAAAGCTTCACCATTCCCGCCTGCCCGAACCTGCGCTTCACCCCGCTGCCTTTGCGCAGTGCCGCACCGCCGTACTCGCCGCACCGCTTCGACCCGCATCCGGGCGACAACATCGGCCTGATCGTCGAAGACCGGGGCACGGGCGGCAAACTGTTCTACGCACCGGGTCTGGGCAAGGTGGATGCCGCGCTGCTGGAGATCATGGCCGGCAGCGATTGCCTGCTGGTCGACGGCACGCTGTGGGATGACGATGAAATGCAGCGTCGTGGCGTAGGCACCCGCACCGGTCGGGAGATGGGCCACCTGGCGCAAAACGGCCCGGGCGGCATGCTCGAAGTGCTGGAGCAACTGCCCACGCAGCGCAAGGTGCTTATCCACATCAACAACACCAACCCGATTCTCGATGAAGATTCGCCCGAGCGCGCAGAGCTGGATCGGCGCCAGGTTGAAGTGGCGTATGACGGCATGAGTATTGTGCTGTAGCAGATGGCCCTATCGCGAGCAAGCTCGCTCCCACAGTTGACCACATCCCCCTGTGGGAGCGAGCTTGCTCGCGATGAGGCCGGCACAGGCACTAGACCTCTACGGTTGTTTCCCGGAGAACCCCGATGACCGACACCCCGATGTCCCCCGCCGAATTCGAAGCGGCCCTGCGCGCCAAGGGCGCCTACTACCACATCCATCACCCCTACCACGTGGCGATGTACGAAGGCCGGGCGACCCGCGAGCAGATCCAGGGCTGGGTCGCCAACCGTTTCTACTATCAGGTGAACATTCCCCTGAAGGACGCGGCCATTCTGGCGAATTGCCCCGACCGCGAGATCCGCCGCGAGTGGATTCAGCGCCTGCTCGACCACGACGGCGCGCCCGGTGAGGACGGCGGCATCGAAGCCTGGCTGCGACTGGGCCAGGCCGTCGGCCTCGACCCGGACCAGTTGCGCTCCCAGGAGCTGGTACTGCCCGGCGTGCGCTTCGCCGTGGACGCCTACGTCAACTTCGCCCGCCGCGCCAGTTGGCAGGAGGCCGCCAGCAGTTCGCTGACCGAACTGTTCGCCCCGCAAATCCACCAATCGCGCCTGGACAGTTGGCCGCAGCATTACCCATGGATCGACCCGGCCGGCTACGCGTATTTCCGCACGCGCCTGGGCCAGGCACGGCGTGATGTCGAGCACGGCCTGGCGATCACGCTACAGCACTACACCACCCGTAAAGGCCAGGAGCGCATGCTGGAAATTCTCCAGTTCAAACTGGACATTCTTTGGAGCATGCTCGATGCCATGAGCATGGCCTACGAACTGAAACGCCCGCCGTATCACAGCGTGACCGGAGAACGGGTCTGGCACAAAGGAATCACCTTATGAGTTTCGATCGCAGCAAGACCCCGACCTGGCGTCCCGGCTACCGCTTCCAGTACGAACCAGCGCAGAAAGGCCACGTGCTGCTGTACCCGGAAGGCATGATCAAGCTCAACGAAAGTGCCGCCCTGATCGGCGGCTTGATTGACGGTGAACGGGATGTCGCGGCGATCATCGCCGAACTCGAGCAACAGTTCCCCGGCGTACCCGAGCTCGGTGACGACATTGAGCAATTCATGGAGGTAGCCCGTGCGCAGCACTGGATCGAACTTGCCTGAATCATCAGTGCAAGTGCCGCCCAAACCGGACGTCGGCCTGCCGCTGTGGCTGCTCGCCGAACTGACCTATCGCTGCCCGCTGCAATGCCCTTACTGCTCCAATCCGCTGGATTTCGCCGAACAGGGCAAAGAGCTGAGCACCGAACAGTGGATCAAGGTGTTCCGTGAAGCGCGGGAAATGGGCGCGGCGCAACTGGGCTTTTCCGGTGGTGAACCGCTGGTGCGCCAGGACCTCGCCGAGCTGATTACCGAAGCCCGCAAACTGGGTTTCTACACCAACCTGATCACCTCCGGCATCGGCCTCACCGAGCAGAAAATCAGCGACTTCAAGCAGGCCGGTCTCGATCACATCCAGATCAGTTTCCAGGCCAGCGACGAGCAGGTGAACAACCTGCTGGCTGGCTCGAAAAAGGCCTTTGCGCAGAAACTGGAAATGGCCCGGGCGGTGAAGGCCCATGGTTATCCGATGGTGCTGAACTTCGTCACTCATCGGCACAACATTGACCAGATCGACCGCATCATCGAGCTGTGCATCGCCCTGGAAGCGGACTTCGTCGAGCTCGCCACGTGCCAGTTCTACGGCTGGGCGCAACTCAATCGCGTCGGGCTATTGCCGACCCAGGAGCAACTGCTGCGCGCCGAACGCATCACCAATGAATACCGCGCCAAACTGGAAGCCCAAGGGCATCCGTGCAAGCTGATTTTCGTCACCCCGGACTATTACGAAGAACGCCCGAAAGCCTGCATGAACGGCTGGGGCAGTATTTTTCTGACGGTCACGCCGGACGGAACCGCCCTGCCCTGTCACGGCGCCCGACAGCTGCCGGTGCAGTTTCCCAACGTACGCGACCACAGCATGCAGCACATCTGGTACGACTCGTTTGGCTTCAATCGCTTTCGCGGTTACGACTGGATGCCCGAGCCGTGCCGCTCCTGTGACGAGAAAGAACAAGACTTCGGCGGCTGCCGCTGCCAGGCGTTCATGCTCACCGGTGATGCCAGCAACGCCGACCCGGTGTGCAGCAAGTCGCCACAACACGGCGTGATCCTCAAGGCTCGCGAAGAAGCCGAACACGCGACCCAGACCATCGACCAACTGGCCTTTCGCAATGAACGAAACTCACGCCTCATCGCCAAAAGCTGAACCGTTCAGCGCTGCCAAAGCCGTGGCTGCCGGTATCGACTTTGCCGAACTGCAGGTCGGTCCAAACGGCCTGTTCTGGAACGAGTACCGACCCGAAGACGCGGCGTGCCGGATCTGGCATTGGCGTGACGGCACAGCGAAATGCCTGACGCCGCCGGGGTTCAGCGTACGCAGTCGGGTGTACGAATATGGCGGTGGAGCCTTTTGTCTGACGGACGACGGCATCGTTTTCGTCAACGAGGCCGACCAGCAGTTGTATCGGCAAACGCTGCAAGGCGATGCGCCCGAAAAGCTGACATCCGGTGCGTGCCGTTATGGCGATCTGCAGTTCGCCAGCGGGCAGGTGCTGGCGGTCGAGGAGCATCGAGACCAACACCGACTGGTGGCGATCGATCTGTTGGATGGCGCACGCCACCTGCTGGTCGAAGGTGCTGATTTTTACGCGGCACCGACGCTGAGCCCTGATGCCCGACGCCTGGCCTGGATCGAATGGAGTCGCCCGGATCAGCCATGGACAGCGACCCGCTTGATGGTTGCCGAACGCCTCGCCCATGGCGGGTTTGCCGAGGCGCGTTGTGTGGCGGGCGACGGTGCTCAAGAGTCGGTGCAACAGCCACGGTTTGATGCCGATGGTCGCTTGTACTGCCTGACGGATCGCGGCGGTTACTGGCAGCCATGGGTGGAATCCGGGAAAGGCCTGAGCCCATTGCCAAGTGCCAACGCCGACCATGGCCCGGCGCCCTGGCAACTCGGCGGCAGTACCTGGTTGCCGCTGGGCGACGATAGTTTTCTGGCCAGTTGGACCGAAGGCGGGTTTGGCCGTTTAGGCATAGGCGGCAACTCCTGCGCCGACTTCACCGGCGACTACAGCCGCTTCCGCCATCTCGCGGTGGATGGGCAGTTCATCTATTGCATTGCAGCGTCGCCCGTCAGCTCAACCGCCGTCATCGCCATCGACCGTCAAAGCCGGCAAGTGAAGGTGCTGGCTGGCGGCATCGCACCGCTTCCTCCCGAACGGATCAGCCGCCCGCAGACCTTGCGCTACCCCAGCGGCTCAGGCGAAGCACACGGCTTCTTCTACCCGGCAATGACCGGCGCGGCGAAACCGCCACTGGTGGTGTTCATCCATGGCGGCCCGACGTCGGCGTGCTACCCGATGCTCGATCCACGCATCCAGTTCTGGACACAGCGGGGCTTCGCCGTGGCCGACCTCAACTATCGCGGCAGCAGCGGTTATGGCCGGGCCTATCGTCAGGCGCTTCATTTGAGCTGGGGTGATGTGGATGTCGAAGACGCTTGCTCCGTGGTCAGTTACCTCAACGAACGCAGCCTGATCGACGGCGACAAGGCCTTCATTCGCGGCGGCAGCGCCGGTGGCTACACAACGCTTTGCGCCCTGGCGTTTCACAACGTGTTCTGTGCCGGAGCCAGTCTGTATGGGGTCAGTGACCCGGTCGCGCTGGGGCGCGCGACCCACAAATTCGAAAGCGACTATCTGGACTGGTTGATCGGCGATCCTCTGCTTGACGCCGAACGCTACGCCGCCCGCACTCCGCTGCTGCATGCCAGCTACATCCGCGTGCCGATGATCTTCTTTCAGGGAGAACTGGATGCCGTGGTCGTCCCGCAACAGACCCGCGACATGGTCGCGGCGCTGCAGGACAACGGCATTGCAGTCGAAGCGCATTACTACGCGGAAGAACGCCATGGCTTTCGCAAGGCCGGCAATCAGGCCCATGCGCTGGAGCAGGAGTGGTTGTTTTATCGGCGGGTGATGGATTCAGTGGACTGAAGCCGCTCCCACAGGTTCTGTGGTTTGCACAAATCCTGTGGGAGCGGGCTTGCTCGCGAAGGCGGCCGACCTGCCGCCGCAAAATTCAGCGCTTGGCGATGATGTAAACCGCATGCACGATCCCCGGAATATAACCGCACAACGTCAGCAGAATATTCAGCCAGAACGCTCCGCCGAATCCTACTTGCAAAAACACACCCAGCGGCGGCAACAGGATGGCGATGATGATGCGAATAAAGTCCATGGGGTCAGCTCCTGATTGGGGTGGACTCGTTCGAGCCCTACAGCTAATCGACCTGTGCCGTTTGTCAGGGTTCATTCTCTCTATTCCCGGGCTCCGCCCCTTCGTTGAATTTCGCAGACAAAAAAACGCCCCACACCAAAAATGTCAGGCGTGAGGCGTGCGTATTACCGCGAGACGGTTCGGGAATGTGTGCAGGGCGCGCGTCGGATCAGACGGCAATCCCTTTGCGGCACTGCAATTGCGCGGTGCGTACTCGGGAGAAGGCGCGCGCCAGGCGCAGGAGCATTTCATCGATGTTGGCGTTGCTGACATTCAGCGCAGGGGTAAAGCGCAGGCAGTCGGGTTGCGGGGCGTTGAGCAACAGGCCTTCGTAGAGCGCGGCCTTGACTACCGCGTCAGCGGAATCGTCCGACAGCGTCAGCCCCCACAGCAGCCCTTGTCCGCGCAACTCGCCGTGACCGTAACGATGGGCCAAACGCCCCAAGCCCTCACGCAGGTGCTGACCGGCTTCTGCGACGTGCTTGAGGAAAGCCTTGTCCTGCACCGTATCGAGCACCGAAAGTCCCGCCGCGGTCATCAGTGCATTGCCATGATGGGTACCGGTCATCTCGCCGGGTTCGAAACAGCAAGCCTTGCCCCGGGCCAGCAGCGCGGCCAATGGCACGCCGCCGCCCAGGCCTTTGCCAAGCACGACGATATCCGCCGTTACCCCGAAGGACTGTTCCGCGAGCAAGGTGCCACAACGGCCAATGCCGGTTTGCACCTCGTCGAAGATCAGCAAAATGCCGAGTTCACGGCACAGGCGTTCGACGCCCTTGAGGTAATGCGCAGTGGCCGGGATCACGCCGGCTTCGCTCTGGATCGGTTCGAGCATGATCGCGACGGTCCGCTCATCCACGGCCGCATGCAAAGCCGGAAGGTCATTGAACGGGACATGGCTGAAGCCCGGCAGTTGCGGCTCGAATCGGTTGGCCAATGTCGAACTGTCCGACGCCGACATCGTCGCCAGGCTACGGCCATGGTTACCGTTGTTGGCCACAATGATTCGCGACGCACCACCGCGATGCTGTTGACCCCATTTGCGCGCCAGTTTTATCGCCGCCTCACAGGCTTCGCTGCCGGTATTGAGCAGGTAGGCCTGATCACTGCCGGTGCTGGCACACAGGCGTTCGGCAAGTTTGAGCATGCCGCGGTTATGCAGGCCGAAACCCGGATTGATCAGCGATTGAGCCTGGGCAGTGATGGCGTTGACCAGTACCGAAGGGCTATGACCAAGGCTGTTGGCCCCACCGCCCTGGGAGAAATCCAGATACGCACGGTCATCGCTGTCCCACAGCCATGAACCCTGGCCGCGCACAAACACCTGTTTCGGCCGCTCGATACCGGGCATCAAGTACTCGCTGGAAAGACTGTTGTCTTTGGAAGGCAGGGAGGCGTCCATGACCAGATCATCAAGACTGGGAGGACTCCGGCGCAGACTGAACAGATTCATCCGAAAAAACCTCTTTTGAGGTTTTTTGCCTTACCTATGTAAACAGCATCGAAGCAAAGGGTATTCATCGCGCTCTGTGGCCCTGTAAGCCCTGTGAATGCGGTTAGACTAGGCTCAGGCAAGGCATACAGCCATTTCGATTTCCCAGCATTTTCGATAAGTAATACTTATGGATTTCAAGCAACTGCGTTATTTCGTCGCGGTCTATGAAGAAGGCCATGTGGGCCGGGCCGCCGAACGCCTGTCGATCTCCCAGCCGGCGCTGTCCCAGCAAATCCGTCACCTCGAGAAAAACCTCGATGTGAGCCTGTTCGAACGCAACAGCAAACGCCTGTTGCCGACCCTCGCGGCCCACACGCTGTACAACCACGCCCTGCCTTTGCTCGATGGCCTGCAACGGGCACGGGAGGCGCTCGGCAACTTCAAGGGTCAGGCGCTGCGCACCCTGGCCATCGGTGTATTGCAGACCGTGCATACCAGCCTCGTTCCACAGATGCTCGAACGCGTGCGCAAGGCGCAGCCGCATCTTGTCGTGCAGATCTACGAACTGACCGGACTGGAAATCGAGCGGCGACTGCTCAACGGTTCTCTGGATATCGGCATCAGCTACCTGCCGCCCCGCCAACCTGGCTTGCATGGCGTGATGCTGTACGAAGATGAACTGACCCTGGTCATCCCGGCAGAGCACCCGCTGCGTGAATTCAAGAAAGTGTCCATGAGCCAGGCCGCCGAGCTGCCGATGTTGCTGCTGGGCGAGGAGTTTCAAATCCGGCAGATCTGGCAAACCCAACTGGCGAACCTCGGACGTCGCCCGCAGGTGCAAGCCGAACTGAACAACATGGCCGGCATCCTCGACAGCCTGCCGCACACACGCCTGGCGACGGTGCTGCCCGGACGCTCGCAAAAGACCCATGGCAACCACGAATTGCTGTGGAAACCCCTGAGCGAACCACGAGTACCACTGAAAGTCGGGTTGGTGTGTCGGGATGTGCAACGGCAGCAGGCCTCGCTGGCCTTGCTGCGGACATTGCTGGAAGAAGTAATCAATGGCCCCGCTGAACGCTTGAACAGCGCGCAGGCTCTGGACGGGCTGAGCTAGGAAACTTTTCTTCGGGCAAAAGAAAACCCCGCCGAAGCGGGGCTTTGCAGACTGTTTCCCTGACATCCATTTCACTCCGCCATCCTGGCAGAATCCTACGTGTCCCTGTTGTTGCTTTGCGCTTCCTGCGCTACGTCCATGAGAAGTAGATTAGCTGTGGATCCAATTTGCATCTATGGGAGAACAGCAGCACGTTATGTAAGAGAATGCTTACAAACCATTACGTCATCAGAATTGTCCTGCATCCAGCAGGAACAACGATTCGCTACCGGCCTTGACCGACGCGCTCAACGAGTGAATCCGCGGCAACAGACGGGCGAAATAGAACCGTGCGGTGCCCAGTTTGCTGGCGTAGAAATCGTCTTGCGCCTCCTTGCCCAAAGCGGCCTTGGCCATCAGGGCCCACATGTAGGCATACGCCACGTAGCCGAAGACCTGCAGATACTCGACCGATGCCGCGCCGATTTCGTTCGGATTGCTCTTCGCCCGATCCAGCAACCACGCGGTCAGTTCATCGAGGGTGGTGACGGCGTCGTTGAGCGGCTTGGTGAACTCCGCCAGGTCAGCGCTGGCCGTTGCGGTGAAGTGACGAATCTCGTCGGCGAACAGGTTGTAGAACGCCCCGCCGCTGCCGACGATCTTGCGCCCGACCAGGTCCAGCGCCTGAATGCCGTTGGTGCCCTCGTAGATCTGAGTGATGCGCACGTCACGCACCAGTTGCTCCTGGCCCCACTCGCGGATGTAACCGTGGCCGCCGAACACCTGCTGGCCGTGAACGGTGGTTTCCAGACCGAGATCGGTCAGGAACGCCTTCGCCACCGGGGTCAGCAAGGCCACCAGGTCTTCCGCACGCTTGCGCGTGGCGGCATCTTCGCTGAACTTGGCGGTGTCCAGTTGCATGGCCACGTAAGTAGAGAACGCACGGCCACCCTCGTTCGAGGCTTTCATGGTCAGCAGCATGCGACGCACGTCCGGGTGGACGATGATCGGGTCAGCCACTTTGTCCTTGTTCTGCGCGCCCGTCGGCGAACGGCTTTGCAGACGGTCACGGGCGTATTCCACGGCGTTCTGGTACGAGCGCTCGCCCGTGGCCAGGCCCTGGATACCGACACCCAGACGCTCGTAGTTCATCATGGTGAACATCGCCGCCAGGCCTTTGTTCGGCTCGCCGACCAGGTAACCCACGGCCTCATCGAAGTTCATCACGCAGGTCGCGGACGCCTGGATACCCATCTTGTGTTCGATCGACCCGCAGTTCGCCGGGTTGCGCGCGCCCAGGCTGCCATCGGCATTGACCATGAACTTCGGCACCAGGAACAGCGAAATGCCTTTCGGCCCCGCCGGTGCATCCGGCAACTTGGCCAGCACCAGGTGGATGATGTTTTCGGTGAGGTCGTGTTCGCCACCGGTGATGAAGATCTTGGTGCCGCTGACCTTGTAGGAACCGTCGGCCTGAGGCTCGGCCTTGGTGCGAATGATCCCCAGGTCAGTACCGGCGTGTGGCTCGGTCAGACACATGGAACCGGCCCAGATGCCGGCGTACATGTTCGGCAGGTACGCGGCTTTCAGCTCTTCGCTGGCGTGGGCGTTGATCGACAGGCAGGCACCGGCGGTCAGCATCGGATACAGACCGAACGACAGGCTGGCGGAGTTGACCATTTCTTCGACCTGGGCCGAAACGGCTTTGGGCATGCCCATGCCGCCGTAGGATGGATCGCCACCGACGCCGACCCAACCGCCTTCCGCGTAGGTCTGATAGGCCTGCGGGAAACCTGCCGGCGTGGTGACCGCACCGTCGACCCAATGGCAACCTTCCTCGTCCGCGGCACGGCTCAGCGGGGCAATGCTTTTGCTGGTGACTTTGCCGGCTTCTTCCAGGATGGCTTCGACCGTTTCTGCATCGACGGTCTCGGCCAGCGCAGGCAGTTCGGCCCAGAGTTTGGCGACCTCGAAAACTTCATTGAGGACGAAGCGCATATCGCGCAGGGGCGCTTTGTAGTCAGCCATGGCAAACCTCGCAAGATCTATACAGGTGATTCACAGGAAGAGTTGTTTTCGTTGGGTCGGAGTGTACCTCAACAACTTTTGTGACACATAGGGTCAGCTCATGACCGTTTTGTAATTTTTAGTCATTGCGATGTGGAGAGGCGAAACATAAGAACTGTAGGAGCGAGCCCGCTCGCGAAAAACCCCTAGGCGCCACTGGACATCTGGTTTTACGCGTTATCGTTCACGACCATCGCGAGCAAGCTCGCTCCTACAGGGTATGTGTCAGAGCGCAAACATCTCGGCCGGCAGTTGCATCAGACAGTCGCTCCCCGCTTCGATGGCCACCCGATGAGCGGCGGTGCGTGGCAACAGACGCTTGAAGTAAAACTCGCTGGTCGCCAGTTTGCCCCGGCAGAAGCCGGCATCACCGCTGCCAGCCTCGAGTTGCGCCTGAGCCACCAGCGCCATGCGCAACCACAGGTAGCCGAGGATGATGTAACCGCTGTACATCAGGTAATCCACCGACGCGGCACCGACTTCGTCCGGGTTTTTCATCGCCGCCATGCCGACCCTGGTGGTCAACTCACCCCACTGTTGGTTCAGTTGATTGAGCTGCGCCACATACCCGGCCAGCTGTGGATGTTCGGCGTTCGCCGCGCAGAACTTGTGGACGATTTTGGTGAACCCGCGCAACAGCTTGCCCTGACTGCCGAGTACCTTGCGCCCGAGCAAGTCCAGTGCCTGAATGCCGTTGGTGCCCTCATAGATCGGCGCAATGCGGCAGTCGCGTACCAGTTGCTCCATCCCCCACTCACGAATGAACCCGTGGCCGCCAAACACCTGCATGCCATGGTTGGTCACTTCCAGGCCGGTGTCGGTCATGAAGGCTTTGCAGATCGGCGTGAGGAACGCCAGCAGGTCTTCGGCATCCTGGCGCGCCGTTTCGTCCGGGCTCAGGTGTGCAATGTCGAGTAACTGTGCAGTGAAGTAGGTCAGCGCGCGGTTGCCTTCGTTGAAGGCTTTCATGGTCAGCAACATCCGCCGCACATCAGGGTGCACGATGATGGGGTCGGCGGCTTTTTCCGGTGCTTTCGGACCAGTCAGCGAGCGCATCTGCAATCGGTCGTTGGCGTATTTGATCGCGCCCTGAAAGCTCGCCTCGCCCAGACACAGACCTTGCATGCCCGTGCCCAACCGCGCGTGGTTCATCATGGTGAACATGCAGTTGAGGCCCTTGTTTGGCTCGCCGATCAAAAAACCCTTGGCCTCGTCGAAGTTCAGCACGCAGGTGGCCGAGGCCTTGATGCCCATCTTGTGTTCGATCGAGCCGCAGGACACACCGTTGCGCTCACCCGCTTCGCCCATCGCGTCGGGCAGGAACTTGGGCACGATAAACAGCGAAATACCCTTGGTCCCGGCCGGTGCGTCCAGCAATTTGGCGAGCACCAGGTGAATGATGTTGGCGCTCATGTCGTGCTCGCCCGCAGAGATGAAGATCTTGCTGCCGGAGATCGCATAGCTGCCATCGGCCGCTGGCACCGCACGGGTCTTGATGATGCCCAGGTCGGTGCCGCAATGGGCTTCTGTCAGACACATGGTGCCGGTCCATTGGCCAGCGGTGAGTTTCTTCAAATAGGTCTGCTTCTGCGCCTCGGTGCCGTGGGCGTGGATCGCCGACATCGCGCCGTGGGTCAGGCCGGGGTACATGCCCCACGAGGTGTTGCTGGAACCCACCATCTCGCTGATGACCAGGCCCAGAGAGATCGGCAGCCCTTGGCCGCCGTAGGCCGGGTCCGCCGCCAGGCCATGCCAGCCGCCCTCGACATATTGGGCGAAGGCCTGCTTGAAGCCCGCGGGCGTAGTGACCACGCCGTTGTCGAAATGGCAGCCTTCTTCATCACCGCTGCGGTTGAGCGGCGACAGCACGTTTTCGCAGAACTTCGCGCCTTCTTCGAGGATTGCATTGACCATGTCCGGGCTGGCATCGGTGGCCCCCAGCGCGGCGTAACTACTGTGAAAGTCGAAGACGTGGTCGATCAGAAAGCGCATGTCGCGCAAGGGAGCTTTGTACTCGGGCATGGTCATTCTCCGTCGGCAGTTTTTTCCAACCTACTGCCGCCGACACTACGCCACAATCAATGTCCAGTCGCTGAATGCGCGATCATCACTCAACCGTAGCGGCCTCCATGCGTACGGCGCCGCGACGGTTCTGCCCGAACGCCATCACGCAGTTGCGCCCGGCGCCCTTGGCGCTGTAGAGCGCCTGGTCAGCGGACTTGAGCACCTCTTCCGGGCTCCGTTGATCGATCCGCTCGGCGACGCCGATACTGACCGTCACCGACACACTCGATGCGCCGGAACCGGTACGCCGCTGGCGCCCCTGATTGTCGTCCTGCGGGCGGTTTTCCTGATTACGCAGCTGAATGTTGTAGGTGGCGATGGACTCGCGGATGACTTCCAGGTGCGGCATGCACTCTTCGAGGGTCTTGCCTGCAAACACCAGGGCAAATTCCTCACCGCCATAGCGATACGCCTTACCGCCACCGCCGATTTTCGACAGTTTGCTGGCCACCAGGCGCAGCACCTGGTCGCCGACATCGTGGCCGTGGGTGTCGTTGAATTTCTTGAAATGGTCGACGTCGCTCATCGCCAACACGTAGTTGCGTCCCAGCCGTTGCATGCGTTCATTCAGCGCACGGCGGCCCGGCAGCCCGGTCAGTTCGTCGCGGAAGGCCATTTGATAGGCTTCGTGGGCAACGGCGGCGGCGATCATCAGCATCACCTGGCTGCACATGATGTTCAGCGTGAACGGCAAGATGAAGGTCTTCGGCAGCATCCAGAACAACCCGAGCAATCCCACCAGTTGCGCGGCATGCAGCGGTCGCGGGTTGCGCCAGTATTGCCAGGTCAGCAGCACAAACACGGCAATGAACACCGGATAGGACAACTGGATCAGACTCATCCAGGCACCATGCAGCGCGGGCCAGCGAATCTCCGACAACCAGATCAGCAGCGCGTGTGGATAACTTTGCTCAAGCCCCAGCGCCACGCTACCGACCGCCAGCAATACGGCGAAACGCGCCACCATGTCCTGGAACAGATGGGTGCGTTCCTGCCACGCCGCGAACACGCCAAACAACAATGGCAGCAGCAGGCAACACAGGTGAAAGACCACGGCGGCATCGTCACGCACCTTGCCGTTGTCGCGGTAATAGTCGGTCTGGCTGTCGAGCAGGAAGTAGGCGATGTACACCGTGACCATCAGAAACAGTTCACGCTGGCGTCGGTACACCGCGCAATAGGCGCCGCCGAGTAACAACACCAGGGTGGGCAGCACGTTGAACAGCGAGGTGAAAAAGACGTTCAGATCCTTGATGTAAGCAGCCGCAAGCCCCGCCAGCAACAGCAGTAATGACGGCAGGAAATGACTGAAACGTACAGCGGATGAGCGCGGCAAGGGTAAAGCTCCGACCCGTCAAATCAATAGATGGCAATGTGCCCACTACTGTAACGGCAGAAACCCCGAATTGCTGAGTGAAATACTGAGGTAATTGTAAAAGGGCGCCACTGGCATCCATCAGATGCCAGTGGCGCAAGGGGAAATACGGTTACAGGTCGTTGTTGAACGGTTGCAGCGGCCCTTCCAGAGCCGGGCGACCCTCGGCACCGACCGGTTTGAGCTGGAAGTCGGCATCCTGCGCCTGCCTCGTCGTGATCTTCGGACTGGCCGGTTTTTGCCCGACGGAGTTTTCATCTCCCTTTTCGCCCTGCGGCAGTACCAGCGAAGGATGGTCAAACGGCGCCCGTTCCCACGCCACCCGAGGATCGGTCAACCCGACCTCCATGAACTTGACCAGCGCATCCACTTCATCCGGGGTGAGGTTCAGCCGGGTCATGTCCGGGTCGAGGTTCGAGCCGTTGTGCTGATTGACCGCCGGATGCTCGAAGCCACTGGTATTGCTGGCATCCTCTCCACGCCGATCGCCACCACGGTTGTAGAACTCCATGACCTGCTGCAGCGTTGCGCGACTGCCGTTGTGGAAGTACGGGCCGGTCAACGCGATATTGCGCAGGGTTGGCGTCTTGAAGGCGCCATCGACCGCGTCGCGGAAATCGACATTGGGCTTGAGCGTCGCATCACAGGGGATAGCCGGGCTCAAACGCGCTTCGAAGGTGCACACATCGACGTCCAGTGGATCAGGGATCGTGCCGCCCTTCAGCACGGTGTTGTACTGACGGGTGAAAGACAACGGATTACCCCACGCATCCGAGCCACCGAGTGCCAGGTCTTCCGAGGTCGGGCGCACCCCGGTGTTGTAGAAGCCGTTGTCATAGAGCGTGGTCAGGTTGTCGGCCATGATCATCCGTTCGATACGTTCCCGAGGATGGAACAGCAAGCGGCTGCCGGCGTTGGTCAATTCCGCGCCGCCGTGGCAACTGATGCACTTGCCTTTGCCCAGGAACAGGTTCATGCCCTGGACCTGCTGGCTGTTCATGGCAGTGTGATCGCCTTGCAAATAGGCATCCAGCGGTGCCTGGTCCGAGATCAGCGTGGACTCATACATCTGAATCGCCAGCCCGAAGAACAACGGGAAGTTCGCCTCCATCTGGGTGTATGGCGCGCCGCCCAGCGAGACCTGCTGCGTGGCATTCCACAAGCGCGGCTGGAACGCGTTCTTGATCAGTTCACGGTACGTCGGGCGGCGGGCACCGGATACCGGCCCGAGCACCGAATCAGTGGATGAAATCCGCTGCTGCTTGAGCATCAAGGTGTCGAGCATGCGTCGGCCAATGTCGGCGAAGGTACGCCCGCCGCAGGACATTTCCACCGGGCTGCCGGGTGGACCTACCGCTTGCGAGGCGGCGGAAGCATCCTTGAGCGCCAGCCTGACTTTGGTCGCCACGCCACTGCGATCACTGGTCACGAAAATCCCGGCGTCAGGGTCGCGATTGCCGAACGGCGAGAAGCCGTTGAAGACGTTATTGGCCCGGCCATCCCAGAAGTTGCGCACGTTGAACGCGGCGTTGATCACCGTGGGTGCGTTGCGTCCGGTACTGCGGCGAACATTGATCCCTCCCACCTGGAAGATGCCGTCCGGTTGCTGGATGCACTTGTCGAAACGCGACTGACGAGGCTTGACGAAGTTGGCGTCGAACACGCCTTGCGAACCGATCACATCGTCAGTCGAATAGACAATCGCCGAATTGCGATCCAGGGGATCTGCCAGCACATGGGTCGGGAAGTCGCCTTTCTTCAGCAGGTAGTTCGGACCGCCCTTGCCTCCTGATTTGGTGGTGTAGCTTGGCACGTCCCCCGGAATGTCCGAGGCGGTGAACGGTTTGTTGAAGATCGATGAGACGTTCGCGTTAGTGTTCGCCTGACCCGGGTTGATCTGGTTGGTAGTGCGGTGATCGGCGCCCGCGTGGAAGTGACATGACGCGCAAGCCGTGGAACCGTCACTGCCGATCTCCATGTCCCAGAACAGTGCCTTGCCCAGAAGCACTGCCGCCGGGCGATTGAGCACGTAGTCGGTCATCAGGTCGACTTTGCGCCCGCCTTCGGTTCCCGATGGGTCGGGCGGGAGCAGCCCACGCAGCGATTGCAGAGTGGGCACGTCCGGCACGGGCGGATCGACCACTACCGGGTCAGCGGCCCAAACGTTCATGACAGGCAGGCCGGTGACGAAGAGAGTCATCGCCATCGCCCTGGCCAAACAGGTGGTTCGGAAGATGCTCAAATACTTAAACATGACGACGCTCCCGATTCAGTACGGAGTAGTCAGCCTCCGCGGTTACCCTGTTACAAGATGAGCTCATCGCCATGAATCTTGCTGTTCGCTCGAACAACCACGCCAACTTTAAGTTACATGGGTATTGCGAGACCTGACTGGCAAAGCACTCTCGTGACTCAGGCATTCTTAAACAGTGATATTTCGCAGCACTGGGTAGCGCTTCACGAAACTCTAGACGTAACAAAACATTTCATCAGGAAAATTTCAATATTTTTTTATTTTAATTGAATCAAGAAACCCTACTAACTACAGCAACTGCGCACTATCCCTCAGTTCTGGTTAAACTTTACCCATTATTGGGTGACATTCCCCGGACAGCCAGTAACAGGCGGCCAACAACGGCCTCAAAGGCCATATTTTAAAGGGCAAAGCGACACCAGACGCTTTTTTTTGAAATTGGCAGAGTATTTGCTCCTCCAAGCACCGCGATGTAAACGGCACTTTAAAAAAAACCTACAACTCCGCATCGCCAGCCAATAAAAACACCCACCAGACATACCGAACCATTCGCGCGCAAGTTGCACTGCGCTAGCTATTTTTTATTTAAACCTCCCGCACAAGACTACTTTCTCACCCTTTCTTAAACATCCCTCTTGCACACCTAAGACCTTAGTAGTATTTAATAGGCAACACTTCTCATCTGCCACTACCGGCAATACACTTACCTACAGTTTTCACAGAACTCCAAACTTGGGTGTATATCCCCACCTACTTTGGTGTTAACCACATAACATACAATTATGTGTATATCACCAACTTCAGCGCAGCCCGCATGTTTGCTGGCTAACAAGCAATTGTGCCAATCAGGCACGACTACTGCTATGTGCCCCTCAGGCTCAAGGAAATGTCTCTCGCGCTTGCGTCCGTAACCGGCCGACGCACGCAGGTGAAAGCATCCGAACGGCAAGTGCCGACCTTGCACAGGCACTGAATCCGCTGGATTGAGCCCCCATTCGACACTCACGGCTTTGCGTTTCTCTTGCGCAGGATCAAGCGCATCAGCAGATCTGTGATCCCGATTGGCCGGCAATTGGTCCTGCAAGATTCTGGAGTGAGCCATGAGCTTATCTTTGTTCGAAAAAACGCTCGCGATACCGCTGCTGCCTCACAAGCGATTCAACGGCATCTTCAGTCGCCATGTTCTGCTCGCCGGTGCCGTCGCCATCGCGCTGGTCATGGGTGGTGGTGGAGATGCATTTGCCAAAAACGGAGCGGGTGGCGGCGGTGGTGGTGGAGGTGGCGGCGGGACTGCAAAGCCCCCGGGTTTGCCCTCGCCATTCACGACACCCACACTGCCCGATCCGATTTTCACAAACCCGACGGCGATTCATGGGTTTGATGTGACCGGTTTTATCCAAAACATGACCCTGGACACCACCAATACGAATTGCCCCAGTACCAGCGACCCGGGCCGCTTTGGGGGGACCGTCCAGCTGAACGGCGTCACGATTGTTGTCCCTTGCAACACCGTTATGCAGATGCCGGCCAACACCCTGACCTGGGCCGACTTCGTCAGGGGTGGAACCCTGGCGCTCGGAAAATCTCCGGCAGCCTATCCCTCGTTCGAGATCCATGTAGTAGGCAATACCGTCTCCAACAAGCAGATTGCCGGGCTGATCTTTGTCTCCCAGCAATCGGTCAACGCCGGGAGCGGTGTCATCACCCGGATCGACTACACCAACGGCAACCTCGAAGTCGACAGCGGGAACCCGACGCAACCCACGATTATTCAGATCAACGACCCGAACGGACGTTTTGGCCGCGCCCAAAGCCCCGACCCACGCTTCTCCGTCGATGATGCCAACCCGACCATCCATGCCGCCACCGGCTACCCGATGTGCGTGCCGCGCACGATTTCCGGAGACGATGCGCTCTGCCCGGAGAAAAACCGGCCAAAAGTGGTCACCCCAACCACGACCAACAACTGCCGCAACTTCAGCCAGGCCGGCGTCACGCCTCCGGCCAGCGGGGAGCTCTCGGGTCCAGCGGTGGGGCAAACCTATTGCAGCCAGTACGTCATGAAGAGATTCAGCGATGCGACGCGTACGGCGACGGACCCCGACCCAACCCAACAGGCACCCTTCGAAGTCGGCGACTTCATCAGTTGGTCCGGCACTCTGTTCAAGTCAGCAACAACGGGCCTCCCGGACTTCGTCTCTGCACACACGATCGAGGCGAATGTCGGGATCTACACTCAACCGGGTTCGCAGCCCAGCTACCTGGCTATCGGGGAATTTGGCATCGGTACGGCCGATCCGGCCGCAACGGCCATCAACGGAGTAGCCCAAGAGACACAGGACCGGATTTTCCTTGAAGCCTCGACCACCGACATCAAGACCCCGGTCGACATTTACCTGATAGATGTCAATCCATCGACGGGCGTACAAACCAATCGCTGGGTGACACCTTATGAGATGACGGGTGAATGCAACCCTGCGCTGGGCCTTGCGACCAGTTGCCTGGGAGCCTCGGGCGGTATTACCACACAGAACACGGGGCCTCAGCCACAACGCGCCAGATTGCGTGCGACCAAAGCGCCTGCTGGGCTACTTAGCCAGCCGACACGTACCTTGCGCGTCGTTGCACGGTCTCTTTGCGTTCCGCAGCAAGCCTTATCCCAGGCCGGTGTGGACAGTTGCATCCAGAATGCGGCCCGGCTGACCGTCGCCAATGGACTGGTTGCCGGACAGTATGTGGCGCCGGTGTTCGAGTTCATCTTTCCGGAAGGCGTCAAGCCTGGCGATCCGGTGGTGCCTAACGACTTCTGGCACCTGCCGTTCATACGTAACGGCGAAGGCGCGACCTCCCCGACTGGCGTCGGCCCTCTGGATCCGACGCCATGGTGATCAAGGCCTGACCCCAGTGCAAAAAAAAGCCGCCGCTCCCGGGAGGAAGCGGCGGTTCTTTTGAACATTCCCTAAGGCTTAGTAGCCCAGGTCGAAGTTCTCTTCTTTCATGTCCATCAGGTTGTTGGCGCCCGACAGCATGGTTGCGACGTGAGTGCGGGTACGCGGCAGGATGCGCTGGAAGTAGAAGCGCGCAGTCTGCAGCTTGGCGGTGTAGAACGCCTCTTCGGAAGTACCGGCAGCCAGTTTCTCGGCAGCCAGACGCGCCATGTCAGCCCAGAAGTAGGCCAGGCAGGCGTAACCGGAGTACATCAAGTAGTCCACGGAGGCCGCGCCGACTTCTTCGCGATCTTTCATGGCGGCCATACCGACCTTCATGGTCAGCTCGCCCCATTCCTTGTTCAGTGCAGCCAGCGGAGCGACGAACTCTTGAACCGCTTCGTTGCCTTCGTTGGTCTGGCAGAACTTGTGGACGATCTTGGTGAAGCCTTTGAGAGCCTCGCCCTGGGTCATCAGCACTTTGCGGCCCAGCAGGTCGAGTGCCTGGATACCGGTGGTGCCTTCGTACAGCATCGAAATACGGCTGTCGCGAACGTTCTGCTCCATGCCCCACTCGGCGATGAAGCCGTGGCCGCCGTAGATCTGCACACCATGGTTGGCTGCTTCAAAACCGACTTCGGTCATGAAGGCCTTGGCGATTGGCGTCATGAAGGCCAGCAGTGCGTCGGCTTTCTTCTTCTCTTCTTCGTCCACGCCGTATTTGACGATGTCGACTTGCTTGGCGGTGAAGTAAACCATCGCGCGGTTGCCTTCGGCGAACGCCTTCATGGTCAACAGCATGCGACGTACGTCAGGGTGCACGATGATCGGGTCAGCGGCTTTGTCCGGCGCTTTCGGGCCAGTCAGCGAGCGCATTTGCAGACGGTCGCGAGCGTATTTCAGGCCGCCCTGGAAACCGACCTCAGCGTGGGCCAGGCCTTGCAGCGCGGTACCCAGGCGAGCGGTGTTCATGAAGGTGAACATGCAGTTCAGGCCTTTGTTCGCCGGGC
>Ga0209050_1000694_pt1 | contig 49996 bp, 53 predicted proteins | sample Araplavi_mTSA_r2_FD_184276 | JGI IMG/M metagenome (GOLD analysis project Ga0209050, IMG submission 184276) | Arabidopsis root microbial communities from North Carolina, USA - plate scrape MF_Cvi_mTSA_r2 (SPAdes) (version 2) | ecosystem: Host-associated > Plants > Roots > Endosphere | place: USA... | reverse complement strand
GACGGCCTTACAGCCGACCAATTTCTTGGGGCTGTACTCGGCACCTGTGGGAGCGGGCTTGCTCGCGAAGACGGCCTTACAGCCGACCAATTTCTTGGGGCTGTACTCGGCACCTGTGGGAGCGGGCTTGCTCGCGAAGACGGCCTTACAGCCGACCAATTTCTTGGGGCTGTACTCGGCACCTGTGGGAGCGAGCCTGCTCGCGAAGACGGTCTTACAGCCAACCAATTTCTTGGGGCTGTACTCGGCACCTGTGGGAGCGGGCTTGCTCGCGAAGACGGCCTTACAGCCGACCAATTTCTTGGGGCTGTACTCGGCACCTGTGGGAGCGGGCTTGCCCGCGAAGACGGCCTGACAGCCGACCAATTTCTTGGGGCTGTACTCGGCACCTGTGGGAGCGGGCTTGCCCGCGAAGACGGCCTGACAGCCAACGAAAATCCTCTGCCTCACACCCGCAAAATGGCCAGAAATTGTAAATGTCAGAGAGGGCTGTAGGACCAGGAGTGAGGCTACACCGCCTTGCGTCGTTGCCTACAACTACGCCAGAATCCGCCGGCTTGTGCGCCTTGTACCTGGTCTTTATCGTTTCCGTGTCGCTGCAAATTCAGCGCCCGGATTTAGCGATCCGAACAGTTACAGGGACACCAGCACTCCAGTCTTGATTGCATGCGTTTCTATGCCTGCAATTTGATTATGGCGGCTGTGCGTCGGAGACCTTCGGGTCTACCGGGTTTGCCTGTAACCGGTTCGCTAACCTTCGTACAGTCGCCACCCTTACTTGTTTAGCGACAGGTCTTGGTGGCTCCAATTTCTACAGGAGCTCCACCATGGTCAAACCCACACCCAATCCCCCCGAATCAGAAGCCGATACCACCCACCGTGCATCCGGCCTCCACCTAAAACCCGCCATCCTCAAAAACAACGCACCCCACAACCCCAGCACGATGTTCACCATCGCGCCGAACATCGACACCGAAAGCCTGTTGGCGCATGCCTGTGAATCGCTGGCGTCGGCGAGCGTCATGGCCAGTGATTTCGCAACATTCCTGGATGGCCCGCAACGCAGCATGTTGCTGGGGATCCAGCAGGTGATCATGCTGGCGGACCTGGCGGTCAACCGCGCACTGGATAACGTTGCCCCGCTGGACTAAACGCCGAGCTTTTGTGGCGAGGGGGCTTGCCCCCGTTGGGGTGCGAAGCACCCCCAAAAAAATGGTCCTTACGTTCATCTCCGGGAAACCGGGTAACTGCTTTTAGGGCCGCTGCGCAGCCCAACGGGGGCAAGCCCCCTCGCCACAGGGTTTGTGTACGCCAGAACGCTTCAGGCGCTTTCCAGCATCTTGATCAAGTGCTCCGGCCACACCGTTTCTCGGGTCTCACGCAGTTCGGCTACGGACCACCACTTATGGTCCGCCATTACCCGAACTTCGTGAGCCGTCCACCCTTCACGGGACAGACGTTCACTCTCGGTATGAACCACAAAATACCGTTCAACCGACAGCACCGTTTCACCACTGGGCAACATCATCGGAAAACTGCGCTCTGCAACGCTGGCTCCCACGGCTGCGACAATCAGCCCGGTTTCTTCAAACAGCTCACGAACCGCCGCCGCCTCAAAGGATTCACCCGGCTCAAGCCCGCCACCGGGTGTCGCCCAGTGGCTTTGGCCGTCGAGGGCATCGCCTTTGTGCCTGAAGTGAAACAGCAGAACCTGTTGCGAGGGATTGATCACCAGCAGTCTTGCGGAATTGCGTTGGCGCATTTTTTTCTTTCCATAGAGTGCCGCGAACCGCAGCTTTCACTGCGGCTCGTGACGGTAAAGCTCATGTCGGCGTTGTTACACCGAAAGGGTCAAGCCACCACCCGATAACACGGCACATACGCCGCGCCGCCCGGCAGTTTCATGCGGTGCTGGGCGACGAAGGCTTTGAGCAGCAGATCCAGCGGTTGCATGATCGCCGCGTCGCCACGGATCTGGTAGGGCCCGTGCTCTTCGATCAGGCGGATGCCCTTGTCCTTGACGTTGCCGGCGACGATGCCGGAGAACGCGCGGCGCAGGTTGGCCGCCAGTTCGTGGGAGGGCAGGTCGAGGCTCAGTTTCAGGTTGGCCATGTTTTCGTGGGTCGGGTCGAACGGGCGCTGGAAGCCTTCGTCGATTTTCAGCAGCCAGTTGAAGTGGAACGCATCGTTGCGCTCGCGGCGGAACTGCTTGACCGCCTTGAGGCCCTGGGTCATCTGGCGCGCCACTTCGGCCGGGTCATCGATGATGATCTGGTAGTGCTGTTTGGCGGCGTCGCCCAGGGTGGCGCCGACGAACGCGTCCAGTTGCTCCAGGTACGGTGCGGCATGTTTCGGCCCGGTGAGGACGACCGGGAAGGGAATGCCTGCGTTGTCCGGGTGCATCAGGATGCCCAGCAGGTACAGGAACTCTTCGGCCGTACCGGCGCCGCCCGGGAAGATGATGATGCCGTGGCCGACACGGACGAAGGCTTCCAGGCGTTTTTCGATGTCCGGCAGGATCACCAGTTCGTTGACGATCGGGTTCGGCGCTTCGGCGGCGATGATGCCGGGTTCGGTCAGGCCCAGGTAGCGGCCGCCGTGGATGCGTTGCTTGGCGTGGGCGATGGTCGCGCCTTTCATCGGGCCTTTCATCACGCCGGGGCCACAACCGGTGCAGATGTCCAGGCTGCGCAGGCCCAGTTCGTGGCCGACTTTCTTGGTGTATTTGTATTCTTCGGTGTTGATCGAGTGCCCGCCCCAGCACACCACGATCTTCGGCTCGACGCCGGGGCGCAGGGTGCGGGCGTTGCGCAGCAGGTGGAAGACGTAGTCGCTGATGCCCTGGGAGTTGCTCAGGTCGATGCGCTGGCTGTCGAGTTCGTTTTCGGTGTAGACGATGTCACGCAGGGCGCTGAACAGCATTTCCCGGGTGCTGGCGATCATTTCGCCGTCGACGAAGGCGTCGGCCGGGGCGTTCAGCAGTTCCAGGCGTACGCCGCGGTCCTGCTGGTGAATGCGGATCTCGAAATCCTTGTAGGCTTCCAGAATGGTCTTGGCGTTGTCGACATGGGCGCCGGTGTTGAGGATGGCCAGGGCGCACTGGCGGAAGAGGGTGTAGGTGCTGCCGGAACCGGCCTCGCTCAATTGCTGGACTTCCCGTTGCGAGAGCGTTTCCAGGCTGCCTTTTGGACTGACGGAGGCGTTGATAACTTGGCGTTGGGTCATTCAATGATCCTTAAAACGATGTCATTCACACAGCAACTACGAATGGCATCCGAATAATGTGTATTCATGAAAGAAGATGGCACGAACTGCGCGGTCTCGCCATGTCCCCCGCTTGACGATGAAAAGATGAAAAGGAGCCCCAGCATAGCTAAATCCCCCGCAGAGGGGATAATGGCCCGCTGTCTTTTTGCCTCAGACCCCTTTTTACCCTTTCAGCTCAGGAAACCCGACGCAATGTTCGAAATCCAGCCGATGAACGCTGACACCTACCGGCAACAGACGCGGCGCAGCACGGTCATCATTGCTCTGATCTTCCTGGCGCTGGCGATGCTGCTGTCCTCGGCGGCAGTGGCGCTGTTCGGCACGCCCGGGGGCGACAATCTGCGCTTCAACGTCGGTGGCGTGTTCGTTGCCGTGCTGGTGATGGTGGCGCTGATGCGCAAGGTGTTCTGGCGCCAGGCGTGGATGGCGCCGGCGGTCTACAGTTGGCAGCTCAAGCGCAGCCTGATGAGCATCACCAATGTCATGCATCATGTAACGGCGGCCGTGGAACGGGGTGATCCGGTTGCGATGAAGCTGTTGCGTTTCTACCATTTGGGCTTGAACCAGATGCATCAACTCGATGGCAACTCCAGTGACCATGGCCAGTTGATCCGCGAAATGGACCAGCACAAGGAACGGATGCAAGCGCAGGGCATCGAAATCGAACAGACACGGCTCGATCCGGCGTGGCTGGAGGCGCTAAAGCAGGCGTCGCGCTAACATCATGGCGAGCCCGGCTCGGGCATAGTGAGCAAAAACGGCGGTCAGGAAGGCTCGTCCGTCATCGACACACAGGGAGCACCATGGGACATCCATTGATCAACGATCAAATTGAAATGCGTCGGCCAGCCGTGCCAAGGCTCAAGGTCCGCTCAGCGGTGACCTTGCTGGTGGCGGTGTGCCTGTCGATGGTGGCTATCGTGATCTGGGAAGCCTGGAGCTCACGCCAGTACCACCTGCATGACAAGGAAGTGGTGATGTCCAACCTGGCGCAGACCCTGGCTTCGCAAGCGCAGGCAACGATCAAGCAGGCCGATACGCTGCTGTTCACGTTGGTCGATCGTCTGGAACACGACGGCGTGGATCAATCCCGGCTGCCGTCATTGCTCAATGCCCAGCGCAGTGAACTGAGCCAGCTCCATGGCTTGTTCATATTCGACGAAAACGGCCAATGGCTCGCCAATTCCAATGGCGCCGGCCAAACCGGCGTCAACAATTCCGACCGCGAATACTTCATCTTCCATCGCGACAACCCCAGTCGAGGGCCGCACATTGGGCCGTCGATCAAGAGCCGGTCGAGCGGCGAGTGGATCCTGACGGTTTCGCGTCGGCTCAATCATCCCGACGGCAGTTTTGCCGGCGTGGCGCTGGCAACGATTTACCTCACTCATTTCCTGCAGCTCTACGACAGCATCGACATGGGCAGCAATGGCGTGATCACCCTGATCGCCGACAACGCCAGCATTGTCATCCGCCGGCCTTTCAAGGAGGCGGATATCGGCAGCAGTCTCGCCAAGAGCCCGTTGTTCACCCAGCTGTTGCCCAAGGGCGATGCGGGCACGGCCACGATCACGTCGGTCATCGACGGTGTCGAGCGGGTGACGGGGTACCGCCGGGTCGAGGGCTATCCGCTGATCGTGTTTGCCGCGCTGAACAAGGATGAAGTGCTGGCCAGTTGGCGCAAGGAAACGCTGCTCAGCGCCGGCATCGTCACGCTGTTGCTGAGTGTTCTCGGGGTACTTGGGTTCCGGCTGATCAAGCTGATGAAGCAGCAGAACCTGGTGCAGGTCGAGTTGCTGGACACCCAGGACAAGCTCCTGGAGGTCAATCGCAACCTCGAAGGCCTCGCCCTCAAGGATGCACTGACGGGGCTGGCCAACCGGCGTCAGCTCGACGCGTTCATCGATGCCGAAATGGGCCGTGCCCGACGCAGCCAGAGCGAGCTGGCGCTGCTGATGATCGATGTCGATCATTTCAAACCGTTCAATGACCGCTACGGTCACCCGGCCGGTGATGAGTGTTTGCGCAAGGTCGGTGCGATCATCACCGACAACATCAAGCGCCCCGGTGATCTGGCCGCGCGTTATGGTGGCGAGGAGTTTGCGGTGGTGCTGCCCGGCACCGACTACGTGGGGGCATTCCTGGTGGCGGAGAAAATCCGCCGCGCGGTGCTGCAGGCTGAAATTGTCCACAGTGTCAGCCCGGAAGGCGCCGTCACCGTCAGCGTTGGCGTGTGTGCGACCAATGGTGCGTCCCAGGTTCGCTCCGAAGACCTGATCGGTGCGGCGGACAAGGCGCTGTACGTGGCCAAGGCCAGTGGGCGCAATATGAGTGTGATTGCCAACTGAGGCTCAGGCGTCAGGCAAACCGGTCCGTTCCCTGTGCAGGAGCTGCCGCAGGCTGCGATCTTTTGATCCTGGCTTCAGGTTGCCCGCCGCAATCGCCACTGCCTGATCAATCGAAGATAGACCAACACATTGATCACCAACACCACGCTGCCCAAACCCAGCTGAATGCCGGGCGTCAGGCCCGCCGGATAAATCACCGGCCAAATGTAATGCTCGATGAACCCGCCGCCATAGCCGGTTTGCCCGGCCCCATGGCGCATGCGGTTTTCCCAGTCGGTCAGCGGGCAGGGCAGGTGGAAGAATTCCACCGCCATCCCCCACAGCGCAGCGGGCGGGTGCCACCAGATCAGGTGGCGCCATTTGAGCACCAGCAGCCCGCCAAACACGACAAACACAATGAACGACAGGTGAAACAGCATCAGCCCGTCGGCGGCGATTCGGTACAGCATGTCGGTGCCCCTGAAGGCTGATCGAATCGCTCCATGGTACTCGGGCCGGTGGCGGGCGCTCTATCGATTGCCGCGATCCAATGTCCTGAGCACGCCTTTCAAACGTTCGGTTATCGATTCGCTGCTGCGTTGCATCGGTGCGCGCAGTTCGTCTCCGATCAAGCCTTGCAGGGCAAGCGCGGTTTTCACCGGGGCCGGGTTGGGCTCCAGGAACAGGCTGTTGATCAGCGGCAGCAATCGGAAAAACGTGGCGCGACCTTCAGCCAATTGGTTGTCGCGGATCTGCCGGTGCAACTGCACGAACAGGTCCGGATGGACATGCGCCGACGCGGCAATCGCACCTTTGGCGCCCAGGCACAGGGCATTGAAGATCTGGTTGTCTTCGCCGCACAGCACGTCGACATGGCCGCTATCGAGCAAGGCGAGGGTGTTGGAAAAGTTACCGCCGCAATCCTTGACCGCGACGATCCGTTCGTGGGCGACGATGTTGAGCAGGGTCGCCTGTTCGAAAACCACGCCGGTACGGTAGGGGATGTCGTAGAGAATCAGTGGCACGCTGGAGGCATCGGCGACCGTGCGGAAAAACGCTTCGAGGCCGGCCTGAGACGGGCGGATGTAATACGGCGCCGGCACCAGCAGGCCCGCCACCGGGCGCTTGAGGATCTCGCTCTGGAACTGCAACAATTCGGTCAGGTTGTTGCCGGCCAGGCCCATGACCACCCGTTGCGCCGGTACCAGCTCCAGCACGGCATCAAGCACTGCCAGTTGCTCATGTTTGCCCATCGCCGCCGGCTCGCCGGTGGTGCCGCAAACGATGAGGCCGTCGACACCTTTTTCCAGCAGATGGCTGACCAGCCGGCGCAAGCCGACGAAATCGATGGCGCCGTTGTGGAAGGGGGTGACCAGTGGAACCCAGATACCCTGAAACGCTGACATGCTTTTTTCTCCTGATGGTTGACCGATTTCGTCACCGTCAGGGGCATGAAAGGAGAGTAAGCAAGGGGCGTGTGGTCCGTCGCGCTCAATGTCCTGTCAGCTCATCTGACGGGACAGCGCGCCCCGGTCACATGAGCGACTGTTTCTTCGATTTGAGGGCGTGCGCAACGCAACCTTGCGCCTTGGCAATCAAGCCAATGACGGAAGTGTTGAGGTTGAAGGTTGCGGACATACTTGCTTACACCCTGAGTGAGGCGCCCAGTTTTAAAAGCCGGCGCGCCTTTTGTCAATCACGAAAATCAGCGAACTCGGCGCGCATTCGGCCATTGTGCTTGGCTTTGTAGAGCTGATGATCGACCTGCTCGACAAACTCCAGGGCCGTCGCGTGCATCGATGCCAGGGTGGTGCCGACGCCGAGGCTGATACTCAGCAGTTTCGACACGTTAGAGAATTCATGGGGGATCTGCTGCTGGCGAATCAGGTGCAGGCACTTGTGCGCCACCAGTCTGGCGGATTCGGCATCGGTTTCCGGCAACAGCCAGACGAATTCTTCACCGCCGATCCGGGCGATGAAATCCCGTGGCCGGTTCGCCGCCAGGGACAAGGTTTGCGCGACGCGGCGCAGGCATTCGTCACCCTTGATGTGGCCGTAGTGGTCGTTGTACTGCTTGAAGTAGTCGATATCCAGCACCATCACCGACAACGGCAAGCCGGTACGCTGGGCCGTGTTCCACTCGCGTTCCAGCACGGTGTCGAACATGCGGCGGTTGGCGATGCCGGTCAGGCCGTCCTGGAAGGAATACTCTTCCAGTTGTTTTTGCAGGCGGATCAAGTGTTCTTCGGTTTTCTTGCGCTCGCTGATATCGAACATGAACCCCACCAGCGCCTCGACTTCGCCGTCCTTGCGCACCACGTGCACCACATCGCGGATCCACACGTACTCGCCGCTTTCGGTCAGTGCGCGATAGTCGGCCTCGTGATCGATGCCGGCCCGCGATTGCGAGACACAGAAGTCCATCACGTAGTCGCGATCATCCGGGTGCATGCGCTCGACCCAGTCATTGACCGAGGCCCAACTGTGCTGCTTCCAGCCCAGCAGTTCTTCGATCTGTGGCCCGATGTAGCTGAAGGTCATGGTTTTCCAGTCGATGCGCCAGGGAATGGCTTTGGTCGACTCAAGCAGGGTTTTGTAAACGTCGCTGTCGGTTTCGACTGAACTCATGAAGGGCCTGCCTCGATGAAAAATGCAGGGCCATCATGTTGCTAGCACTTTGGCGAATCAAGCGGGCAGCCGATGAATGGCATGCTGGCGTCTCAGTGAGCAAGATTGTTCAAGCCATTGGCCGCCACAGCTGGCAAAGTCTCAGGTCTTTCCCTGTCTGTAGACTGTCATGTCCAACTCAATCATGCCGCGCAGTGCCTTTTTGCGCGGTGCTGCGGCGATCATGCCGCTGTCCCTGGCCACCGCGCCCTGGGGCTTGCTGGCCGGCTCCATGGCCATCGAAGCCAACCTCACGCCCCTGCAAGGCCAGGGCCTGTCGAGCATTGTGTTTGCCGGTGCGGCGCAACTGGTGGCCATCGGCATGCTCAAGGGCGGTGCCGGGATCTTTTCGATCCTGCTCACCACGCTGTTGCTGACCTCCCAGCATTTGCTTTACGGGATGAGCATGCGTTCGGTGATATCGCCATTGCCGGGGCGCTGGCGTGCGGGGCTGGGTTTTTTGCTCACCGATGAGCTGTTCGCCCTGACCAGCCAGCACGACAAGCAGCAATTCAACCGCTGGTACGCCCTGGGCGTGGGCCTGACGTTCTACATCGCCTGGAACCTCTTTACCCTGGCGGGCATTGTGCTCGGCAGCAGCATTCCGGGCCTTGAACACCTGGGCCTGGATTTCTCCATCGCGGCCACCTTCATTGCCCTGATCACCCCGGTGGTCCGCAACGTGCCGACCGTGGTGTGCGTTGCAGTGTCGCTGTTCTGTTCGGTGCTGTTCAGCTACTGGCAATGGGGCTCAGCGCTGGTGCTGTCGGGGCTGGCGGGGATGACCGCCGGGTTCGTCTGCAATAAATTCTACGGTGGACGCACATGATGGTCTGGGCTGTGATTGTCGGAATGGGCGTGTTGGTGTTCCTCAACCGCTACGTTTTTCTCGAGCCGCGCCTGCCGGTGCGCCTGAGCAGCAATGCCCGGCAGTTTCTCGGGTTTGCCGTACCGGGCATGTTGACGGCTATCTGTGGGCCGATTGTGTTCATGCCGGAAAAACAGCTGAACCTGCACTGGGACAACCCTTACCTGATTAGCTCGCTGGTGGCGGTGGGGCTGGTGCTTTACACGCGCAATACGTTGCTCAGCATGCTGTTGAGCATGGGCTTTTTCTTTTTGTTGCGCTGGTGGCTCTGAGCGGAGGGTAACTGATCTAAGCTTAAAGTGGATGACCGATCCCTTCAGGAAGAGAGGTGAGCATGGCCAATGAACCCAAGCGTCCGGACCCGGAAGAAGACGTGGACGAACCCACGGAAGAAGAGATTGAGCAGCAGAAGCGTTCGGTACCGGACTGGAAGCATCCTGACGACGGTACGGAACTGTCAGAGCCTGACCGCAAGTTCTGATCAACCCAAACAACAAAGCCCGCCATTGTAGGAGCAAGCTCGCTCCTACAATTTCCTTAACTGAGCTGCATTACGCCATTGAAAGCGGCTTTGTCGTTATCGACAGATTCAAGGAACTTCCTTGATCAGCGCAGCGCCCTGGTTCCTGACATTGCCGACGGCCTTGTCCACCTTGTACCACTCAAATACGTTACTGACCTCGCCCTGGGATAGCGCCATTTCCTCGGCGCGTTCCTTGGGCGTGGCCGGGTCCAGCCATTCCCGCGCCAGTTCGGGCGAAAACACCACTGGCCGCCGGTCATGCACGTCAAGCAGGCCGCCTGCGCTGTCCGCCGTGAGGATCACGAAACCGTCGTGCTCCCTGTGCGGAGCTCCGCCGATGGGGTACTGGCCGATGGCCGCGCAGAAAGCCGGCGCCCGGTCCCGTCGCCGGATCAGCCAGGGCTGTTTGTTGCCGTCACCGGCGTCGACCCATTCAAACCAGTTATCGATCGGGCAGATCGCGCGATGCGGCCAGATGGCCCGGAAGTACGGGCCGTGGGCGACTTTCTCGACCCGGGCATTGATCGGCTCCGTGCGATCCGTTGCCCAGTGCGGTCGCCAACCCCAGCGCACGGCGTCAGCGTGCAGCCGCTCGTTCTCCAGGTGCAGCAGGGCAAGTTGTGTGGTGGGCGCGGCGTTATAGTGCGCCAGGGGTTCGTTGCCGACGTGATTGACCAGCGCGTCGGGGATGCTCAGCACCGCCACGAAGTCGTGAATCCCGCGGTATTGCGACAGTCGTCCGCACATGGCCTGACACTCTGGTTGAGCGTTTTTTCAGTTTAGTAGGTGCCGACGAAACAGGCTTGGCAAGCGTCGGAACCAAAGCCTGTGTACCTTATCCAACCTCGGCCCGGCGTCTCGGGCGAAGGATTCCTGCCAACTTGCATTTCAATCGTGATGGTCTGGCCCAAGGCAAAAGATGAAACAGTGGTTCAAGTGTTTAACAGTGTGCATCCTGGCAGTTGGTTTGCTGGGCTGTATCGCCGCCCCCATTGCAATGACGCCGCAAACCGAACAGCGTTTGCAGGCGCAACCGCCCATCCGTTTTCTACTGACGTTCGATGACGGTCCCAGTGCATCGAGCTGGTGGAATCCGACCGTCACGGTGCTTGAGAGCCTGGCGCAAAACCCGCTGCAGCCGGGGATCAAGGCCGTGTTCTTTGTGCAAACCCGCGCGCCGCGCGCCGGTGGCAGCGAATTGGGCCGGGACATCATGCGGCGCGAACACGCTGAAGGTCACATTCTGGGCTTCCACACGGCAACGCCCTGGCACACCAATCATCGCTCGCTGGAGCCGCAAGAACTGGAGCAGGCCCTGACCGATGGCAGCGCCGACATCGCAGCGATCACCGGCGCCCCTCCAACCCTGCTGCGCCCGCCATTCTGGAACTACGACAAGCGCACCTTCGCCGCTTATCAACAGCATGGCTTGCACGTGCTGCTCACGGACTTGAGCGCCAATGACGGCAAGATCTGGGGGTTCAACGCCAGCCCCCGGCGCCGGTCGCACATGCTGCGCTCGATGTCTGAAGTGCGCGAACGCATCGCTCGTGGCGAATTGCCGGTGGTCGATGGAGTAATTCCAGTCGTGGTGACGTTTCACGACCTTAACCGCTATACCGCCCGGCATACCCGTGAATACCTGCAGATTCTGCTCGACAGCGCCCGGGAGACCGGCGTGAAAACCGCGGACAAGCCGTTTTACGACGATCAGGCTGCGCTACAGCGGGCGGCCATGGCGCGAACCGTGCGCGATGGCTCGCAGCCGGTCGAGTTGCCGGGGCTCTGGAACTGGATCTGGGGTGGTAATTCCCACTGAGTTGCCGGAAATGCGCGGGGTATAACAAAATTGACGGCAATTTACTGGCGCAGAATCGGCAAAGTGTAACTATGCTGAAACGGATCCAATCGAATTGACTGTCGCCCGAGGGACCGGCCATGCTTCCGATTTCAGTGCTTTGCAACATCGTAGAGTCCGGTTTTGAGCCGCTGTCGTGCGAGTGCACCGAGAGTCTCGGGCTGCTGCGCATCGAAGTCTTCGACCCCGTCACCGGGCGGGTGGAGCTGCTGATCAGCGGTGTCTCGACAGCCGAACTGACCAGCGTGCGCGCCATCTCTGATTTTATCGGCGAGTTGCGTACCGAGATGAAGGCCGGGCGCCGGGCGTTTGCCGGCTGATCGTTGCCGACAGGGCAAACGCTGACCTGTGGCGAGGGGGCTTGCCCCCGTTGGGGTGCGAAGCGCCCCCAAAATGGTCCTTACGTTCATGTCCGGGAAACCGGGTAACGCTTTTAGGGCCGCTACGCAGCCCAACGGGGGCAAGCCCCCTCGCCACAAGTAATGGCTAGCCGCTCTATCCGCTTAGGAGGCCCGCGGCAACAGCTCATCAATCATCCGCAAACAATGGTTCAACCCCGGCGAAACATCGCCCACCCGTCGGCTGAGGATGATCGGCGAGGTCGCGTTGTCTTCCAGCAAGGGTGTGAAACCGATGTCGTCGCGGTGCAGCAACTGCACCGAGGCCGGCACCAGCGTAACCCCGATTCCCGCCCCCACCAGACCGATCGCCGTTTGCAGTTCGTTGGTCCACTGCGCGACGTGGATGCTCACGCCATAGGACTCAAACAGCGCGATCACATGGTCGGCGTAACTCGGGCGTGGATTTCCGGGGTACAGCACAAAGGGTTCCCTGGCCAGTTCCCGCAGGCTGATGGGACCGGCGAGCAATGGATGGCCGGCGGGCAGGGCGGCGACCAGGCGGTCTTCGGTGAGCACGGTCTGGACGATGGCTGGGTCGTCGATGCGGATCCGGCCAAAACCGATGTCGATGCGCCCGGCCTTCAATGCCTGCACCTGTTGCAGGGTGGTCATTTCCGACAGGCCCAATTCCAGCTCCAGCGGTTCGCCACTGCGTAACCGGCGGATCAGTTCCGGCAGCACGCCATACAGGGTCGAAGGCGCAAAGCCGATACCCAGCCAGGTCTTTTCACCCAGGCCGATACGCCGCGTGTTGTCGCAGACTTTGTTCAGTTGTTCGAGCAGGGCGGTGGAGTGCTCATGGAAAAACCGCCCGGCGTCGGTCAACTTCAGCGGGCGGCCGCGCTCCAGCAACATCACCCCCAGTTCGTCCTCCAGTTGCTGGATCTGCCGGCTCAACGGCGGTTGGGCAATGTGCAGGCGCTCGGCGGCGCGGGTGAAGTTGAGGGTTTGAGCCAGCACCTGAAAGTAACGCAGGTGACGCAGTTCCATGGGGCCTCCGGATTTTCAATTGAATACCTTTAAGGTATCAAGCCAGACCAATTCTATATTGGCCGCCCGGAAAAAGCCGTATGAGAATCCGACTCAGAACTTCAAGAACCTGACGGGTATCGAAATGCTTGCAACCGCCATTGAGTCGATCGAGACGATCATCGTCGATCTGCCGACTATCCGCCCGCACAAGCTGGCCATGCACACCATGCAGAACCAGACGCTGGTGATCATCCGCGTGCGTTGCGCCGACGGCATCGAAGGCATCGGCGAATCCACGACCATCGGTGGCCTGGCCTACGGCAACGAAAGCCCGGACAGCATCAAGACCAACATCGACACGCACTTCGCACCCTTGTTGATCGGCCAGGACAGCGGCAATGTCAATGCCGCCATGTTGCGCCTGGAGCGCAGCATCCGTGGCAACACCTTCGCCAAATCCGGTATCGAAACCGCGCTGCTCGACGCCCAGGGCAAACGCCTTGGCCTGCCGGTCAGTGAATTGCTCGGCGGCCGTGTTCGCGACGCACTGCCGGTGGCCTGGACCCTGGCCAGTGGCGATACCGAGAAGGACATCGCCGAAGCGGAAAAAATGCTCGACCTGCGCCGCCACCGCATCTTCAAGCTGAAGATCGGTGCCGGCGAGGTCAATCGCGACCTGGCCCACGTCATCGCCATCAAGAAAGCCCTGGGTGACCGCGCCAGCGTGCGGGTCGACGTCAACCAGGCGTGGGACGAAGCCGTCGCGATACGTGCCTGCCGAATCCTCGGCAGCAACGGCATCGACCTGATCGAACAGCCGATCTCGCGCAACAACCGCGCCGGCATGGCCCGCCTGAATGCCATGAGCCCGGCACCGATCATGGCCGACGAATCCATCGAATGCGTGGAAGATGCGTTCAACCTGGCCCGCGAAGGCGCGGCCTCGGTGTTCGCCCTGAAAATTGCCAAGAACGGCGGCCCGCGCGCCGTGTTGCGCACCGCTTGCATCGCCGAAGCGGCCGGCATCGCCCTGTACGGCGGCACCATGCTCGAAGGCGGCCTGGGCACGATGGCGTCGGCCCATGCCTTCGTCACCCTGAACAAACTGGCGTGGGACACCGAACTGTTCGGCCCGCTGCTGCTGACCGAAGACATTCTCAGCGAACCGCTGGTGTATCGCGATTTTGAACTGCACGTGCCAAAAACACCGGGCCTTGGCCTGAGCCTGGATGAGGAGCGCCTGGCGTTCTTCCGTCGCGACAAGACCACTCATCAAGCCTGAGGAGAGCATTATGCTGTTTCACGTAAAAATGACCGTGAACCTGCCGGTCGACATGAATCCGGAGGCGGCAGCCAGACTCAAGGCTGACGAAAAAGCCCTGGCCCAGCGCCTGCAAGAGCAGGGCAAGTGGCGTCACCTGTGGCGCATCGCCGGGCACTACGCCAACTACAGCGTGTTCGATGTCGACAGCGTTCAGGAACTGCATGACCTGCTGATGCAATTGCCTTTGTTTCCCTACATGGCCATCGAAATCGACGCGATGTGCCGGCATCCTTCTTCCATCCGTGACGATGACCGCTGAGCCCAGCCTGCTCAGCGCTACGCTAATAATTACAAGATGAGGAACCCAAAAAAATGAACGTCAAGATTTCCCACACTGCCGAAGTCCAGAAATTTCTCGAAGAAGCCAGCGGCCTGCTCAACGACGCCGGCAATCCACGGACCAAAGCGCTGGTCTACCGCATCCTGCGTGATTCGGTGAACATCATCGAAGACCTGGCCGTGACCCCGGAAGAGTTCTGGAAAGCCGTCAACTACCTCAACGTGCTGGGCGCGCGCCAGGAAGCCGGGTTGCTGGTGGCCGGTATTGGCCTGGAGCATTACCTCGACCTGTTGATGGACGCCGAAGACGAGCAGGCCGGCAAGACTGGCGGTACCCCGCGCACCATCGAAGGCCCGCTGTACGTAGCCGGTGCGCCGTTGTCCGAGGGCGAGGCGCGTCTGGATGACGGCGTCGATCCGGGCGTGACTTTGTTCATGCAAGGCCGCGTGCTCAATACCGCTGGCGAACCCTTGGCCGGGGCCGTGGTGGACGTCTGGCACGCCAATACCGGCGGCACCTACTCGTACTTCGATGCCTCGCAGTCGGAATTCAACCTGCGTCGCCGCATCGTGACCGATGCCGAAGGCCGCTACCGTTTCCGCAGCATCGTGCCGTCGGGCTATGGCTGCCCGCCGGACGGTCCGACCCAGCAACTGCTCGATCAACTGGGCCGCCATGGCCAGCGCCCGGCGCACGTGCACTTCTTCATTTCCGCGCCGGATCACCGCCACCTGACCACCCAGATCAACCTCGACGGTGATCAATACCTGCACGACGATTTCGCCTACGCCACCCGCGACGAACTGATCGCCAAGATCACCTTCAGCGACGATCAACAGCGCGCGGCGGCCCATGGCGTGAGCGGTCGCTTTGCCGAAATCGACTTCGACTTCACCCTGCAGTCGTCTGCACAACCTGAAGAGCAGCAGCGCCACGAGCGGGTCCGCGCCCTGGAGGACTGATCACCCCCGAACCCGGTAGGAGCGAGCCTGCTCGCGATGGACGTTAACGATGACGCTGGGTGCCTGATGCCCCGCGGCGTCCTCGAGTCCATCGCGAGCAGGCTCGCTCCTACAAGTGTTTCGGTTCTAGAATGAACTGAAGCAACTCATGACAACAACGAGAGTGACCTGATGATGCAAGCGCAACTGTTGAGTCAGCGCAGCCGGGTGTTCGACCATGCCGACCCTTACGCAGTGTCGGGCTACGTCAATCAGCACGTCGGTAACCACTGCATTCTCATGCCCCGTGCCGGCAGCCCGCTGGCCAGCCTTGATCATCGCAAGTTCGCCAGCCTCGACCTGTGCCGCATCAGCTACGGTGCCAGTGTGCGCGTGACGTCCGGTGCGCTGGACAGCATTTATCACCTGCAAGTGCTGCTGCGCGGCAACTGCCTGTGGCGTGGACACGGCCAGGAGCATTACTTCGCCCCCGGCGAACTGCTGCTGATCAACCCCGACGATCCGGTGGACCTGACGTACTCGGCCGATTGCGAAAAATTCATCCTCAAGGTCCCGACCCGCTTGTTTGAATCGGTCTGCGATGAGCAGCGCTGGCGCTATCCGGAGCAGGGCGTGCGGTTTCTGGAAAACCGTTATCAGCTCAATGAACTGGAAGGTTTCGTCAACCTGTTGGCGATGATCTGCCAGGAGGCCGAATCCACCGAGCAGATCCCCAGGGTGCAGGAGCATTACACGCAGATCATTGTCAGCAAGATGCTCAGCCTGATGAAAACCAATGTCTGCCGCCTGGAACCGGGCTCGCAGACGGCCACGTTCGAAGCGATTGCCGATTACATCGCCAATCACCTCAAGCAGGACATCGACAGCGAAGCACTGGCGCGCCAGGCCCACATGAGCTTGCGTTCGTTGTATGGATTGTTCGAACGCAATGCCGGTGACACGCCGAAGAACTACATCCGCCGCAAGCGCCTCGAGTCCATCAAAGCCTGCCTCAGCGACCCGACCTGCAACGTGCGCAACATCACCGAAGTGGCCATGGACTACGGCTTCCTGCACCTGGGACGGTTCTCCGACAGCTACCGCAAGCAGTTCGGCGAATTGCCGTCCGATACCCTCAAGCGTCGGCACTGATGCATTCAACATTGATGTCTCCTGATCCGACGCCATCGCGAGCAAGCTCCCACAGGGATTTCGGTTGAGCGAAAAAATCGCATCCAGCCAATAACACTGTGGGAGCGAGCTTGCTCGCGATGGGGTCGGCACATTCACCATTGTTGGCGCCTGACACACCGCCAGTGACTGCACAAAACGGATAAAGGTCTGCACCCCGCGGATACTCCCGCCTGATCCACCGTCCTAGCATGACCCCTGCCTGAACAATAACAATGGAGGCGGTGGCCATGACCCTGCGACCCGAATATTTGCATTCCCTGCTTGAAGACGATCCCGAGCAGGGCCTCTATCGCTGCAAGCGCGAGATGTTCACCGACCCGCGTCTGTTCGACCTGGAGATGGAACACATCTTCGAAGGCAACTGGCTGTACCTGGCCCACGAAAGCCAGATCCCCAACATCAACGATTTCTACACCACGAACATGGGGCGCCAGTCGATCTTCATTGCGCGCAACAAGGACGGTGTGCTCAACGCCTTCATCAACGCCTGCAGCCACCGTGGCGCGACCCTGTGCCGGCACAAGTCCGGCAACAAGAGCTCCTACACCTGTCCGTTCCACGGCTGGACCTTCAACAACTCCGGCAAGCTGCTCAAGGTCAAGGATCCGGCCAACGCCGGTTATCCCGCGAGCTTCAACTGCGAAGGCTCCCACGACCTGACCCGCGTCGCGCGGTTCGAGTCCTATCGCGGCTTCCTGTTCGGCAGTCTCAAGGCCGATGTCCTGCCACTGGTCGAGCACCTGGGCGAGTCGGCGAAGATCATCGACATGATCGTCGACCAATCCGCCGATGGCCTGGAAGTGCTGCGCGGCTCCTCCAGCTACATCTACGAAGGCAACTGGAAACTCACCGCCGAAAACGGCGCCGACGGCTACCACGTCAGCTCCGTGCACTGGAACTACGCGGCCACCCAGAACCAGCGCAAGCAGCGTGAAGCCGGTGACGCCAACCCGACCATGAGCGCCGGCAGCTGGGCCAAGCAGGGCGGTGGTTTCTATTCCTTCGACAAGGGCCACATGCTGCTCTGGACCCGTTGGGCCAACCCCGAGGACCGTCCGCTGTACGAGCGCCGCGATGAGCTGGCGCAGGATTTCGGCAAGGCTCGCGCCGACTGGATGATCGAGAATTCGCGCAACCTGTGCCTGTACCCCAACGTGTACCTGATGGACCAGTTCAGCTCGCAGATCCGCATCGCCCGGCCGATCTCGGTCAACCGCACGGAGATCACCATCTACTGCATCGCCCCCAAAGGCGAGAGCGACCACGCCCGGTCCAGCCGGATTCGCCAGTACGAGATTTCTTCAACGTCAGCGGCATGGCCACGCCGGACGATCTGGAGGAATTCCGTTCCTGCCAGACCAGCTATCAGGGCAGCGTCACCACCTGGAACGACATGTCCCGGGGCGCCGAGCACTGGATCGAAGGTGCAGATGAAGCCGCCAAAGAGATCGACCTGCACCCGCTGCTCAGTGGTGTGCGCACCGAGGACGAAGGCCTGTTCGTGCTGCAACACAAGTACTGGCAGCAGACCATGCTCAAGGCCCTCGCCGCCGAGCAATCGAAACTGATCGCCGTGGAGGACGTGCAATGACGATTTCCCATGACACCGTGCGTGACTTTCTCTACCGCGAAGCGCGTTACCTCGACGACCGCCAGTGGGACGAGTGGCTGGAGCTGTACGCCCCGGACGCGACCTTCTGGATGCCGTCCTGGGACGACAACGACGAGTTGACCATCGATCCGCAGCGGGAAATCTCGCTGATCTGGTACGGCAACCGTACCGGCCTGGAAGACCGCGTCTTCCGCATCAAGACCGAGCGCTCCAGCGCCAGCGTGCCGGACACCCGCACCTCCCACAACATCAGCAACATCGAGCTGCTCGAGCAAGCCGACGGACTGTGCAAGGTGCGCTTCAACTGGCACACCCTGAGCTTTCGCTACAAGACCGTCGACAGCTATTTCGGCAGCAGTTTCTACACCCTCGACGTACGCGGTGAAAACCCGTTGATCAAGGCCAAGAAAGTGATCCTGAAGAACGACTACGTTCGTCAGGTCATCGATGTTTACCACTTGTGAGGCTGGCGTCATGACTCATTCCATTGCGTTCAATTTCGAAGACGGCGTCACCCGTTTCATCGACGCCAACGTGGGCGAGACCGTGGCCGATGCCGCGTATCGTCAGGGCATCAACATCCCGCTGGACTGCCGCGACGGCGCCTGCGGCACGTGCAAGTGTTTTGCCGAAGCCGGCCAGTACGATTTGGGCGAGGAGTACATCGAAGACGCGCTCAGCCCCGAAGAGGCCGCGCAGGGTTTTGTCCTGACCTGCCAGATGCGCGCCCAGAGCGATTGCGTGGTGCGTGTACCGACGTCCTCCGAGGTCTGCCGCACCCGTCAGGCCAGCTACGACGCGACCATTAGCGCCGTGCGCCAGCTGTCCGACAGTACCATCGCCCTGTCGATCAAGGGCGAAGCCCTGAGCAAACTGGCGTTCCTGCCGGGGCAGTATGTGAACCTGGGAATCCCCGGCAGCGAACAGACCCGCGCCTACTCGTTCAGCTCGTTGCAGCGCGATGGCGAAGTCAGCTTCCTGATCCGCAACGTGCCCGGCGGCTTGATGAGCAGTTTCCTCACCGGCATGGCCAAGGCCGGCGATTGCATGAGCCTGGCAGGTCCCCTGGGCAGTTTTTATCTGCGCGACATCCGTCGGCCGCTATTGCTGCTGGCCGGTGGTACCGGGCTGGCGCCGTTCACCGCGATGCTGGAGAAGATCGCCGAGCAGGGCAGTGATCATCCGCTGCATCTGATCTACGGCGTGACCCACGATTTCGACCTGGTGGAAATCGACCGCCTCGAAGCCTTTGCCGCGCGCATCCCCAACTTCACCTTCAGCGCCTGCGTCGCCAGCCCCGAGAGCCAACATCCGCTCAAGGGCTACGTGACCCAGCACATCGAGCCAAAGCATTTGAACGAGGGCGACGTCGACGTCTACCTGTGCGGCCCGCCGCCGATGGTCGAGGCCGTCAGCCAATTCATTCGCGAACAAGGCATCGCGCCTGCGAACTTCTACTACGAAAAATTCGCCGCCAGCGCGGCCTGAGTCGCGCACAAATACCCTACCTGGCAAAGATCCAATGTGGGAGCGAGCCTGCTCGCGAAAGCGGTATGGCAGTCCCCACGGTGTCGACTGGAAGGACCTCTTCGCGAGCAGGCTCGCTCCCACAGTTGAACTGCAACCTTCTTCATGAGGTACACATGAACAGATTTCACGAAAAAGTCGCGCTGATCACCGGCGCTGCCCAAGGCATCGGGCAGCGGGTGGCCGAGCGCATGGCCGCCGAAGGGGCGAAGCTGATCCTGGTGGATCGTTCCGAACTGGTGTTCGAAGTGCAGCAACAACTGGGCGCGACCACTCAAGTGTTGGCCCTGACCGCCGACCTTGAGCAATACGACGAATGCAGCCGGGTGATGCAAACCGCCGTCGAGCGTTTCGGCCGCCTCGATGTGCTGGTCAACAACGTCGGTGGCACCATCTGGGCTAAACCGTTCGAGCACTACGAGGCGTCGCAGATCGAGGCCGAGGTCCGCCGTTCGCTGTTCCCGACTCTGTGGTGTTGCCATGCCGCGCTGCCGTTCATGCTGGAGCAGGGCAGCGGGGCGATCGTCAACGTCTCTTCCATCGCCACCCGCAGCCTCAACCGCGTGCCCTACGGTGCGGCAAAGGGTGGGGTGAATGCCTTGACCGCTTGTCTGGCGTTCGAAACCGCCGGTCGTGGCGTACGGGTCAACGCCACGGCGCCTGGCGGCACCGAAGCGCCGCCGCGACGCATACCCCGCAATGGTGCCGAGCAGAGTGAGCAGGAAAAACTCTGGTACCAGCAGATCGTCGACCAGACCCTCGACAGCAGCCTGATGAAACGCTACGGCACCCTGGATGAGCAGGCGGGGGCTATTCTGTTTCTGGCCAGCGACGAAGCGTCCTATATCACCGGCATGGTCATGCCCGTGGGCGGTGGCGATCAGGGCTGAGGCGAGCGACGAACAACCCCATCGGCAAACGGAGTCATGGTGATGAGTGACAAACCCACGATCGTGCTGGTCCATGGTTTCTGGGGCGGTGCCGCCCACTGGAACAAGGTCATCGCCAAATTGCTCAGCCGGGGTGACACGCACATTCATGCCGTCGAATTGCCGCTGACTTCGTTGGCTGATGATGCCGAGCGTACGCGCAAGATGGTCGCCCAGGTGCCAGGTCCGGTGCTGCTGGTGGGGCACTCCTATGGCGGCGCGGTCATCACTGAAGCGGGGGATTTGCCGAATGTGGTCGGGCTGGTGTACATCGCCGCGTTCGCCCCGGACGCCGGTGAAAGTCCCGGCGGCATCACGCAACGGCACCCGCCTGCGGCAGCGGCCAACCTGATGCCCGATAGCGACGGTTACCTGTGGGTCAAGCCCGAGCTCTATCACGAGAGCTTCTGTCAGGACTTGCCGGCGACCGAAGGGTTGGTCATGGGCCTTACCCAGAAAGCGCCGCTGGCGAGCACCTTCGGCGACACCATTGGCACGGTGGCCTGGAAGAACAAGCCATCCTGGTATCAGGTTTCCACCGACGACCGGATGATCGACCCGCAAAACCAGCAGTGGATGGCGGCGCGGCTCAACGCCCGGGAGATCCTGACCTTGCAGGCCAGCCATGCGTCATTGGCGTCGATGCCCGCCGAAGTGGCGGCCTTGATCGACAGGGCCGCGACGGCGTTGGCCAAAGGCTAGAGTCTACAAGCGCCGCACATAGGCGCTGACGATACTGCGCATGGCATCGCTGATGTTGAGGTTGTGTAGCGCATCCAGCGGGTGCCAGATGCAATCGGTGATTTCGTTCAGCGGTCGCAATTGCTCAAGGTTCAGCACCGACACTTCGAAGACGTGGTGTCGGGTGCCGTCCGTTTCCAGCTCCAGCACGTATATCAACTGGTCGACCCGCAGGCCGGTTTCCTCCCACAGCTCGCGAACGGCAGCATCGGCTGCGCTTTCACCCCGTTCGAGCTTGCCGCCGGGCAGCGTCCAGCGACCGCCTTGCTTGCGTACCAGCAGTACATGCCTGTCCTGCTCGCAGATGATGGTTGCGCGTACTTTCATGGGTTACCCGATGGCCGGTTGTCATGGAACAGGCAGGAAGAGGCAGCGTTCAGGCCAGGGCTGCAATTGCGCTGCCATCGGTTGGTTTGAGCGGCCGATGAGACGAAAAGTGCAACCGAAAGGGGGAATTTCCATGGCGACGTCTGGTCGGTACTTTGGAGAAGGGTGGGTGTAAGGTAAGCAAGTCAACCTGATAGCACTGCCCAGGAGGAGGTGACCATGAGCGTTTCGATGCTGAACAAGATGCACATGAACGGCTATGACGTACTCAGCGTGAACAACGGCCCCTGGCGGGTATGCACCCAGGGTGACCGGCTTGGCTCGTTCAACAGTCGAGAGGAGGCATTGGCGTTTGCCGCGTCACTGCCTGGCTACAGGGCGCGTGCGGGCAAGCCAGCAGGCAGCCATCAAACAAAATGACGTCAATCTCCTGTAGGAGCGAGCTTGCTCCGGGCGGCGTTCCGACGATGGACGTCCGGACAACGCGGTCATTCAGACAGGGCGCGTCATCGTTGACGTCCATCGCGAGCAGGCTCGCTCCTACACAGTGTTAATAGCCACCCCCTCCACTGGGCCGGGAGGGTTCCCGGGCCTTTAGCTGCGCGTGACTCCATTCCGCGCAGGTCATGAAGCTCTTGTGGTCGACCATGCCACGGCCATCGAAACTGACGTTGTACGCCTGCTGATGACCTTCGTGAGTCAGTTTGTAGTCAAAGCAGGTACCGGGTTCAACGGTACGATCCGTGACCGCCAGGGGCTGGCCGCCGATTTGCCGGACTTGCTCCCGGGTCATGCCGGTGTCGACTTTCGCCACCAGCGGCTGGTCCTGATAGATCGAGTTGGTGCTGCAGCCTGGCAACGCGGTCAGTACGGCGACCAGCGTGAATAGAGGCCTGTTCATGGCAGCGCTCCCGCTATTGAGCCTTGTTGCGGCTAATGACCTTGGCTTTCACTTCCTCGGCATAGCCGGACAGTTTTTCTTCATCACCCTGGAACAACGCACACAGTTTCTGAATGGCTTGCGCGTCGATGTCGTTGCCGAGCAGGCGCAATTGCTGCTCTATGCGCAAAAGCTCTACCGCCGACCAGCGCAAATCTGACGCAAGCCCTTGCAGGTCACGCCGAAGTTCCTGTTCCGATTCGTTAAGCCACATGATGACCTCCTGAACGCTGCACTCCGCCATTTTAGACCCGTTTACCGGGCCGGATGTTGTGTTCGTCTGAGTCAGCGGGGTTTCCTTTGGTCGGGAAAAGCGAACAGGGCAATGCGCTGTCCTGCTCTAGTGCCGGTTGTCCTCACGGCAGGACGACGTCAAATGACAGCCTGCAAGGAACTAACTGGGCGAAGTGATATCAATGACTCGCCGAATCGTCGGGTTGGATGTACGGTCGACGGCAAGCTACATTTTCTCTTTTCGAATTTAAGGAAGCAGCATGCGGATGTTGATGGGGGGAGTCGCGCTGGCCTTACTGGGCGGATGTTCGTTGCCGGCGTCGCTGGTACCGGGCGAGCCGAATGTCAGCAAGCACAGCGAAAAGACGCCAAAAGAGTATGCGGCGTGCGTTTTGCCTGCCTGGCAGAAGGAAGTATCGAATACGACCCAGGTTTCGATTTCCAACGGCTACCGGATCACCGCACCGAGCGTGATAACGGCCGATGAAGTGCTGGATATCGTGAAATACAAGGATGGCAGCCAGGTTTCGCTGTATCAGGGGCCACCTTGGGCCAAATCCGGCGACCTGCGCAAAATCGTGCGCGACTGCCTTTAAGCGCGAGAAGGTGAAAATCAGTCACCGACCGCTTTTCGCCTGAACCGAGAAAAACCGGATGCCTGGCGTGCATCCGGTTTTTTTATGGAGGTCAGTCTGAAAGGTGGGTCGCAGGAATGATCTGCTCACTGGCCTGGGCACTGCTTTTCCTTTCCCGACGCTCGTTCATCCAGCTCTCCACCTTGACGCCGAATTCGGCCGGGGCCTTGCGCCCGAATTTCCTGGCGATGTCGAGGATGGTTTGCTGGGCGAGGGCCTCTTCCATGCGTTTTTGCGCAACCATCATCGCCCCATGGACCGCGCACGGACCGTCCAGTGCCCAGGCCGGCGGGGTGCCGTCGAACACTGCGCAACGGCCACGGATTTCCCGGCAATCGAAGATCGACTTGCGGCCGTCTATGGCGTTGACGATATCCAGCAGGGTGATTTCGTCGGCGGGCCGGGCCAGCTTGAAGCCTCCGCGCATGCCTTCGGTGGCGACCACCAGTTTGCCTTTGGCCAGCTTGGTGAAGATTTTCGCCAGATAGTCCAGGGGAACACCTTGCAGTTCGGCAAGGTCGCGCACACTCGCTTCACGGGAGTCGCCACCGTTGCCGACGAGAAAAAGCAGGCAGTGGATGCCGTACTCGACACCCGCGCTGTAAAGAGACATACAAATCTCCGACTTGATTAGTCGCCAATTCTAACAGCCGAGCCTAAGCCAGGCAACGAATCGTCGCGCCCTGAAATTTTTTAGTCAGCTCGAAAGATCCCTGTCAGTCGCGTCCTTGAGGCTTTTCTGCCGAAGTATCGACAGGTTCGATGGCGGCCATCAAAAAAAACGAGTTGCAGGATTTAACTAGGATCAATACAGTCGTAGTTGTTCGAGCGGCACAGGTCGACGATTCTCGAAAAACACCGACCTCATGCCGGCTCCCGATGAGCATGACTCACAACCCTTGTTAACCCCCTGGAGTTAAAGATGAAACAGCACATTCTGGTGATCGGCGCAGGTTTCGGTGGCATGTGGACCGCTTTGAGTGCCACGCGCCTGTTCGACATTCACGGCCACAACGACGTTGAAGTGACCGTGCTGGCGCCCCAGGCCGAGCTGCGTGTGCGTCCGCGCTTCTACGAACCGAACGCCCATCAACTGGCGGCGCCCATCGGCGATCTGTTCGATGCTGTAGGGGTCAGGTTCATCAAGGGCGCGGCGCAGACCATCGATGTCGAGCAAAAGCAGGTCGGCTATGTCGATGCTGCCGGTGCCCGACAAGTCTGCAGCTACGACAAACTCGTTCTGGCCACCGGCAGCGGCCTGGCTTCGCCAAACACCCCGGGCGTGGCCGAACATGCGTTCGACGTCGACCAGATCGAACAGGCCGTGCGCCTGGAAAACCACCTCAAGGCACTGGCCAATCAGCCCGATAGCGACGCACGCAACACGGTGGTGGTGGCCGGTGGCGGTTTCACCGGGATCGAAACGGCGACTGAAATGCCGACCCGCCTGCGGGCCATCCTCGGCGACCGTGCCGACATCAATGTGATCATCGTTGACCGTGGCGATAAAATCGGCGGCTCGATGGGTGAGGAAATCGCCGAGTCGATCGTCGAGGCCAGTGTGGCGACCGGCGTGAAATGGCACCTGAAAGCCTCGGTCGTGTCGGTCGATGCCAACGGCGTCACCCTGTCCAACGGCGCGCGTATCGATGCCAGGACCGTGGTCTGGACCACCGGCGTTCGCGCCAGCTCTCTGACCGAACAGATTCCGGCCGAACGCGATCGCCTGGGTCGCCTGCATGTCGACGCCCACCTGAAAGTGATTGGCCAGGACGACATCTTCGCCACCGGCGACGTCGCCTACGCAGCCAGCGACGAGATCGGCAACTACGCCCTGATGACCTGCCAGCACGCGATTTCGCTGGGCCGCCACGCCGGCAACAACGTGGCGGCGCAGATCCTCGGAGTCGACCCGACGCCGTACAGCCAGCCCAAGTACGTGACCTGCCTCGACCTCGGCGCCTGGGGCGCGGTCTACACCGAGGGTTGGGACCGCCAGGTCAAGTTGATCAAGCATGAGGCCAAGGCATTGAAGACCCAGATCAACACCCAGTGGATCTACCCACCGGCGGCTGATCGTGTCACTGCACTGGCTTCGGCGGATCCGATGATTCCCGTGGCCTGATTGATTCGAACATCGCGCCTGAATGAAAAAGTCCCGCTCGGGTTCGCCGAAGCGGGATTTTTTTACGTCTCGATTGCCTGTGTGAAATTAACCGTGTATTTTTTCATGAAATTAAAAATACAAAATTTCACGAGGCCGTATGTTTCAGCAATCCACCCGGCATGTCGCCAGTTACTACGCCCATAGCTGCGCCGATCGACTGGTCAATCGCACCACACTGGAAGGTGAGCAAGACACCGAAGTGCTGATCATCGGGGCCGGTTTCAGTGGATTGCACACGGCGTTGCGCCTGGCGCTGGCCGGCAAGCGCGTGACTTTGCTCGAGGCCAGCCGGGTGGCCTGGGCCGCGTCCGGGCGTAATGGCGGGCAGGCGATTCTCGGTTGGTCGTGCGACATGCCACCGCTGGAAGCGGCGCTGGGATACGAGCGAGCGCGGCGATTGTGGGACGGCATGCGCTGGGCCGCGCGCGAATTGCGTGATCTGCCCGGCCGCCATGAATTCGATTGCGACTACCGCGCCGGCCATCTCTGGACTTCGGTGATGCCGCGGCGAGTGGGGCTGCTGACCGAGTGGCAGCACGAGGCCAGCCACAAGTGGGGTCACGACAAACTGCAATTCATCCCCCGGCAACAGCTGCCGGAATGGGTGGCCAGCGAGCGTTATCAGGCCGGCCTGTTCGACCCCGAGGGCGGGCATTTGAATCCGCTGAAACTTGCCTTGGGCCTCGCGGAGGCGGTTGAGCGGGCTGGCGGCCGTATCTACGAGCAAAGCAAGGCGCTGAGTTATGGCGAGGAGGGCGAAGGCTTTGTGGTGACGACCGAGCGCGGTCGTATTCGCGCCGATGTGCTGGTGCTGGCGTGCAACGCCTACCTCGATCGGCTCGACCCGCAACTGGCGAGTTGCGTGTTGCCGGTCGGCACCTATCAGGTGGCGACCGCGCCGCTCACCAGGGACCAGGCCACTGCGCTGCTGCCGAGCAACGTGTGCGTGACCGACAATCAGTTCGTGCTCGATTATTTCCGCCGCACCCCGGATAACCGCCTGCTGTTCGGCGGCGGTTGCACTTACCTGGGCGGGATGCCCAAGGACATCGCCGCGGCGACCCGGCCGTTCCTTGAGCGGGTGTTCCCGCAACTCACGGGCGTCGAGCTTGAGTTTGCCTGGGGCGGACACATCGACCTGACCCTCAAGCGCACGCCGGATATCGGACGGCGCGGCGAACTGTACTGGATGCAGGGCTATTCCGGGCATGGCGTGCTGCCGACGCTGGCCGCGGCGCGGGCGGTGTCCGACGCGATCCTCGGTCAACCCGACGAGCTGTCCCTGTACCAAGGCCTGAACAATGGCAGTTTCCCCGGCGGCAAATACCTGGCCGCGCCGCTGGAAGCCATCGGCAAAGCCTGGTATCGACTGCGCGACAGCATTTGAAGCGACACTTTCTGGAAGCCTCAAGATGGACATGCAAGAAGAAATCTCGGCGCTGGCGATCCTGATCCAGGACCTGCGCAAGCACAAGAAGTACACCCTCAAGGAACTGGCGGACAAAATCGGCCGCTCCGTCGGTTTTCTGTCCCAGGTCGAGCGCGGCCTGTCGCGCCCGACCGTGGCGGACCTGACCGCGATCAGCGAAACCCTGGGCGTGCCGACCACCTATTTCTACAGCCTGCCCAAACCCATGGCCTTGTCCTGGGTCACCCGCCCGGACGAGCGCCGCACGCTGTACTACGCCGACGGCATTACCGACATCCTCGTTTCGCCAAAAATGCGCGCGTCGTTCTCGATGCTGGAAAGCCAGCTCGAACCCGGCGCCAGCAGCGGTGACCGGCACATGAAGGACAGCTCGGAGCAGGGCGGTTATGTCCTCGAAGGGCAACTGACCCTGTGGCTCGACGACAACGAACCGGTGACCCTGCATCCCGGCGACAGCTTTCAACTGGCCAGCCATGCGCACTGCCGCTACGGCAACCTGTCCGACCAACTGACCCGCGTGCTTTGGGTTTACACCTGATAACAACAAGGACCAAAACGATGGATGCCGTGTGCTCTGAACTGCTGGCCGAAGTTCGCAACTTCCGCCACTGCAACCCCGAAGTGCGTTATGTCGACCTGATCTCCCTGGACATTCCGGGGCATTTCTACGGCAAGCGCTACCCGATCGAGATGCTGGAAAAAGTCGCTGCTGGCAGTGCACTGAAACTGCCGCAAAATTGTGTGCTGCTCGGCACCCAGGGTGGGCTGTTCAAGATTGGTGACTACTGCTTCAACGATGGCGACCCGGATGCGTTGCGGCGTTTGGTGCCTGGCACCTTGAAGCTGGTGACTTGGGAAAAGCAGCCTCTGGGCCAGATGCTGATCACCTCCGACGGCACGGAAAAACCCATCGAATTCGAACCCCGTGAAGTGCTGGCCCAGGTGCTGAACCGCCTGCACCGTAAAGGTATTTTTCCGGTGGTGGCCTTCGAGCTGGAGTTTTACCTGTTCGACAGCCGCTTGAAGGACGGCCTGCCGCAGTTCCCCCGTGATGAACTGACCGGTGACGCCGATGATCAGCCGAACATGCACATCGAACGCTTGTCGCGCTTTGCCCCGGTGCTCGATGAAATGGTCGAGACCGCGCGAGCCCAAGGCATCGATGCCACGGTGATTACCGCTGAACTCGGCCCGGGCCAGTTCGAAATCAACTTCGGCCATTGCGATGACGGCCTGCGCGCCGCCGACTGGGCCGCCCTGTTCTGCCGCAGCACCCGGGGCGTAGCGCTCAAGCACAACCTGCGCGCCAGTTTCATGGCCAAACCTTACCTGCAACACCCCGGCAGTGGCATGCACGTGCACGTCAGCCTGTATGACCAGGCCGGCAACAACCTGCTGGCGGCGAACGGGCAGCGGGCGCTGCGCCATGCCGTGGCCGGTTGTCTGGAGGTCTTGCCGCACTGCATGCCGATCTTTGCCCCGAACCACAATGCCATGCGCCGCTTGAGTGGCACGGTGAACGTTGCGTCCCGCGCCAGTTGGGGCTTCGAGGATCGCGATGCGTGCTTGCGCATTCCGGAGTCGGACGTCAAGAACCTGCGCATCGAACATCGCCTGGCGGGCGCCGATGCCAACCCGTATCTGGCGCTGGCGGCGATCCTGGTGGGGTTGGAGCAGGGCTTGGAAGGGGAGCGCGAGCCGATTGCACCGCTCAACGAAGACCGCGGCAGTGGCATCGATTTCCCGTTGGAAATGCTCGAAGCGGTGCAGTCCATGCAACATCATCCAGCCGTGCGCGAAGGCTTGGGGGCGGAGTTTGTGGACGTCTATTGCGAAAACAAACGTCAGGATCATCTGGCATTTCTGCATGACATCAGCGCGCGTGAGTATCGCTGGTTCTTGTAGTCGCCCTTAGAAAATATGTGGATATATAAGGGCTTAGAGCGTTTAGTAACTGGATAGTGAATTAAAATATCTTGTTACAGGCCGAAATATTCCGTAATATCCGCGCCGCGTTCACCACCACGGTTTATGCATTTTTAAGTCCCGGGCGTCCATCAGCTGCCCGGGATTTTTTTTGCCTGCAATTTGGTCGGTCGTTGAGAATCAAAAGATCGCAGCCTGCGGCAGCTCAAGGATGTACGTCTTGCCTTTGTAGGAGCTGCCGCAGGCTGCGATCTTTTTTGCCGTCAAATGCTGATGACTAAGCAGGTACGCTGACGCGCGCGGTCATTTTCATCAGCCAGTAGTAACTCACCGCCGGCACCAGCAACCCGACCACCCACGCCAGATCCACCCCGTCCAGCGCCGTGGCCACCGGGCCAACGTACAGCGTGGTGTTCATGAACGGAATTTCCAGGGCGATCGCCAACAGGAAACTGCCGCAGGCAATCCGGTTGACTCGCCCGTAGATCCCGTTCAGGTCGAAGATGTCGTCAATCCGGTACTGCCCTTTGCGCAGGCAGTAGTAGTCCACCAGGTTGATCGCCGTCCACGGGATCAGGAAGTAGCTCATGAAGAAGATGAAGTTCAGGAAGAAGTTGATGAAGTTGTCCTGACTGATGGTGCACAGGGCCGTGGCCACCAGGCTGATCAGCAGCATGAACACACCGCGCACCCGCGGCGTCACCTTGAGTCGGGCAAACGGTTCGATCACGGTGATGGTCGACATGAACGCGCCGTACAGGTTGAACACGTTGATCGACACCTGGCCATAGACGATGAAGGCGAACAGCAGCACCGCGCCAGTGCCGAACAAACCGGCGACATGCCCGCCGACGTTGCTGGAAAAGTCGCCGATGCCGACGCTCAGGATCGCCCCGAGAATCATCATCCACGCACCACCGCTGACTGTGCCGGCGTAGCTGTACCAGAACACCTGGGCGGTCGGCGTATTGCTCGGCAGGTAGCGCGAGTAGTCGGCGACGTAAGGCGCGTAGGACAGTTGCCAGGTTACGGCGATGCTCACCGCCACCAGGAACTTCGACAACGAGAAACCGGTCGGCAGCCATTGTTCGGCCGGGATCGGCAACTGCAAGGCGAGTACCGTGGCGGCCACGAACACCACCAGCGACAGAATCGACAGCAGCTTCTGCAAGCGGTGAATCAACCGATAGCCATAGAGGGCGACGACGAAGCACAACGCGCCGATCAGGTAGATGTTGCCGGACATCGGCAGCGGGCTGACGGACTCCAGCGCCTGGGCCGCGAGCAGGGTGTTGCTGACGAAGAAACCCAGGTAAATCAGCATCACGAACAGCAGCGGAAACACCGCCCCCAATACGCCGAATTGTGCCCGGCTCTGGATCATTTGCGGAATGCCCAGCTTCGGTCCCTGGGCCGAGTGGGAGGCCATGAAAATCGCCCCCAGCAACGAGCCGACGATGATCGCCAGCGCACTCCAGAACAGGTTGAGCCCCATCACCACCGGCAGCACGCCGGAGGCGATGGTGGTGATGTTCATGTTGGCGCCGAACCAGATATAGAACAGCGAACCCGGCTTGCCGTGGCGTTCGGTCTCGGGGATGAAATCGATGCTTCTTTTTTCGACTTGCATGGCGATCACTCCTGAGTCCGGACGAGACGGGATTGCAGACGGGCGATGGTGCTTTGCAGCTCATGGGGCTGGTGGGCAAACAGGTCCGGACGCTCGGGGATCAGGCTCAGGTAGTCGCGCTGTTCCAGGGCGCGCAGGCATTCGGTCGTGGTGAGGATTTCCAGCGAGTAGACCCAGTTGGCCATGATCAACAGGGCCGAATAATGCCCGGCCTCGGTGGTCGTGGTGCAGGCATCGTTGACCAGGCGTACGCGATAGCCCAAGGCAAAGGCATCGAACACGCTGGTCAGCACGCAGACGTCGGTCAACACGCCGCAGACGATCAGTGTGTCGACCTCCATTGCCTTGAGTCGGGTGTCGAGGTCGGTGCGGTGAAAGGCACTGTACCGGCCCTTGTCGATGATCCATTCACCTGGCTGCGGCGTCAGCGACTCGATGATTTCCACTTGCCGGGTGCCGGCGCGGTAACCGCCGGGGCCACCGTCGGCGGCCAGGGGTTCACCGTGGGGCAGGTCACTGCCGTCGGCCTGATTGATGTGGCGGGTATAGATGACAGGCATCCGCTGATGGCGGGCGGTATCGAGCAGGGCGGCGGCATGGGCGACCACCCTGTCGAGGTTCTCCAGGACGAAGCCATCCTCCTGCTGCATGTCGATGATCAACAGCGCGTTGTTATTGTTCATTAGGCAAACCTGATCAAAGGCGAATACAAGACACCGCACGCGCCAGGCCATGGCGAGACGCGGGGTGCGTGATTGGCTGTTCGGGTGGGCTCAGTGAACTATTTGCCAGAAGCCGTTCTGCTTGGCCGAAACGCTGGCGCGCAGACGCTTGAAATGCAGGTGCGAGGCGGTCCATTCACCGCGTAGATAAGCCCGCGCGGCGCCGGAGGGGAGGGCGAGTGATGGGAGACGATCAGTGAACATGGAAATCGACCCCCCTGTAGGAGCGAGCTCGCTTGCGAAAAACTCTGGACAACGCGTTCATTCAGATGGCCCGCGTTATCGTTGGCGTCCATCGCGAGCAAGCTCGCTCCTACAGTTGATGTCGCAGGGCGGCGCAATCAGCGGAACGCTGGCACCACATGCTTGATAAACAGCTCCAGGGATTTTTTCTTCTCCGCGTGGGGCAGGCTGTTATCGCACCAGAAACTGAATTCGTCCACGCCCAGTTCCTGGTAGTACTTGATGCGCGGAATGATTTCTTCCGGGGTGCCGATCATGGCGGTCTTGTGCAGGCTCTCGAGTTCGAACTCGGGGCGACCGGCGAATTTCTCTTCCGGGCTCGGCGCGAGGAAGCCGTTGACCGGGGTGGTCTTGTTGCCGAACCAGGCATCAAAGGTGCGATAGAACTTGGATATCGCCTTGGCCCCGACTTTCCAGCCTTCTGGATCGTCAGCGGTGTGCACGTGGGTGTGACGCAGCACCATCAGTTGCGGACGCGGCACGCCAGGATTGTTGTCCAGGGCGGCCTGGAATTTGTTCTTCAGGTCGAGGACTTCTTCGTCGCCTTTCATCAGCGGCGTGACCATGACGTTGCAGCCGTTGGCCACCGCGAAGTTGTGCGAGTCTGGGTCGCGGGCGGCGATCCACATCGGCGGGTTCGGCTGCTGGATCGGCTTGGGCACGCTGGTGGAAGTGGGGAATTTCCAGATGTCGCCGTCGTGGGCGTAGTCGCCGTTCCACAAGGCCCGCACCACCGGAACCATTTCCCGCAACGCCTGGCCGCCGGAGGAGGCTGGCATGCCGCCGGCCATGCGGTCGAACTCGATCTGGTAGGCGCCACGGGCCAGGCCGACTTCCATGCGCCCGTTGCTGATCACGTCGAGCAACGCGCATTCACCGGCCACCCGCAGCGGATGCCAGAACGGCGCGATGATGGTGCCGGCACCGAGGTGAATGGTGGTGGTCTTGCCCGCCAGATAAGCCAGCAACGGCATCGGGCTCGGCGAAATGGTGTACTCCATGGAGTGGTGTTCGCCGATCCACACGGTGCTGAAACCACCGGCTTCGGCCATCAGCGTCAGTTCGGTCAGGTCTTCGAACAACTGGCGGTGGCTGACGCTTTCGTCCCAACGTTCCATGTGTACGAACAGGGAAAACTTCATGACACTTACCTCGGATCTTTTGTTGTTGGCCTGTCGACTGCGGGCCTGATGGTTATTGGTATACCATAATACATAATTTCCGCAAATGACTTCTCTTCGCGGCTAACGCTAACCAGTGTGGGAGCGGGCTTGCTCGCGAAAGCGAACTTCCAGGCGGCATATGTGTTGACTGACACTCCGTCTTCGCGAGCAAGCCCGCTCCCACAGGGGGATGCGGTGATATCAGAGGGATCAGGCCAGAACAGGCAGGGCGCCCATCTTGCCGTGGCAATACACCAGTGGCCCGCTGCTCTGCTGGGGCACGATCAGGTTCTTCACCGCGCCGACCATGATGGCGTGGTCGCCGCCTTCATATTCGCGCCACAACTCGCATTCGATGACCGCCGTGGCGTTGGCCAGGATCGGGTTGCCCAACTCGCTGAGCGTCCACTCGATCCCCTGGGCCTTGTCCTTGCCTTTGCGCGCGAAGGCATAGGCTTCGCTTTGCTGGCCGCCGGACAGCACGTGGATCGCAAAACGTTTGTTCCTGATCAGGACCGGGTAGGAGTCGGAGCTGTAGTTGGGGCAGAACAGCACCAGGGCCGGGTCCATCGACAGCGAGCTGAAGGCGCTGGCGGTCAGGCCGACGATTTGCCCATCTTCATCGAGCGTAGTGATCACGGTCACTCCGGACGGGAACGAGCCCATGACTTGTTTGTAGATGGCGGCATCGATCATTGGACGGTCCTCGGGTGGTGTGACGCGTTTTTATGTGTTTGTAGGTCTGATGGTATACCGTAATACATCGATTGCAAGGTCTTTTTGAGTGAACCGATAAACGTACGGCTTTCGTCGCAAACCCAATGATTACGGGGGCATCGGCTAGGCAGTGTGGGCTTGAATCGGGCAGGATACCGGCTCAGAGGCTTGTTCAAAGACCGGATCAGTCTTGTTTAAAGCTTGGAATACCATAATATGGTCCGCATCTGAGGGGCGACCAGAGAGTCCCCCCGGTTTGGCTTCATACAAAGATAAGAACAGACAAACTCGAGTTCATGCACATGTCCCAGATGTCCCGGCAAGATCCGTTAATCGAGAACCATACGGTCGACTACGTTCCACTCGCAGAGCGCCATGGGAAGGCCCGCGATCTTTTCACCCTGTGGTTCAGCACCAACATCGCGCCACTGCCCATCGTCACCGGCGCGATGGTGGTCCAGGTGTTTCACCTCAATCTGTTCTGGGGCCTGCTGGCGATTGCCCTCGGACACATGGTCGGCGGTGTGGTGATTGCGCTGGCGTCGGCCCAGGGGCCGTGCATGGGCATTCCGCAGATGGTCCAGAGTCGTGGTCAGTTCGGCCGCTACGGCGCGCTGCTGATCGTGTTCTTCGCCGCCTTGATCTACATCGGTTTCTTCATCTCCAACATCGTGCTGGCAGGCAAATCGATTGTCGGCATTGTGCCGTCGGTTCCGGTACCGGCGAGCATTCTGATCGGCGCCCTCAGCGCCACGGCCATCGGGGTGATCGGTTATCGCTTCATCCACACCCTCAACCGCATCGGTACCTGGGTCATGGGCAGCGCGTTGCTCGCCGGTTTCCTCTACATCTTCGCCCATGACCTGCCGGCGGACTTTTTCACTCGCGGCGGGTTCAACCTGTCGGGCTGGCTGGCCACGGTCTCGCTGGGCATCATCTGGCAGATCAGTTTCTCGCCGTATGTGTCGGACTACTCGCGCTACCTGCCGGCGGACATCGGCATCACCCGGCCGTTCTTCGCCACTTACCTGGGGGCGACCCTGGGCACGATCCTGTCGTTCACCTTCGGTGCCGTGGCGGTCCTGGCGACGCCTGAAGGCACCGAGGCGATGGCGGCGGTCAAGCAGTCCACCGGTTGGCTGGGGCCGATCCTGATGGTGCTGTTCCTGCTCAACATCATCAGCCACAACGCCCTGAATCTGTATGGCGCAGTGCTGTCGATCATCACCTCGATCCAGACCTTCGCCAGCCAGTGGACGCCGAGCATCAAGGTCCGCGTGGTGTTGTCGGGCATCGTCCTGGCGGGTTGCTGCGTGGTGGCGCTGGGGGCCTCGGCGAACTTCATTTCGCAGTTCATCGGCCTGATTCTGGCGCTGTTGCTGGTGCTGGTGCCCTGGGCGTCGATCAACCTGATCGACTTCTACCTGATCAAGCGTCGCCGCTACGACATCGCCTCGATCTTCCGCGCGGACGGCGGCATCTACGGGCGCTTCAACCTGCACGCGATCATTGCTTACTTCATCGGCATCATCGTGCAGCTGCCATTCGCCAACACTTCACTGTATGTCGGGCCGTACGCCAATCTGGTGGACGGCGCGGACCTGTCGTGGCTGGTGGGGCTGGTGGTGACATGTCCGTTGTATTACTGCCTCGCTACGCGCAGCCAGGCGCAGGAAAGCCGTGCGGTGAGGTTCGGCTACACCGACTGAGGCAAATCGTTTGGTGTTCGATTGAAAATGCCCGGCGGCATGTCGGGCATTTTTGTGTTCGCTGATCGCTCAGGAATGCTTGAACACATTCAGGCCGCGTTGTACCGCCGGCCTGGCTTCGACCGTGTCGAACCAGCGCGATAGCTGTGGAAGCAGCTTCCAGTCCAGCCGGTCACGGAATGCCATGGCAATGGTGAACGCCGAAATGTCGGCCATGGAAAACTGTTCGCCGGCCATGAATTCCCCGGTCAAAAAACTTTCCGAGTAGGTCAGTTGTTCGATCACCCGCAGATCGATGATCGCCGCCGCTTTGTCCTGGCCTGCCTGGTGCAGGAAAAACGCGGCATGGCTGGGGGCGATGACATCGGTCACGAAAAAGAAATAGCGGTCGATCACCCGGGTGCGCACAGGTCCCGGCTGCGCCGGTGCCAGCTTTCCGGGGGCAATGGAGTCGGCGTACTGGATGATGGCGTTGGACTGGTTGATGACCAGCGTCGGCGTCGTCCCGTGATCGATCAGGGTCGGCACTTTCCCGGCCGGGTTAAGCGCCAGGTAGTCCGGCCCGCGGTGCTCCTGTGCATACAGGTCGAGCTTGCGTGCCGTGTAGGCGACGCCGGCTTCTTCCAGGGCGATCGCGGCCCGCAGACTGTTGCCAGTGCTGGCGCCGTACAGCTCGATTTGATCGTTCAGAAGTTGCGGCGCCTTGTTAACCGTTATATCTGTTTTATCTTCCATAAATCAGTCACTTATCTGATCTAACTTTTTCACGTGTTTTTTACGCGTGGAACGAGTGAGTGACTGCCAATCTGCCTCATCCCATGGCAACCCTTCATTTTAGCGTTCGTCAAAGGTGAAGATTAGTCTATGACGGTCAACTGCCGACATTATCTGCCTTGCTGGGGAGAGTCGTTGCATATGCGCGGCGTCAAGGGCTGCTACCGACCTGGAGCAGTCGGCGAACAGAATAATTGCAAATTAGTGGCTATGCTTGAATTGCTGTCGAAACTGATCAGGCAGTCCGGCAGGCTGCTTGGAAATGACCCGTCGGGATCACTCAGGATCGAATCGACTTTCGCTACGGTGCGGCTGGGCGCTTCGGAGAGTAAAAAATTTCACCATGAAATTCAGCATCGCCAAATGCATTGCTTAGTGTCGAATACTTGGTTGGCGTAGCACTTGAGACGCATAGCTTCTGGTTTCCGAATACCGCTTCTATTGGTCAATTTAGAAGGATTATGTTTGGAGATTGTGAAATGGATTTTTTCGGGAGTAAAAGCGCCGCACAGCACGCCATTCCCAGCCGTTCAAACAAGCCGCGCTCGACCAAATGGCACCGCATGTACTTTTTTCTTGCGGGATTCGACGTGCTGGTTGTTGTGCTGAGCGTGCTATTGAATCACCTGATCGTCGATACCTATCACCGCTCCATCAAGGCAAACCAATCGTGGGTCCAACAGCTGTCGAGCTATTCAACGCTGGGCAGCCTGGCTTCCACAGTCAATGCGCCGGGCAATAATGTGTTCGATACACATCATGTTGAAGCCGAATCGCGGAACATGAATGAAGCCTTGCGCGCCTTCAACGAGCATTTGGCAATGGCCAAAAAGCAGTTGGAAGAACGGATCGCCCATGAGGCTGAACACAGTGCAGATATACAAGCCTTTACCCTTGCATTGAAGGATGAGGTGGGTGCAGTAGATGCCGCGATGGTCGAAATGGTGAACGAGGCCTTGCTGATCTTTTCCTACTTCAGGGAGGGGCAGTCGGATAATGCCGGCAAACGCATGGCAACGATGGACAGGAAGTATGCCCTGTTGCTCGCCTCACTCAGTACCGTGCGCGATCGCGTTGGCCTGATTCAAAGCAAGCTCCTGGAGGAGGAGCTTGAGTCGGTCGAGGAACTGCGCCGGGTCGAATACGCGATCATGGTGTTCGTGCTGTTGATGGTCAGTGCGGCCGTTATCTATGGGGGCAAGATCAGGCGCGAAATGGAGTCGCAAGCCGCGGAAAGGGAAGGTTATCTGGCAGTGCTGCGCGAAAGCGAGATGCAGGCCCGCCAGCAAGCATCGCTGCTGGACAAGGCCCAGGACGCGATTGTCGTTCACGGGATGGATAACCGCATCCTGTACTGGAACAAAAGTGCCGAGCGTCTCTACGGTCTGACAAAGGAAGAGGCACTCGGCAAATCGGCACAGGAGTTGATCTACCAGGGTAGCGCCGCTTTCAATGCGGCCACTAACAGCCTGATAGAAACGGGTGACTGGGCGGACGAAGTTACACTTAGACGCCGGGATGGCCGCACCATCACGCTCGAAAGTCATCGAACCCTGGTGCGAGACGATGATGGCCAGCCGCAATCCGTTCTGTCGATCAATACTGACATCACCCACCGTAAGACCGCTGAGCAAGAGGTCCAGCGTTTGGCTTTCTACGATCAGTTGACCGGGCTGGCCAACAGGCGGCTCATGTTGGACCGGTTACAGCATCTGCTGGCGGGCAGCTCCCGTAGCCTGCATACGAGCGGGATAATTCTCATTGACCTGGATAACTTCAAGGCACTGAACGACACGTTGGGGCATGACAGAGGCGACATGTTGCTGCAGCAAGTTGCTCTGCGCCTTTGCGGCTGCATACGCGAGAGCGACACCGTGGCTCGCCTGGGCGGAGACGAATTCGTCGTCCTGATGGATGGCCTTAATGAGAACCCTCGAGAAGCCGCTATCCAGGCCAAGGCTGTTGGCGAAAAGATTCTCAACGCTCTGAACATTTCCTACCAGTTGGATGGCTATGAGCACCACAGCACCCCGAGCCTCGGCATTGCGCTGTTCCAGGGGCAGCTGAGCACAGTGGACGATATTATGAAGCGCGCTGACCTGGCGATGTATCGAGCCAAGGCGGCGGGGCGCAATACCATGCGCTTCTTCGATCCGGAAATGCAGGCGGTTGCCACGGCACGCGCCAGACTGGAAGTAGACTTGCGCCAAGGCTTACAGAACAACGAGTTCCTTCTTCATTACCAGCCGCAGGTCAATAGTGAGGGCCGTATCATTGGCGCAGAGGCACTGATGAGATGGCAGAATCCTGAGCGCGGAGTCGTGTTTCCAGGCGAGTTCATTCCATTGGCAGAGGAAACGGGGTTGATTCTGCCGCTAGGCCGTTGGGCGCTGCAGGCAGCCTGCGCTCAACTGGTTGCCTGGGCAAAGCATTCGGAAACCGCCCGACTGGGTATGGCTGTGAATGTCAGCGCCCGCCAGTTTCACCATCCGGACTTCGTCGAGGAGGTACTGCAAGTACTGAGACGCACGGGGGCCGATCCGAAGAAATTGAAACTGGAACTGACCGAAGGCCTGCTGATAGAGGATATTGAAGGTACTGTTGCCAAAATGATCGAGTTGAAAGAGATCGGCATAGGCCTTTCGCTGGATGATTTCGGAACCGGCTACTCGTCACTGTCATACCTCAAGAGCCTTCCGCTGGATCAACTCAAGATCGACCAGTCCTTCATCAGGGATGTGCTGGTTGATTCCAACGACGCCGCCATCGCCTGCGCGATTGTGAGCCTGAGCCAGATATTGGGGCTTTCGGTGATTGCAGAAGGTGTGGAGACAGAAGCTCAGCGCACCTTTCTGGTCAAGCATGGCTGCCAGACCTATCAGGGCTTCCTGTTTTCTGCGCCACTGCCAGCCGAACAATTTGAGAAGTACGTTCACGAAAGATCAATGGCGAGCACTGATTTCCCACGGACGTAGACCAAGTCGCCATAACTTCGCAGGTGCCTGGGAACGTCTGCTTTCGGCTGTGGATTCAACCCACTGCCGACGAGGTCGGCAGGATGAAAATCCGCTGCACCGATATGCAAAAACAGTGATCGTCCATACCCCTGCACGACAAGGCTTATCCCTCCACGAAAACTACTTTCACCGCGTTTGATAATAGCCTGCCGAAATGTTTTAAGAGTTTCACAAGCCAGTCAGTCAACCCTCACCTCGAACAATTCGCATCACTCATAGAGCGCGCCTGTTGTCGTGTTCGTGTTGAGCGCTGTTGCGTGGGCGGCAATCGGGTCCTGCCTGGCGGTGAAACCTTCAAAAACGATAAGAAACACCCAGGAGCACCCTATGTTCAAACGCGCGATTCCCACCGCAGTCCTGTTGGCCACCGGTTCGCTGTGTGCACAGGCGGCCGATTCCGCCGCCCATGGTTTTCTTGAAGACAGCAAGGCCAGCCTGTCGATGCGCACGTTGTACTTCAACAGCGACAATCGCGATGGCGCAGCGGAGCCTTCGAAAACCGAAGAGTCGGCCCAGGGCTTCGTGTTGCGCTATGAGTCCGGATTTACCCGGGGCACGCTAGGGTTCGGGCTCGATGCCCAGGCGTTGCTCGGCATCACGCTGGACAGCGGAGCGGGGCGCCACGTCGGTAGCGGCATGATTCCTTCCGACGGCGACGGCGCGGCCGACACCTGGAGCAGCTTCGGCCCCACGGCGAAGATGCGCCTGGCCAGGACTGAATTTCGCTATGGCACCTTGCTGCCGAAGTTGCCGATCCTGCTGGCCAACGATGCGCGTGTGTTGCCGCAATCGTTTACCGGTGCGCAGGTCACCTCGAACGACATCGATGGCCTGACCCTGACCAGCGGTGTGCTCGAGCACGCGGTCGGGCGTGCCTCGACCGACCGTACAGGGCTGTCGGTCGCCGGCAGTACCCAGGACAGCAACAAGTTCTACTACGCCGGCGCTGACTACAACCTCAGCAAAAGCCTCAAGACGCAGTATTACTTCGCGCAGCTGGAAGACTTCTACAACCAGAGCTTTCTCGGCCTGACGCACATTCTGTCTATCGACAGCGCCAGCTCACTGACCACCGACCTGCGCTACTTCCGCACCACGTCCAGCGGTGCCAACAGCACAGCCTCCGGCCGTGCGCAAGGTTATCGGGTATCCGGGTACACCGACGACAACGACGGTGAAATCGACAACAGCACCTGGGTGGCGATGCTCACCTACACCCATGGCGGGCATGCGGTGTCGGTGGGTCATCAACGGGTGGGCGACGGCAGCAACTTCGTCCAGCCCAACCAGGGCAGCCTGGTGGACAAAGGGGCGGGCGGCGGCAGTGTCTACCTGCCCACCGACAAGATGATCCAGAACTTTGCCCGCGCCGGAGAGCAGACGAACTTCGGGCAATACACCTACGACTTCGCGCCCATGGGCGTGCCGGGCCTGAAAGCCTCGATCGCGTATCTGAAGGGCACGGACATCAAGGCGCAAAACGCCAGCGATCAGTCCGAATGGGAGCGCGACATGACCCTGGACTACGTGTTGCAGTCGGGCACGTTCAAAGGGGTGGGGTTCACACTGCGCAATGCCAAATCGAACACCGACGCCGGTCGCAATGTGGACCAGAGCCGGTTCATCATCAACTACACCTTGTCGCTGCTGTAATCACACCACAATCCCTGTGGGAGCGGCGGTGCGGCGATCCGACTTGCTCGCGAAGACGGTGTGCCAGTCGACATCAATGTGTCTGATACACCGCTTTCGCGAGCAAGCCCGCTCCCACAAGTATTGTGGCCGTCCATGGGATTGGCATTCACTGAAGATCAAAACTGTGGGAGCGGGCTTGCTCGCGAAGGCGTCAGGTCAGTGGACACCTCTGTTGGATCTGCCGGCCTCTTCGCGAGCAAGCCCGCTCCCACAAAAATCGATTCGTGGGCTGGCCGCCGCACTGTCGCGCCGCTGATCAATGCGGACAGGTATTTTGGCCGTTTCGATCTCCTTTTGGCCTGACTCACGCTGTGAACCGGCCACGCCCTCGGCAAGAATCACAACCAGAAACTCCACTTCCTTGCCCTTGGCAATTTTCAAGGCCGCTGCCGTGTACAGAACATAAAAACCATCGAACTCACGCCACACTTGGGGAAATGCTCCATGGACTCAATGAAACGCATACTGGGCGCCACCGTTTGCGGACTGTCGCTGCTGGCCAGCGCGGTGCACGCCGAACAGCACGAATTGCGGGTGTACAACTGGGCGGACTACATCCTGCCGTCCGTACCCAAGGATTTTGCCAGGGACACCGGGATCAAGGTGACCTGGGACACCTTCGACACCAACGAGTCCCTGGAAGCCAAGCTGCTCACCGGCAACTCGGGCTATGACCTGGTGGTGCCCTCGAACCAGTTCATCGAAACCCAGATCAAGGCGGGCGTGTTCCAGAAACTCGACAAGTCCAAGCTGCCGAACTGGTCGCACCAGGACCCGGCGTTGCTCAAGCTGCTGGACAAGAACGACCCGGGCAACCAGTACGGCGTGCCCTACATGTACGGCACCGTGCTGATCGGATTCAACCCGGCCAAGGTCAAGGCGGCGCTGGGCGAGAATGCGCCGGTGGACAGCTGGGACCTGGTGTTCAAGCCCGAGAATATGGAGAAGCTCAAGGCCTGTGGCGTCGCGATGCTCGACTCGCCGTCGGAGATCCTGCCGCTGGCCCTGCATTACCTGGGGCTGGACCCGAACAGCCAGAACCCGGATGACTACGAAAAAGCCAAGGCGCTGATGCTCAAGGTCCGTCCTTACGTCACCTACTTCAACTCCGCCAAGTACATGACCGACATTGCCAACGGCGATATCTGCGTGGCCATCGGTTACTCCGGCAGCTTCTATCAGTTCGGCAACCGCGCCAAAGAGGCGGGTAACGGTGTGGTCGTCGACTGGCGCCTGCCCAAAGAGGGCGCGCCGATCTGGTTCGACACCTTCGCCATCCCGAAAAGCGCGAAGAACGTCGCCGAGGCCCACGAATTCCTCAACAACCTGCTGGACCCGAAAGTCATCGCACCCATCAGCGACTTCCTCGGTTATCCGAATGCCAACAAGGACTCGCTGGCGCTGATCAACAAGGACATCACCGGCAACCCGAACCTGACACCGACCAGCGAGGCATTGAAGACGCTGTACGTCGTGCAGCCATTGCCGCAAAAGCTCGAGCGGGTGCGCACGCGGGTGTGGACCAGCATCAAGTCCGATCAGTAACACCGAGAGTCGAACACAAATCCTGCGGGCGGCGAACATCCATTGTGGGAGCGGGCTTGCTCGCGAATGCGGAGTGTCAGTCAAGAATGTGTTGACTGACACTCCGCATTCGCGAGCAAGCCCGCTCCCACATTTGATTGATGTCGAGCACAAATCCCATGCCCGCTCCCACAGGTTGTACGGTGCAGGCCTAGCGGAAGAACTCCCCCGGTGTTTCACCAAACTGCTGACGAAACGCCGCGATAAACGCCGACGTCGAGTCGTAGCCACAAGCCAGCGCCACGTCGGTCACGCGCTCGCCCTGTTCCAGGGGTGTCAGGGCGCCGAGCAGGCGCAAACGCTGACGCCAGGCGCGAAAGGTCAGGCCGGTGTCGCGCAGGAACAGGCGACTGAGGGTTTTCTCGGTGACGCCGAATTGCTCGCTCCAGTGACTGAGGGTGGTTTGTTGCTCGGGGTGCGACTCCAGGCTTTGCGCGATTTGCCGCAATCGGCTGTCCTGGGGCAGGGGCAGCATCAGGTCGATCTGCGGGGCCTCAGCCAACTGATCGAGAATCACCTGAGCCAAGCGGCCGTGCGCACCGTCCTGATCGTATTCCACCGGAATCTGACTGAAGGCACGGATCAACTCGCGCAACAGATCGCTGACCGCCAACACATGACAGCCCGGCGGCGCCCAGGTCGAGACGCTGCAATCGATGTACAGGCTGCGCATTTCCGTGCGCGGCGAACTGAACACCCGGTGCGGCATGCCCGCCGGAATCCACACCGCACGCTCCGGCGGGGCGACGAAGCGCCCGACGCCGGTCTGGATTTCGAGCACGCCCTGGATCGCATAGGACAACTGCACCCACGGGTGGCTGTGGCGCCGGGTCAGGGCGCGATTGGGCAGCGATTCGGTACGGCCGTAGAGCGGCCTGGGCAGGCTGGAAAGCCCTGGAATACTGCGCCGGATACTTTTGTCATGTCCTTTAGGCGGCATCGGTGGGCTCATCGGCGTTAGTCGGTAATATCCAGTCACGTTAGAGTCGCTTTCATGTACTGGCAACCCCCGGATGATCAACCCATGACGCGCCCCCGTTTGTTACCCGACAACTTCACCCTGACCCTGATCGGCGTGGTCGCGCTCGCCAGCCTGCTGCCTGCCAGCGGCCAGGTCGCGGTCGGTTTTGGCTGGCTGACCAACATCGCCATTGCGCTGCTGTTTTTCCTGCACGGCGCCAAGCTGTCCCGCGAGTCGATCATTGCCGGTGCCGGGCACTGGCGCCTGCATTTGCTGGTGTTCAGCCTGACCTTCGTGCTGTTCCCGCTGCTCGGCCTGGCGCTCAAGCCGCTGCTGTCACCGCTGATCGGCAACGACCTGTACATGGGCATGCTCTACCTGTGTGCGCTGCCCGCCACGGTGCAGTCGGCGATTGCCTTTACTTCGCTGGCGCGGGGCAACATCCCGGCGGCGATTTGCAGCGCGGCGGCGTCCAGCCTGTTCGGGATTTTCCTCACGCCCTTGCTGGTGACCCTGCTGCTCAATGTGCATGGCGAAGGCAGCTCGACCCTCGACGCCATCCTCAAGATCAGCGTGCAGTTACTGCTGCCGTTCATTGCCGGGCAGATCGCGCGGCGCTGGATCGGCAACTGGGTGGGGCGCAACAAGAGTTGGCTGAAGTTCGTCGATCAGGGTTCGATTTTGCTCGTCGTCTACGGCGCGTTCAGCGAGGCGGTGATCGAAGGCCTCTGGCACCAGATTCCGTTGCTGGACCTGGTCGGGCTGGTGGTGGCGTGCTGCGTGGTCCTGGCGCTGGTGTTGGTGGCCTCGACCGTACTGGGCAAGGCGTTCGGCTTCAATCAGGAAGACCGCATCACCATTCTTTTCTGTGGCTCGAAGAAAAGCCTGGCGACGGGTGTGCCGATGGCGCAGGTGTTGTTTGCCGGTAGCACCATTGGCGTGTTGATCCTGCCGTTGATGTTGTTCCACCAGATTCAACTGATGGTCTGTGCGGTGCTGGCGCAGCGTTTTGCCAATCGGCCGGAATCGATTCCGGAACTGATGGCTCAGGTCGATCCCTGAAAACCCGGGGAACCTGTAGGAGCCAGCCTGCTGGCGATGGACTGTAGGAGCCAGCCTGCTGGCGATGGACTCAAGTGCGCCGCGTTTATCCAGCTCACACGCGTTATCGTTAACGACCATCGCTGGCAGGCCAGCTCCTACAAAGGACCGCGTACATCCAGCTCACCCGCGTTATCGTTAACGACCATCGCTGGCAGGCCAGCTCCTACAAAGGACCGCGTTTATCCAGCTCACACGCGTTATCGTTAACGACCATCGCTGGCAGGCCAGCGCCCGCATCAGCGCTTGTCAGCCGCCAATGGCGGGGTGCGCGGCGGGATCATGCGTTTGTTCCCGGTCGACTCGAACGCCGATGCCAGGTGCAGCAACGACGAGTCGTCATAGGCGCGCCCGGCAAACGTCAGGCCGACCGGCATGCCGATGTCCGGCATCACGCCCATTGGCACGGTGACCGTTGGCACGCCGAGGTGACGGATGGCGAGGTTGCCGTTGGCGACCCATATACCGTTGCTCCAGGCGATATCCGCCGACTGCGGATCGACATCGGCATTCGCCGGCGCTACATCGGCGACCGTCGGGAACAGCACCGCGTCAAGGCCCAGGCGATCCATCCAGTCTTCCAGATCGAGCTTGCGGGTCTTTTCCAGTCCGCGCAGGCCATCGGGCACTGTGCTGATCTGGTCCCACGGTGTGATGCCGCGCTCGGCCATGCGCACGTATTCGTCCATGCCGGCGACCAGGTCGCCCTCGCGGTTGGGCAGGGTGCCCGGGTCGTGAGGGAAGATCTGCGGGCCGTCGACATCGACCAGGCGATTCAATTTCGGATCGCCGTTGGCCTGCAGGAAGTCATCGAACGCCCAGGCGGTCAGGTCCCACAGCTCATGGTGCAGGAATTCCTTGGAGACGATGCCGCGATTGAACACGGTCGGCGCGCCAGGGCGATCGCCTTCGCAATTGGAGACCAGCGGGAAGTCCACGTCGATCACTTGCGCACCGGCGTCTTCGAGGGCCTTGCGCGCCTGTTCCCACAGACCGATCACCGAAGGACGGGTGTTGATGCGCTGGCCGGTCGGGCCACCGATGCCCGGCGCTTCGCTGGTGCCGGCTTCAGGGTCGGCGTTGATGTACATGCGCGGAATGCCGAACTTCTTGCCCTTGAGCGCTTCGCTGTTCGCCGCCAGCGCGGCATAGGATTGCGGGCGTACCTCGGACGATTTCGGAATGGGCACCCAAGGCTGCAAGCGCCACAGGTCACCGCGGGTATCCGCGTCATCGGCCACTACCACATCGAGCACTTCGAGCAGGTCGGCCATGGTCCGGGCAAACGGCACGACCACGTCCATGGTCGGGGTCAGCGGCCAGTTGCCGCGTACCGAGATCACGCCGCGCGACGGGGTGTAGGCGCACAAACCGTTGTTCGAGGCCGGGCCGCGACCACTCGACCAGGTTTCTTCCGCCAGGCCGAAAGCCGCGAAACTGGCTGCAGTGGCCGTGCCGGCACCGTTCGACGAACCGGAGGCGAAAGGGGCGGTGAGGTAGCCGGCGTTGTACGGGCTCTCGGCACGGCCGTAGACGCCGCGCTGCATCCCGCCGTTGGCCATCGGCGGCATGTTGGTCTTGCCCAGGCAGATAGCCCCGGCGGCACGCAGGCGTTCGATGGTGAACGCATCGCGATAGGCGACCAGGTCCTTGAAGGCCGGGCTGCCGGAAGCGGCGGTGAGGCCCTTGACCAGATAACTGTCCTTGGCGGTGTAAGGGATGCCGTCCAGCGGACCCAGCGTCTGGCCCTTGGCGCGACGGGCGTCGGCGGCCTGCGCTTCAGCGAGGGCCTCGGGGTTGCGCACCACCACCGCGTTCAGTGCCGTGGGCGTCTCGGGACCGTCATAGGCGTCGATCCGCGCGAGATAAGCCTGGACCAGTTCAACCGAGGTGGTCTGGCCGGATTCGAGCGCGGCGCGCAGCTCGGCAATGGAAACTTCGGTAACTTCGATCATGCTGCCACCGCCGCTTGCAGGTGGAGGGTCCCAAACACTTCACTTTTCTCGAAATGGACTTTCATATCGTTATTCTCGTTGCACTGTGTGGCACGACAGGGTCGGGTGTTAAAAATACTGAGCACTATTTAGCATTAAACCGGGATTTTAGGAATCCGTTGTCCAATTTATCTTACAGGCGACAGAAAAAAGGCCACCACAACCCGACGTTGTGGTGGCCCGAGGGTGACGCATTATAGTGGCCCGCGCGCGTAGGCCAATGGATCAGTGAGCGCCGGCAGCCTTGTTCAGGTCGCTTTCGGCCCATTCGGTGTAGACGCAGGCGTCGGCGGTGGCCCAGCGCACCCGCACCGGGTCGCCGGCCTTGAGCGGCATGCCGGCGGCGGACAGTGCCTTGACCGTCATCGAGGTGCCGCCGGCAGTGATCACGCTGCAGGTCTGGCTTTCGCCGAGGAACAGCACTTCCACGACCTTGGCCGAGACTTCGTTCCAGCCGGCGGCCAGCGGTTCGGCCAGGGCTTGTTCATTGCTCAGGGCCAGGGCTTTTTCCGGGCGCACCATCAGCAGCACGTCCTGGTCGGTTTGCAGGCTGGCGGTGAGTCGGATCGACAGCGGTTGCCCCTCGAAGGTCGCCACCGCATTGCCCTGGGCCTTGAGCTTGAGGAAGTTGGAGTTGCCCAGGAACGAGGCGACAAAAGCGTTCGGTGGGTTCTGGTACAGGTCGTAACCGCTGCCCAGGCCAACGATCTTGCCGTGGCTGAAAATCGCGATGCGCTGGGACAGGCGCATTGCTTCTTCCTGATCGTGGGTCACGTAGACAATGGTGATGCCCAGGCGTCGATGCAGCTGGCGCAGTTCATCCTGCAAGTCTTCGCGCAGTTTCTTGTCCAGCGCGCCGAGGGGTTCGTCCATCAACAGGATGCGTGGCTCGTAAACCAGTGCGCGGGCGATGGCGACACGTTGCTGCTGGCCACCGGACAGTTGCGAAGGGCGGCGATGGGCGAATTGCTCAAGCTGCACCAGCTTGAGCATCGCATCGACCTGGCGCTCGCGTTCGGCCGTGGCCAGTTTGCGGATGGTCAGCGGGAAGGCGATGTTGTCGCGCACCGACAGGTGCGGGAACAGCGAGTAGCGCTGGAACACCATGCCGATGTCGCGCTTGTGCGGCGGCACGTTGACCAGCGACTGGCCGTTGACCAGGATCTCGCCGCTGCTCGGCGTTTCGAAGCCGGCGAGCATCGACAGCGTGGTGCTTTTGCCCGAGCCGCTGGAGCCGAGGAAGGTGAGGAATTCACCGTCCTTGATGTCCAGCGAGATGTTGTCCACGGCGGCAAAGTCGCCGTAGTGCTTGTTCAGGTTACGCAGGCTGACCAGGGGTTTGTCATTTTGCTGCGCGGAATCTTTGATCACTGCACTCATGTCGTACTCCTGGCGCTCAAGCGCTGATTTCGTTGCGCCGGCGCAGAGCGGCGGCGATCACCATGACCAATACCGAGAGGCCGATCAGCAGCGTCGAGGCGACGGCGATCACGGGCGTCAGGTCCTGGCGCAGGGTGGTCCACATTTTCACGGGAAGGGTTTGCAGGGTCGGGCTGGCCATCATCACGCTCAGCACCACTTCATCCCACGAGACGAGGAAGGCGAAGAGGGCGCCGGCGACCATGCCCGGGCGAATTGCCGGGAAGGTCACCTTGAACACCGCTTGCAGGCGTGAAGCGCCGCAGATCACCGCCGCATCCTCGATCGACTGATCGAACAGCTTCAGCGAGTTGATGATCGAGATGATGGTGAACGGCAACGCCACGATCACATGGCTGACCACGAAGGCGAACATGGTCCCGGTGTAGCCCAGTTTCAGGAACAGCGCGTACACCGCCACGGCGATGATCACCAGGGGTACGATCATCGGCAGGGTGAACAGGCCGTAGAGCATTTCCCGGCCGGGGAAGCGGCCGCGCACCAGGGCGAACGCGGTCGGCAGGCCCAACGCGACGGCGAAGAACGTCGTCAGCACCGCGACCTTGAGGCTGGCCATCGCCGCGTTCATCCAGTCGGCGTTGGAGAAGAACTGGCCGTACCATTTCAGCGTCCAGCCCGGCGGCGGGAACACCAGCCATTGCGACGAACCGAACGACAGCAGCACGATGAACACGATCGGCAGCAGCAGGAACAGACCGATCAGCCCGGTGGTGGCATAGAGGCCGAAGCGCATCCGGCGGCTCATGGCATTGGGGGTCAGGAGCATGACGGCTTACCTCGCGTTGCTGGCGCCAACCGGGGATTCCGGCTGGAGCTTCAGGTAGAAGTAGAACAGCACCAGCGTGATCACGATCAGCAACGCGGCGCCGGCGCTGGCCAGGCCCCAGTTGAGGAACGACTGCACCTGCTGAATGATGAACTCGGGCAGCATCATGTTCTGCGCACCGCCCAGCAGCGCCGGGGTCACGTAGTAACCGAGGGACATCACGAACACCATCAGGCCACCGGAGAACAGCCCCGGCCGGCACAGCGGCAGGAACACCCGGAAGAAGTTGGTCCAGGGGCTGGCGCCGCAGATCGAACCGGCCTGCAGGATCATCGGGTCGATGGCCTGCATGGTCGCCTGCAACGGCAGCACGATGAACGGGATCATGATGTAGCTCATGCCGATCACCACGCCGGTGAGGTTGTGCACCATCTCCAGCGGTTGATCGATGATGCCCATCGCCATCAGCGCCTTGTTGATCACCCCGGAGGCTTGCAGCAACACCAGCCAGGAGTAGGTGCGGGCGAGCAGGCTGGTCCACATCGACAACAGCACGATGTTGAGGATCCAGCGCCCCCAGCCACGCGGCACCAGGGTGATCGCCCAGGCCAGCGGGAAGCCCAGCAGCAGGCTGAACAGCGTGACCAGGCCCGCCACCGAGAAGGTGTTGAGCAACACCCGGGCATAGGCCGAGTTGGCGAACAGTTGCTCGTAGTTGCCCAGGCCCGGCACCGGTTCCAGCACGCCGCGCAACAGCAGGCCAATCAGCGGCGCGAGAAAAAACAGGCCGAGGAACAGCAGGGCGGGGACCAGGTTGCTGGCGCCACGCCAACGCTGCTTCAGCGACGGCGAGGGTTGCTTTGCAAGGGGCTGGCCGACTGCCGGACCGGCAGCGCCGATGGCGCTCCCGGAGGCCGTGGAAGGTCGAGGCGCGGTTGCCGTCATTTTCATTTGACCAGCCATTCGTTCCACCGTGTCGCAATGGCCGGACCGTTCTTGGCCCAGTATGCGAAATCAAGAGTGATCTGATCCTTTGCGTAGGCCGTCGGCAGGTTCGGGGCCAGCGCCGAGTCCAGGCGCGCCACGCTGTCGACGTTGACCGGGGCGTAGGCGGTCAGGTTGGAGAAGTCGGCCTGTCCCTTGGCGCTGCTGGCGTTGGCCAGGAACTTCATCGCCGCGTCCTTGTTTTTCGAACCCTTGGGAATGACCAGGATGTCGGCCATGACCAGGTTCTGCTTCCAGCTTACGCCGACCGGGGCGCCGTCTTCCTGCAGGGCATGAATCCGGCCGTTCCAGAACTGGCCCATGCTCGCTTCGCCGGAGGCCAGCAGTTGCTGCGACTGCGCGCCGCCGCCCCACCAGACGATGTCTTTCTTGATGGTGTCGAGTTT